>ENA-UOXG01000059-UOXG01000059.1-mixed-culture-metagenome-genome-assembly--contig:-NODE-59-length-54386-cov-41.520679_pt1 | contig 54386 bp, 26 predicted proteins | sample MGYA00238159_ERZ761634 | MGnify/ENA primary metagenome ERZ761634 (study PRJEB28908, sample SAMN08776845) | mixed culture metagenome | isolation source: Freshwater growth medium | place: USA... | reverse complement strand
ACAGCAGCTCGACGGAGCCTCGACAGCTCGACAGCTCGACAGCCAGGGCTCAAGGGGCACCCACGTGTGAACGTGAGCGGCAGCAGTTTGAACCTTGAGTTTGAAGGAGAGGGGACCGGACAGGGGTCAGGGCTGTGGCGACCGACCGGAGTCCTGTGTTGTTATAGTGTTGAGTTGATCGTCATCCCCCAAAGCCCTCAAGGCATACCCCCAAAGCCCAAACCACTGTGGGCGGGCCCGTTACACGGCGGCGACACACTGTCCACCTCCTCTTGGCGTCATGGCCCACACATGGCATGTCGGGACGACACGGGCCCATCCCGGATCATGGCACATGGGCGCCCGCGATAGGTGAACCGTTAAAACCGTTAGGAACAAGCGCAAAGGCTCGACCGCGCTTCGTATAAATAAGATGACTGTCTAAACTTCTTATGCAGAAAATGCTATCAAAATGAGTGCATATTATACCCTCGCTGGGAAAAATTCGCCTCCGGTCGTCAGGCGTGGCCTCGAGTGCGGCAGACTTCAGGGTGCGCTCATGAAAATGTTCACTTCTGCCAGGTGCGCGACGTGTAAGCTGTTTCTCAGCTCCACTCCACGCCACCTTGCACGTCCGCCACGAATCTGCGCACGTCATCGCCGTAGCGCTCGTGAGGGAAAGGCGGCAGCGACAGCCCATCCTTGGCTACTGGCAGCGGCTGGTCGAGGAAGTTGCACAGCTGCCGCCACAGCTCGTCCGAGGGCGTGTGAAACAAGTCGAGCACCAGCAGGCGATCCGGTGCAACGGACGCTGAAACCACACGGTGCCACAGCGCGAGTGCGGCGGCCGCCTGGGCGTCTGAGAGCGCACCAAGCGGTGCTTCGAAACCCAGAAGGTGGAACAGCGGCGATCGGTCAGTCGGATGGCGTTCGCGGCGTGAGGCAGCCCATTCCAATGGGTCGCGAAGTGTGAGCACGACTCGCGCGTTCGGAAAGGAGGCAAGGATTTCGAAGAATATCTCCATGGTTGGCGTGTCGAGTAGCGCATCGGTCGCAGCAAGGAAGCGAAGGTCGAGCAAGCGTGCCTTCACGAGGTCCACCGGCGGCGCTGGGTGCGTGTCGGCGGCAAAGAGTGGCCGTAGCAACGGTACCGGCCCACCTGGTGGTATCTGCCCGTAAGTTGTGCTCTCCCGCCCCGTGGTCGCATTGTACGTGCGCGAGTAGTGCACGACGCTGATTCCGAGCATCACGAGGGCTCGGTAGAGAGACATTGTGCCCGTAGTGCCCGGGCTCCCACCAACCAGCAGTGGGTGCGCCGAAGTCAACGCCTCGGGGCGCACAACCCCAGGAAGCTGCATCGCCGGATGATTCTGCCACCAAGGGGTGCCCATGGCGTCGGTATGGCCGCCCTTTCACGCTGTACATGGTAGAGACGCATGTGCGCACGCGCCCGCCGCGGCGCGTCGCTTGATGACCGAGCACATTTTCAAGGTGCAGTGTCGGCTGTGAACGTGTTGTGAGAAAAATCTTTCTGTCTGCTATCGTATATCTGGCTTACTTGCTGTCCCACCAGCGAGGCGGGGCCGAGGCATGCCCAGCCGAGGCTGATGAGGCCGCACGAGCTGCAACCCTACGGGTTGCCGCCGACTGCTGCAGCTCGAGCAGCCGCACGACCGAGAACTTGTTGCCAAGCTCGATGGCCTCGGCCACAAGCGAGAAGAAGTGGGCGCACGCGGCCTGCCCCTCTTGCACATCCTCCTTCGAGCCCGAACCCGCTGCCGCAGGATGGAGAGAAGCCATCGCTGTGCTGCCCCCTCCGCCGAGAGACGGCCGACGCTCGAGAGGACGCTCCTTCTTTCCTCCATGTTCGCCCACGCTCGCAAGGACGACTCCGCCCAACTCCGCCTGCACCGCCGCATCGCACTGATCCAAGATGATCTCAAATCTGCCTTTCCCTTTGAGCAGCTTTTGAAGGCCGACCGATTTTTGATGGCCTTCCTTCGAGCACTTTTTGAGCAGCTGGCCGAGCAGCTCGCGCGTGAGCGAAGGTTGCTGCAAGCGCAGCCGCGCGGCTGCGTCGACGATCGGGTCGCCCGTGGAGGAGGAGAGCTCGCCGCTTGCTTGAGCTTGTAAAGATCTCGTGAAGACGGCGGCATCGGCGTCCGCCTTGACAGGCGCCTTGTACGATGCCAATTCGGAGCCTGGTGTGAGGACGGTCTCGAGAAAGGCGAGCACCTGGCTGAGTAGACGATGCAGCGCCGCAGCGCGCGCCCGCGCCACCGTACGATTGCGCCCATAGGTGCTGCTCGTGCTGCAGTGCCTTGCCATGAGCCCGTCGAAGGCGTCGAGGTCGGCGGCTAGGGTCGGGGGCGTCTCGGGAGTGAAATGTGCCCGGTCGTGAAGGTCGCTTAGGAAGAGCATCACCCCATACGAGCACATCAGCTGCTCGAGGCAGATGGCCGCCGCGCGCGGGGCGTGCGAGCTTGCGACGCCGTCGGTGATGATGCTCAGCCTTTGGTCCACGAGCGCCGCCATCGCCTCGGGCGAGTGCCGTGAGCCTTTCCGAAAGAGCGCTGCGATTGGTACCTCCAGGAGCGCGAGGACGCGATGCGAGGAGAGTTGCATCGCCGCAAAGCCCAAGTTGACGAACCCGTCAGCCACGTAGCCTAGATGCAGGTTGGCAGCGAGCGCCTCGGAGAGGGGCGAGCGTTGAGACTTGGAGCTCTTGATGGCGTTGCCCCAGAGCTCGGCGCAGCGCTGGCAGTTGTTGATCAGCGAGCACAGGTAGACGAAGCCGATCGAGCGCCAATCGCTGCGGATACAGCGCAGGATCTCGTTCTGTACGTCAACGAGGAAATCGGCCTGCGCGATGATCACATTGAAGAGGACCACCTCGATGCCCGTGCCGATGCCGAGCTCGATGTGCTCATGCACGATGCGGAAGAGGTCCATGTGAAGCTCGGTGAACCAGAGCTCCTGCCCACCCTCTCCAGGCATCCTAACGAGTCCTTGCGAGAGCTCCATTCGGGCGTTCTGCTTTTCCGGCGAGCGTCCCCCCCCCTTCTCATTGCTAAACATCTGCTGCTTCTCGACGAAGACGATGTTCGTCGCCCACTGCTTGGTCAGCACGCGGCACGCGTGCAGATACGCCGAGATGAGAGCCTCGCTCGCCTCTGGAGCAAGCAGCTTCCGACCCGCGCCCGCGCCGACCGCCTCCATCCGCTCTTCGTACCTCCTGGCCCAGCCAATGAGCCCGAGCATGAGTGCGGGCTCGAGAGCCTCGTGATGGCCTTGCGCCTCCTTGGTCTCCTGCCCGTCCGTGTCCAGGTACGCACGATCCAAGTCGTACCGCACCAGCAGCACCTGGAAGATGTTGATCATACGGTGATGCACACCGTCCGCGTAGGCTACGAAGAGGTCCCTTCGCGGTGGCAGCGTGCAGGCAGCGGCCTTCATCTTGTCCACGCACGCCTTCAAGAGAGGATCGAGCGCCGCGTAGGCCTCCCCGGCCGAGCTTGCACACGCCTCGAAGGCGTCCGCGAAGAGATTATTGAGCTCCATCTCGACGACTTCGCGCCGGAGTGGCAGCAGATGCACCTGCGTCGGAGGCGCGAGTGGGCCCCCTCCCGCAGAGTCCAGGTCTTCGAGCAGCGTCATCGAACGTTTCAGGCACGTGTGCCAGAGCTTCGCCAGCGACTGAGGCACGCGCAGAACTAGGTCGAGCGGACCCTCGGGCGCGCTGCTGCCCTCGTCCTTGCTCATTTGCTTCCTTGCGTCCTTGCGCCCTTGCGTCCGGTCTTCCTTTCCGCCCAAACGAAGCCGCAGCTTCAACTCAACCTTCATCAGGCGCATCGCGCCCGCAGCCGTGAGCTCCTCCGAGTCCTCGCCCGCCTCGTCCGCCTCGTCCGCGTACTCATCGGCCTCTCCCCCCGTCATCCCAAGCCCGCCGACGTAGCGTAGAGGCAAGACGCCGCGCCCGTTCGACCGCAGCTCGCCCTCGATGAGCTCGATGTCGAACAGCTGCCAGCGGCCGCGGAGGTCGCCCGTGAGCACCAGCAGCGTTGCGCTCAGTCGCGGAAACTTGACTCCCTCGGCATCAGCAAGGCGAGCATGCACGCCACCCGCATCGTCGTAGTCCGCGCCGCCGCCCAGAGCGGCGCCCTTGCGGATGCCGAGGGCTTCGCTGCCGAGGGCTGCACGCAGCGCGTCATCCTTTGGACCCTTGGCTGTGGGCAGCAGCAAAGTGGAGGCTTCCAATTTATCCGCCGTGTGCAGCTTCACGAAAGCGGCGAAGGCGCGCACCCACAGATGGCGCTCAGCCTCGCTCTCCGCTTCGAGGTCGAGGCTGCGCGTGGCCCCAATGATTGAGAAGAGGCGATTGGGATCCCTGATTTGCTTCTTGCTAGCCAGCACGGCCGTGGCCGCGCCAGGCACGACGAGCAAGTTGGCTCCCTCGGTTGCGGCCAACATGCCAATCTTGCCCTTGCGCTTTTCCGTGGTCGCCCAGCAGATGGAATGGCCTTCTGTGTACACGAAGCGGCGATGCGGCGTCTCGCCATTGGAGCGGTGCTTAAGGAACCAGTGGCCCGCAGCTAGCATTTCGAACGCCCTATGATCATCGATATTCGACATCGATGTCCGGGTTGTCAACCATGACATGTGTGCAGCGCAGCGCAGGCACAGCAGCGCAGCCGAGAGCACACCGACTTCTCGTTGACTCCTCTGAAGAGGCGCCGAGCTGAACACACATGCGTTTTCTGTCATGAGATTCGCGTGTCGGGGCCTCGGTCTTGTGTGTCCGGCTCCCCCCGGTGTTTTTGGGTACCCACCTTGTCCCGGCACGCATGTAGCCTCCTGTGTGGCCGCGCCGGGGCGCGAGCGCCGGGGTCGGGTCAATTCTTGACGACGCGTGAAAGCTGTGGCGCGGCCGCGTAGTGGGGGGGCTCGTAGGGGGCTCGGAGTTGGGGCTCGGCTCCTCACTCAGCCGGAGTTTCACTATATACCGAAAACGCGGGGATCGAATGAGATGGATCGAATACGCCATTATATACACAGGCCTTAAACAGGCCGGATATGCGCGCTAACCCAAAAAGTCGACCCACTGCTCAATGACCGTGGGCGAGCCGTACCAAGGTGTGCCGAGCAGCCGCGTGCCGCTGCCGGGGACGAAGGCGATGTGGAAGGCATCGACCTCGCGCTGCTCGGCGCCCTCAAGATGCGCGCAGCCGATGGGCGTGATACCATCGCCCTCAGCGAACGCATCGCCGCACAGCGGCAGGTAGCTCGCAGTTGCAAGTAGCGCCCCGAGCTCGGGCTTCAGCGCACCTCGTACCGCGCGGCTGCCGACGGTCAGGTAGCGGAGCTCCTTGTGGTATGCGCCCGGGTAGCGCTCCTCGACATAGCGCAGCAGGCCACGCGTCTGGTCGATGGTGCGCAGAAAGCCCTCGGGCGGCGGCGTGTGTGGAGTGCCGAGGGTCACAAGGGAGGCGAAGGCGGCACGCTTCTCGGCGCTCAGAGCTCCAAGGTAGGCGCGCACTATCCACCCTCCAATGGAGTGGGCCACCAGATGGATAGGCCGCCCCGCGAATGGGCCGCTTGCAAGCTCGTCAACAGCCCTGTCGAGCGCCTCGAAGTAGAAAGGGAGCGCTGTCTCGGGCGCCAGCTCGCATTTCCAGTACTCGGGCGTGAGCGCCGCGGGCACGAGCCGTAGCCAGTCGGTGAACGCGAGTGGGGTGACGCTCACCGGGTGGCCGCGAGCGCGCAGCGCGTCGACGAGCTCGCTGTAGTCTTTTGCCGTCCCGAACTGCGCCGGGCAGATGAGCACGGGATCCCGCGACAACGACTCGGGCGGCGTCGGCGGCGGCGGCGGCGGCGGTGGCGTCAGAAGCTTCTCTAGCTCGGGGTCATCTGGCTCGCTCTCGGGCACGAGCACGAAGAGCGAGCCCTTGTTGCCGCGCGACAGGCGCAGCGATGGCGAGAGGTAGTCAGTCTGTAGCCACCCCTTCGCATTGTCACCGAGTAGGTCGAACGGAACGGGGTATGGCAGCGAGAGTGTGCCTCGCCAAAGGGCGCGCAGCAGCACTCGGCCGCCGGTGAAGCGGAAGCCAAGCCGATTCGCCTGCGGCTTGCCGTCGAGCGCCGCCTCGATGGCGATGACGGCGCGAGGCGAGAAGTCGACGACGTTGTTTATCCTTGGCGAGGAACCGTTGAGCTGCGACGGCGAGACTCGAAGGCTCCGAGGGGATTTGAGAACTATTAGGCACAGGCCATAGGCAAGGGCAGTCGAGTCTTTGCGCGCTGAGGGGCGATGGCGTTCGCCATCGTACCTCTAGGACCTGATAGAGGCGGCTAACCGATCCGGAGGATGACACCAGATTTTGGATAGGACTCGGGCCAGTGCCAGAAAGGTAGCTGCGCCAGCTCTGGACCGAGAAGATCTCGACGTCCTCGCCGGGCTTGCCCTGGAAGAGCACACGCCAGCGACCAGGCAGGAGCGGCGAGGCGTTAGTGTCGTCACCCGATGCGCCGCGCTCCTCCAGTATTGTGGCGAGGCGGAAGACCTCCGCCTTGTCGGCGGATGAAAGGCCCTTGCCTCGTGTGGAGCCCTCGAGGAGCGCCAGGAGTGCGTTCTCCTCGTGTACTGCTGAGACGGAGAGCACCGGGGCACACGGTGCCCGCAGTGGCCGCGAATATGGCGGAGTTGCCGAACGCAAAGCCACGGACACCGGAGTGCAAAGGAGAAGAGAAAAAAGGGACACCCTCATCCCCGCGGCGGCGGCGGGCGGTGCGGCACAACTCACTCCTCCCCGTTTTCCCCACAGGGGAGTCGGCCCGGCGCCGGCGCACGGCGGGGGAGCCCCCAAGCAAGCAAGCAAGCAAGCTCCTTCTCCGCCCACCCTTTCCTACCCCGTTGGCTACAGGGGTACTCGGTTGCGCTGGTTTAGGTACTTGTGTGTGTCGACTAATTAGCTTGTTTAGCTTGCTTGGGAGCCCCCCTTCACAATGAGAAAAGAGGGGCTGGGCACAACTCGCGTCACTTGGAGGAAATTTGAGGGAAACTACTCACCCGCGAGAATGAGAAAACAAGGTTGCGCTGGCGACACGACAGCTCCGCCCGGTCGATGTCCCCTCCCCTTGCGACGGTAAGTACACACCGGGTTGGAACCGGGACACTCACGCGGTTCACACGTTCACACTTCGAAGAGGGTCAGACGAACCTTGAGACGAACGAAACTTGCGTCTTGCGACGAAAAAGAGAGAAGTTAGAAGACGCACCGGTCCACTCTGACGGGCGGTAGAAGTTACGTGCCCCGCGTAACCGCGCCAGGAAAACGGCAAGGACGAGAACGAATAGCGCACCGGCCACGTTAGTCGTTACGGCCCGGTCGACGAGCGAGATACCATTCGTCCGGCTTACACACCATCCGCTGTTCCTGATCTTATCCTGATCTGGAGACTGTGCCCCTTGAGTGTGCGCTGAAAACACAATCATGGCAGCGTGTTCTTGTTCTGACTAGTACATGTACGAGTAGTTACAATAGCTCAAGGCCTCTCAACGCAACGCGGATCGCGGGATCCGGCCCTGCTCCACCCCATGCTCCACCTCCGCATCCGCCCAGCCTTGCCAGTAGTATACTTCTTGCTGCTGCTCGAGTTGGGCAATCTTTGCGTGCGCCTCGACGAGCTGTCTTCGGAGCTCGCTCACCTCGTCGGCGCCATCCCCAATATTGGCGGGCGGGGTGCCGTCCGAAAAGGAGCTCCGCGAGCGCTCCTTGAGAGGGGAGAGGGCGGCGCACACGCGCAGCTGTGCCTCCTCATCCTTGAGTCCAAGCTCGGCGCCCAAGTCGACAGGCCGAAGCTTCAACAGTGCTCGTCCATCCACCTTTTTGGCCGCGAAGTAGGAAGCACAATCACCTACACCCGACTCAAAGAGCCAAACCTGCACATCCTCCTGCGTCCACAGATGCGTGGCCAGTGGTTGCTGCTCGTGGGGACCCTCGAAACCATACGTGGTCGATGGCGATGCTGTCACAACCAACGTTTTGGCCATGCCGCGGTGCGTTGGAGGGACATGCCTGTCGTACGGGTCCTTTGCATAGCCAGAGCGCATTGTGCCGCCAAGCCAGAGCGCATTGTGCCGCCAAAGAAGACAAACTTGACCGTTTCGGGCGAAGACGGAAAACTCACGAGGATCGGAGTACTGCTGAGGGTGCCATGGTGTGCTGGCCGGAGTACCGGAGGACATGGGAGCTTATTGGGAGGGGACCGCTCTTGTACATTTTCCTCATACCGGTACATTGTATCAGCGGTTCCGCCCCCTGCGGGCATCGTACATGTATCCTCTCAGCGCACCAGCGACATGCACATTTTCCGCCAGTCCGGCGCCAGAGAAGCACAACAAGAGTTCGACAGGGAACTCAAACTTGGACCGAATCGGCCATCTTTCGGAACGTGCTTCTTGCCCGCCGGACCGCCTCTTTCAGCGCGAAACACGTGGTCCCATGATAGACGCGAACAACGATCTCGAGCACGCGCCCTCGGCGGTACCCTTGAGTCAGGAAGCGCGCACCATTGGCCGCCGGCGCTCCGGCGAGCGTGATCGTTCCGGCGCCCGTGCGGCCGAACAGTTCGCAGCTGGGGCGCAGGTGCGTGTCAAGCTGGGCCCGAGGACGGCGAGCTGGTGCGCAGGGCAAGAGGGCACCGTCATATCCATCGGGCGGCAGGTCGAGATTGATCTGGGCGGCCGCATCTGCAAGATCAACCCGAATGAGCTCGAGCTGCTCGTCTCCGAAGAGCTCGATGCCTCGCTTCTGCAGCTTGCGGAAGACATGTCACTGATGGCGCCGGCACCCTCGCCGCCTGCGCCCACGCCGCCTGCAGCTGAGCCAAATGGCGCCGTGCGGGCCGCGGCCGCGGCAGAGGCAACGGTGCAGTCGCCGCGCAGACGCTCGCCTAGCAGTGAGGAGCGGCGGCAGCAGCAGCAGGGCAGTGCAACTTCGGCAGCGGCAGCGGCTGTGCACGCGGGCGTGAGCCGGCGGCTCGGCGTGTCACGCCGTGAGCGTGGCATCAGCTCTGGCGCGAGCGTGGCCCAGGGCGCAGCAGCTGATGACGAGGCGATCTCAGACGCGGCACGAGAGGCGGCGGTGCCTGCAGCCAGTGTGGAGGAGGCTACGGTAGAGACGGTGGAGGCCGAGACAGTGACAGACCCAGCCGTCGAGGGGTCGGCAACCGAGGACGCGGGGGGGGGGGGGGGGCGTGCGTCTCGCGCGATGGCCGTTACCCCGCTCAGTCTTTCAGCCAATCGAGGCAGCCGGCGCGGAGGCCGAATTTCCGTCTCGTCGGCTGCGAGCACCGGCGCAGTCAGTGCTGCCTCCAACGGCCGCAGAAGCAGCGCGCCGTTGGTGGGCAGAGCGCCCGGCCAGGAGAGCGATGGCCCAGAGGGCACGGGTGAAGCCGAGAACGCTGCGGGCTCCTTGGCCTTGGACCGGAGCGATGGCGGTGCTGTGCCACCGGTTGCCACGGCCACCATGGCAGTGTCTCCCCCGCCGGCGGTGACCTCGTCAACGACGGTGGCTGCACGCTCGCGCGGTGGTGCGGTGCGGCTCGGCCTCGGAGGCAGCGGCGGCAGCAGCGGTGGCAGCAGTGATGGCGGCGGCGGCAGCGGCGGCGGCGGCGGCGGCAGCGGCGGCGGCAGTGGCGGCGGCAGCGGCGGCGGCAGCGGCGGCGGCAGCGGCGTCGGCAGCGGCGGCGGCAGCGGCGGCGGCAGCGGCGGGGGCTGCGGCGCTGGCTCTGCCTCGCCACGTGGCGCATCGGCTGTGCCGAAAGCGTCAGCCCGCTTTGGAGGGAACTCTCGTCGCGCGGCCGGCTCGCCCAATGACACAAGCGCGTCGGTGCGCGCGGCGGACATGACCTCGTCCGAGCGCTCGGGAATTCGATCGACCGTCGGCGGTTCTCGCGCTTGGGGGGGGCGCAGCAGTGACCGCAGCGGTGGCGCCACGGCAGTTTCGGACAAGGCTACGAGCCGTGCACTCTATGCATGGCTCCAGGCCAAGAATGAGCGCGACTACGCCACCGCTGATGCACTGCGCGCCGAGCTGCGAGCCAAGGGAATCGAGCCCGAGGAGGTCACCGCCAGTCTGCGGATGGCAGCGGCGCTCGCCGTGGCGAACGCCGACGAGCGTGTCAGGTCCGAGAAGCTGGGTGGTGGTGGCGGAGGCGGCGGCGGCGGCAGAGCCGCATGGGGCGATCGGGCCGAGCCCGTCATGGAGAGCCTCGAGGAGCAGTTGGGCCTCAAACCGCCGGTTCATTCTGGTCGAGTAGCCGAAGTGCTACGCCAGCAACACGAGAGCGCACGGGGTGGTGGCGCTCGTGACGGCGCTCGAGGCACGGCGGCCAGGCAGTTGTCGTCATCAGCAGGTGCTCGTGGCGGCGCTCGAGGCACGGCGGTCAGGCAGTCGTCGTCCTCGGCAGGTTTGCCGTCCATGGCTCGCGTCGACGCCGAGGCACTCGCCGAAGAATGGATGCAGGCGCGTAGGGATCGTGACTACGCCACCGCCGATGACATCCGCGCGCGGCTGCGTGCGCACGGGCTGGAACCTGACGAGATCGCCGCGGAGATCGAAGCGCACGGACGCACGCCCACCGGCGCTCATACGGCGCTTGGCGGCAGCGGTATCAGCAGTGCCAGCGGCGGCGCGAGCGCTAGCGAAAATGTGAAGCTTGACGGGTACAAGCCGACAGTGGAGCGCCCCGAAGGCCTTGCGTTCGGCCCGACTGACGCGGCCAAGAACCACAAGGACGGTGGCACGGGAGGGCTGTTGGCGCTCAATTATTCAGCCATCGAACCGCTGCCGGAGGGGATTGGCTTCACCGTGACCAGCTCGCATTTCTCGGCGACGGCCCAGCCGCTCCTCGCGCTCAAGCGGATCCAGTTGGAGGAGGAGGCCAGGGAGAAGGAGAAGATCCGTCAGCGCAACGCGCAGCAGCGCAATCGCAACTGAGTAGTGGCGTGGCGGCGCGGGTGACGTGGCTCCGGCCGACGACTCAGACACCTTCGTCGGCTGTGCACAAGCTCACCCTGGTCCCTTCAGGCAGTCTGCTGCTACGGATTGGCGTCTGCCGTGCAATATGATACATACATCCCATCAAACTTGAGAGTTCGTGTGTGTGGCTCATGTGGCATGACCCCGTGCTGAGACCGCGGGAGGCGGTGAAGACGTGCGTCGTGGGCGTGAGCTGGCAGAGGAGCGAGGAGCGCCGATCATCGTCCGGCTCGGACCGCCAGACCGTGCCCGCGCGTTTGGATTTGGTGATTAGACGACGGCAGCGGGGGGCACGTGACGCCCGGCGAAAGTCCTCAGCGCGGCCGGTGTGGCGAGAGTCGCGGGCACGGCATTCACAGCCCGAGCTTCAGGATCGCGTGCTGACTGCTGAGACCGTGTGAGAGAAGTGCGCCGAACCTCAGAACAAACGCACCGTCGGCGTCGCGCGCGCCGGCGGTAAAAATCGCCGGTCAAGCGGTCGAGTAATGTTATAGTAAAACTCCGAACGAAAAAGACCCGGCCCTATGTATCGACCTATGTAAGCGCTCTAAGTGAAGGGTCGTGGCTTGAATCCTCCGCAGCCGCAGAGGTTTTTCTGCTTCAGTCGTTCTGGGAGAGAGACTGCAGCGCGGCCGCGACCGCAGGTGTGATGAGCTCCAGCTCACGCTGCATGTCGCGCAATGCATCCCTCACCTCCTCGAACAAAAATTCGGACGTGTCGGCCGCGGCGAGCGCCTTGGCTGACTGCTCGAGACGCGCGGCTGCTCGCATCGCCTCGCCCGCGCAGATGTAGGACGTGGTGCCCTTGAGCTGGTGTGCGAGCTCGCCGAGCCGCTTGAAATTGCGCTGCTCCCACGGCCCGCGGAGTCGCTCGAAGGCGTTGATGTCGTACCGGCTGAGGGCCATCCGCACGAGCTGGTGGTTGCCACCAAAGATGTTCTGGATCTCGCTCAACGAAAAGGGAGAGCGCCCGGCAGCTGCGTTGCTCTGTACGGCGACCGAGGGCGCTACGACGGACGACGCTTCGGCGCTGGCAGTACAGCTGACATCTCCGCAGGCGCTGGCAGTACAGCTGACATCTCCGCAGGCGCTGCCGGCGCCGGAGCTGCTCGCGCCGCTGGAGATGCACGAGGCGAGGGGCGCCGCCGCAATTGAGCCAGCTTCGCTGTCAGCGTCAAGCTTCGAGTGCGACGAGGGCCGAGACATGGGCTTTTCAGGCAAACGGGAGATGGAAACAACCGTTTCCGGTGCAACCGGCACATCTGAAGCCAAGGCGAGGACTGAGTCGTGGCTGGGCGTGCGGCTTGTGATTTGGGGAGAGGCAGAGGGTGAGGCGGAGGCCGAGGCCGAGGCGAATGAAGAAAGTGAGAAAGAGGTAGAGGCAGTGGCCAGCCCAGACGTAAAGGTGGTTTCGGCGGTGGTGGCAGAGGCGGGCTCCAGAGTCCCGCCTACAGAAGCGCTCGTTGACGCTGGCCCGCAAAACGAGCCGCTGCCGCCGCCACATGAGTTTGTCTCCCATGACGACGGGCAAGGCATCTGCAGCATGGAACGCGAATGCTCCTTCATGAGCGCTACCAGGGGCGTGTCGCGGGAGACGAACGAGCCCTCCCGCGACACAACCTTGGGCGCGAGGAGCTGATTGGCGGCGCCGCACACGCTTGCCGTTGCAGCTGCGGGAAGCTCCGTCCCGGGCGCCAGCGCTGTCTGAAAGTCGGTCAGCAGCGCAGTGCTGTTTACATGTACGGCCACCTTATCTCTCAGCACGGGCCAAGAGAGCGGCTTGGTGATGTAATCGTCCATCCCAGCTTCGAAGCACGCATCCTTATCGGTAGACATGGCATACGCGGTCACGGCGATGATAGGGAGCGCCGGGCGTGAGGGCGGACCGAGCTGCGCGGTGCGATCGGGTAGGGCGGGAGCGGCTCTTGCGAGGCTTGTAGGAGGCTCGGGCAGCACGCCGGTGCGCTCCCACGCTCGCAGGGCGCGGGCCGCTTGGAATCCGTTCATCACGGGCATGTCGCAATCCATCAGCACCAGGTCGAAGGGCTTGCCAGACGTTGGCAACCACGCGCGTTTGCAGTCCCGGCTGATAATCAGGCTGACCGCTTCCCAACCATCGAAGGCGACGGTGACCCGATGGCCAAGCAGCTCGAGCATCTGCTTTGCCACGTCGACGTTGTAGTCGTTGTCCTCGACGATGAGCACGTCCGCAGTCCGGGGCTGTGCGATGCCAGACAGTCCGGGGCTTTCCGGCAGCATCGGATCATTCAGGAGCAACACGTCACGCGTAGGTGAGCCGACGGAGGTCATTGAGGAGATCGCGGTCTGGGGATGCGCGAGGGCGAGGGCGAGCTGCACGAACACGCGCGAGCCTTTGCCCAGCTCGGAGTGCAGCCAGATGCGCCCACCCATCAACTCGACGAGTTGCTTGCAGATGGACATGCCCAGCCCGACGCCCGAGTTCTCGGGCGCTGACGAGCGATGCGTGCGGGCGAAGCGCTCGAAAATCACAGTCTGATCCTCGGGAGAAATGCCCACCCCGGAGTCCGCGATCTCGAAGATCAAATGGACTACATCAGCCTCGCCGCCCGCGGCGCGAGGTGGGGAGGCTGGTGAATCGTCCTCGGCCGACAGCGGCGCGCTCGAGGTGGAGGACTTTTCGAAAGAACAAGAGGGCGAGGCGCAGGTCGTGCATCGAGCGGAGAGGCGCACATGGCCCTGGGGAGTGAACTTGAGCGCATTCCAGAGAAGATTGAGCAGCACCTGCTGCACGCGTATGCTGTCGCCCACGAGGGCGCCCTGGCAGATCCCGTCGAGGGCGGGCTCGATGTCCAGCTCCAAGTCAAGACCTTTGTCGAGCGCCTTCGGGCGCACCAGCGCAATCGTCTCCTCAAGCAGAGCGCGGAGCGAGAAGGCTCTCATGTCGAGCTCGAGCCGACCCGCCTCGATGCGCGTGATGTCGAGGATGTCGTTGATCAGGTTGAGGAGCAAGTTGCCCGAGTTGAGAGCCTGCTTGAGGAAGCGGCGCACCTTATCGGGCAGGCCCGCCTCGCCCTGCCCGCTCGAGCCCATGGCGAGCTGCAGCATGCCAAGCAATCCGTTGAGTGGGGTGCGCATCTCGTGTGACATGCATGCCAGGAAGGCGTCCTTGGCCTCGTTTGTGCGCTTGAGCTCGTGGTTCTGCATGGTGGCCTCGAGCATACGCCGTCGCATCGCCACGTCCTCGCCCACGCACACGACACCCACCACACGCCCGTCCGGGTCCCGTTTTGGCTCGACGCTTATCTGCAGCTGGATGCGGCGTGCATGCACCTTGGATCGCATCTCAAAGTCGAAGCATGCACAGCGCTCGCCTGCGAGGGCTTGGCGCAGCACGCGTCGAATGGGAGCCTCGAGCATCGTGCCGAAGCTGAGGCTGCTGCCGCTGCGGCTTAGACTGCTGCCACTGCGGCTTGAGTTCCGATTTCGGCTGCTGTTGCTCTCATCGTCGCCCTCCTCGAATGTGCCCTCCAGTAGGCAGATGTCCTGCCCTTCGATCTCGCGGCGCTCGATCGACGTGATCTCGGAGATCTTGCGGTTCCACGCGGTGACGCGCATCGCGGCGTCGACCGCGAAGATTGGCGCGTTCGCCGTGTCGATCAGGGACGTGAGCTCCTGATTGATGGCGTTGACCTCGGCGGTGCGCTGCAGCAGCTCGCCGTTGATGGCCGCGAGACGCTTCGAGTAGAGACGCGACGTCAGCTGGTCGACCACCATCGCCGCGAGGATGGTCAGCGTCTCTCGATCCTCGGCGTCCATTGGCGGCCGCGGCGTTGTGTCGATCACGCATAGAGTGCCCATCTTCTGCGGCCCTGTGTCTGGCGAGATGTTGACCACGAGCGGCGCTCCCGCGTAGTACCGGATGTTCGGATCGCCAGTCACCAGCGGGTTTTGACTGAAGCGAGGGTCGAGCGTCGCGTCCGGGACCTCAAAGATCTCTGGCGCATCTGGCATAATGGCATGGGCGCAGAAGGCAAGATCGCGAGTCGTCTGCATGACGTCGAGCCCGTAGCATGACTTGAACCATTGGCGATGGTCATCAACGAGCGAGACGAGGGCGATGGGCACTCGGAAGTTTCTTTTGGCCATTTTGGCAATGTGGTTGAAGGCCGCATCGGCAGCTGCGGCGCAGCACAAGCAGAAGCGCCAAGGTGAGCAAGGTGGCCGGTGAGAGGAAACAAGAAAGGCGGTGGTACGTACCGGTGTCGAGGATGTCCAGCCCTCTCAGCACTTGCATGCGCCTCTCCTCGTCAGGATGCACCGGCGCGCCATAGGCTTTGGTCGGGATCGCGTCCACGCTCATTGGTGTAGTCGTACGATCAGGTCTCGCGAGGCTACATTGTTTACGTGTTGTGCGTACCTGCAGGTACCGTGATCATAATGAATGGGCTAACGTGTTGTAAATTTTTGGAGCGGAACATCAGCGAACCACAATATCTCCAGGGGTGTTAGGGTATTCAGACTGACAATGCAGCAAACATATCGGCCTATCAACGGTAATCATGGCTGGCGCGGCGCGGCCCGTCGCGTTGCTCACGTTGCTCGCATGCCTGCTCATCATGCTCGCGCAAGATATGAGCATCGTGACCGACTCGCGAGATGTTTTCACGAGCGTCCTCACGCACGGCTCCGCCGGCACGGGCAGCGGTCTGCTCTCGGCCGCTGAGTTCGACATAGGCAGCGAAATCTTCACCGGACTGGCAGAGCGTGGATCACTCACCACACATGCTTCTGGAGACCCGCTATCTGGCAAGGCGTGTCCCCCTGGTTGCGAAGCGCATGGCACGTGCAACCGCGAGCTCGGTGTATGTGATTGCATAGCCTACATGGGCGGGCCGGCGTGTGATGTGAGCCTCGTGCCGGGATGCCGCAAGCTGTGGGGTCTCGAGCTGCCGATTCCGCCGTGCCAGGCGCTGGAAATGGATTTGCCGGAAAACTTCGGGTTCCCGCCCTCGTGCGAGTGCCTCGCTGAGTGCCACGCGCTCAACGCGCGCCTCGCCTACGTGGACCATTGCGTGAACGCCAGCGGCAAGTTCTACACGGCGGGCTCCGAAGGGTGGCCGCCTAAGCCCGGCCCGCCCGCGCCATATCCGTGGAAAGACCCCTGGGGCGACGGCCGCTGGATGCGCCAGGCCTACTTCCAGGGCAAGCGAGGCGTGGGCGAATCGGAATCGTCGCTCTTGGCGCGCAATTTGGCTTTGGCATCCAAGCTGACCAGCGACGGCGAGGCGAGCGTGCGCGGCAAGCTGTGCAGTGGGCGCGGCCTGTACACGGAGGTCATGCCATGGGCTAACCCGGGCAGGTACACAGCGAAGTACTGCCACTGCTTCCCCGGCTGGTACGGCGAGCAGTGCCAGCTGGGACCGGGTGACGCCGCCGCGCCTGCGGTGAAGCAGGTATGCGTGCATGCGTGCTCAGGGCGCGGGATTTGCAAGCTCAACATGTGTCACTGCGTGCCGGGCACCTGGGGCATCGACTGTGGGATGGGGATGCCTGATGCAGCCGCAGCCAACCTCGCCGAGCTCGAGCAGCGCCGTCGTGGGCTCGGTGCCCCATATGGATGGCCTTCGACGATGCTCGCCACACCCGCGCCTACGCTGCCTTCGCCGGCCAGCAAACAGCTCAAGATCTTTGTGTATCACCTGCCGCCGCGCTTCAACGTGTGGCTCGCGGCGCACTTTCGGCGCACCGGCCGTTGGGACCAGTCCTACCTCTACTCGCTGGATGCGAAGCTGCACCGCTGGCTGCTGCGCTCGCCTTACCGCACTCTCGACCCAGCCGAGGCCGACTACTTTTTTGTGCCTGCGTATCCATCCCTCGGCTTCTACGACTACGAGTTCGGGCTGTACTGGCTCGCGGGGCGCGGCCATCTGTTCCTGCGCGAGGCGATGGACTATGTGCGCATGACGCACCCGTGGTTCAACCAGAGCAGGGGCGCCAACCACCTGCTCGTGATGACCAACGATAAAGGCGCCACCTTCATCCGCGGCTCGGTGCCGCAGCTCGAGAATGTCAATTTGATCACGCAGTGGGGATGGGTCCGCCCGCACATCCACCGGCGTGGCACCGACGTCGTGGTGCCGCCCATGCTCAAGGTCGATAAGCTTATCGGTGAGTCGCCTTTCATGGGAAGAGAGGACAAGCTCACCGCGTACATGGGCGCCTCCTCCTCCGGCTATGCGTACCTGCTCTCCTTCGTGGGCTCGGTGCGCTTCCACACGCCAGGCTACTCGATGGGCGTACGCCAGAAGATATTTCGGCGCTACAACCAGACGGAGCGCTTCTTCCTACGCGACCTGCGCGGCGACTCCTACAAAGGCCCGCGTAAGGCTCTCGACCCCAGAGAGTACCTGCGCGTGCTGCAGCAGTCCAAGTTCTGCCTCGCGCCGAGCGGCATGGGCTTCTCGACGCGCTCGTACGAGTCGATGGCGCAGGGCTGTGTACCTCTCATCATCCAAGACGATCCTGACAGCAACACCACCGTTGACCAGGCGTTTGAAGAGATTTTGCCCTGGACCAAGTTTTCGCTTCGCCTCAAGCAAACGGATATCCCGAACCTGCCGAAGTTGCTCGCCGACTATCCCGACGAAAGGTGGCGCGAGCTGCGCCGCAACCTCGCATGCGCGTGGCCACGGACACTCTGGCTCAACTCGGACAATGAGGCGCCCGGCATTCAGAAGGATGAAAAGGGCAAGGCGAACGCGACGGCCTCGCTGGGGGCGCAGGGGTACCTCTCGAATTACGATGCGATGGAGTCTATCATGCACACCCTCAGACGCCGGCTTGCGCGCAAAAGGGGTGAGGCGCTCCCGCCCTTTGAGTGGCGCACGCCTGCCTCGAGCTGCAAATCGGTCCAGGGACCCTCGATTCAAACCGAGGGGCCGGTGAGCGCTGCCTCCTAGAGACGCGGGGCGCTACCGGCGCATGCTCGATGCGAGCTTCATGAGATCCCATTCCCGCCAGCGCAACTCGTGACGCCGCAGTGCGCCAGACGCTGTCGGGCCAGCCGCGCGGGACACCGGCCTCATGCGCCAGGGGCCGGGGGCGGCTGCAGTGAGCCCGTCGTCTAGTTTTGACTTCAGACGGGGTGAATTCTCGACACATCGCGGTTGTCTAACAAAGTAATCGTTGATACTACTACCGTTCATGACTTACAGTCTCTAGAGGAGGAAGGCGCCATTATTTCACACAAGCACCCGGGATCTCTTGCTGCTGCTCGGAGCATCCTGGCGCTGCAGTTTAGGCCCATGAAAGCGTCATCGAGCGCCTGCTGACCTTTGCTGGACCAGATCGTGTCCATCTGCCTCAGTATCCTCCGGCAATCTTCCTGTTCGGAGGATATCCGCCGCGGTGTTGTGCTGCGGCTGGCATTGACAAGCGTCTGCACTTCTGAGGTCCCTTGAAGCATGAGCTCCGCACAGCCTAGCTCGTGCCACTGCGGCAGCGATTCCGCATCAATGCTCGCTCCATTTCTGTCTAACTTAAGCAGCAGTAATCTGCAGATAACTGATGCAGCTGAGGGAGGCACCGTCAGTGCCGCGAGTACAAGCACCCTGTCCATGTTTCCGCAAAGGTGTGATCGGTCCTTCATTCACAGTCCTTGGTTAACTCGACACCCAAGACACCGGTTCACCACACAGTGATCAACACGGGAAGACACACAGGGCGCGACTACTTGTGGTTATAACTCGACCACACAGGTGACTTCAACCGACGGGAAGACGCGGTAGTAGTAGTAGTAGTAGTTCAGTAATAGTTTCGAGTAATAGTTCAGTAGACACTGCAGGCTGCACACGACAGGGCCATGCACAGGGCGCGAGTGTGGCCATTCACGGGCAAGTCAGGAATCCAAAACAAGGTACTTATTTCACAGCACGACACAGTCTCTCAACGGTACGAGGAGTCGCAACGGGACCGGTCTCGGGCGTATACGGCGACGGAGATCCCGACGCCATCCCCCCCGGCGTTACAAGTCTACATTACACACGCTCACACACATGTCGATGACGTTCTACCAGCTTGAGTTGGCACGGAGGCTCCATAATCACGTTCTGTTTTTCTGGCTCATCGCCGCGCCACGCACAGCTTCTTCAGCCTCGCGCGGATGTCGACCATGCGACGGTTCAGTTCGGTGAGCCTCTCCTCAACCAGCTGCTTGTGCTGGCGCTCGGTGGCCGTGCGGCCCGCGGAGAGCGGCATGCGCGTCTGCTCGGCCTCGAGGCGATCCTTCATCACGGACAGGTGCATCAGCTCGCGCTCGAGCGGCGCGATCGCCTCGTGGCTACGCTGGGCGAGTTCGTCGTCGACGGCGAAGGGCACCACATCCTTGGCCGCCTCGAGCACGGCAAACAGAAAGGGGTCGGCGGAGGCTAGCGGCGCTCCTGCTTGCGGCGGTGCCATTGCGTCTGACGGCGGCGCCAGCTGGCTTGGCTGTGGTGCCAGCGTTGCTAGGCCTCCGCCACGGCGGTGACTGGCTCGCACGCAAGCGGGCACGGAGGGCGCCGCGACGTCCTGCAGGCCGTCCGATGGTCGGCATGCGACGCCTCGCTCCCAAACGAGCGCGGGCGCCGCGAGTGGGCCAGATGCGGTGCTGGGCGCAATAGCTTGGCCGGAGAGCAAATTGAACGCGGGGGCTACCACGGAGGGCGCACCACGCCGCCCACCGCGTCGTTCCGGCGCCGTCCGGCCCGCCGTGAAGGGTTCAAGCTTTGGCGCTCGAGAGAGCGCGATCGCGGCATCCCCGGCGACCCAGGCGACAGGCTGCGGCCGCGTCCTCTCGAGCACCTTCATGGGCGACGCGGGCGACACGGCAGCGTTGGTGGCCAGAGCGACGGCAGCGGGGGGCGGCACGTCGGGCACCGCCGCCGGCGAGGAGTGCTCGCCAAAGTTTAGAGCCCGAGGGGGCAGCGGCGGCGGCGGCATCTCGCGTGCATGCTGAGCCCCAGGCGGCTCGTGAGGAGGCAGCGGCGGTGGCGGTGGTTGCGGCGGCGGTGGCGGTGGGAGCGGCGGTGGTGGCGGAGGTGGGAGCGGCGGTGGCGGCGAGGACGGCACTGCAGCTCTGGATCTGCCACGGCCCTCTTCAGGGCGCATCGGCTCGACATCCGGAGCGCTTTCACCCACATGGCGCGGTGCGGCAGCTCGATGGGGGGCAGCCGCTGCATCTGCCGCCCTCGCGTCCAGCGGCATCGGCACGGGCGCAGGGCCTGGGTTCGGCACTGCCTTGAGTGACGTCGTGCGCGCTGCCTTCTCGGCGTCGTCCAGACGCAGACGCAGCGAGGCGTTCTCCCGGAGCAGCCGCTGCATCGCGTGCCGTTCCTCCGCCTGCACACGCTGCGCCTCCGCGTAGGCCGCCCGCACAGCCTCTGCGTCGGCACGATGCGCTTGCGCCGCAGCGCTCGCGTCGTCGCGCTCGCGTAACGCACCCGTGAGCTGTGAGAGCAAGGAAGCCTCACGCTGCTGGAGAGCGCGGATGACGGCGCCATCGCGTGAACCACGCGCAGCCCCCTCGCGCAGCTCCGCGCGCTGCCGCTGCTCTGCCGCGCGTGCCTCGCTCATTGCCGCCTCGAGCTGTGCGTGAGCGCTGTTCACCCTGCTGAGCTCCTCAGAGGCGTAGTCGAGCTGCCGGCGTAGCGAGACCAGTTCCATGGCCGTGACACGGCGCGCCTCCCGTTCAGAGTGGAGCTCCTCGCGCACAGCCCGCAGCTCGTAGCAGAGCTCAGAAGAGCTGAGTGCGCCGATTGAGGCGCCAGGATTTGGCACGGCGGCGGGTGCATTGGCAGCGGGAGCCGTTGCGGTACTTGTCCAGCAGCATGCTCGCGGAGCTCGTGCTGGAGGTGGCACTTCTGGCACAGGCGCCGCCGGTGCTTGTGCCGGGGCTGGCACCGGCACAGCCTTGGGCGGTGGGTCCGGTGGCAGACCTTGGTCACTTCCTCCTGCTCCGAGCCGTGAGAGCCAATCTTCGTACTGAAAATTGTCGGTGGGCTTGCCGGATGCGTGCATGGGCGTGTCGGGTTGATACGCCGCGAACCGTAGCGTCGAGTCGAGGTCGGCCTCGTCCATCGCGCCTCGTCCAGAGGCGCACGAAAGAGCCAGTAGACGCACGAAAGAGCCAGTAGAAGAAGAGAGAGGGCGCCTAGAACCGTGTTCACGGGAACAGTAGATGTACATGTATCCGACAAACACCGATGGAAACACTTCAGGTGATGTGCGCAATCCGACCCTTCATCTAAGATTTGGGGAGAATTGTTGGAACTTTCAACTTCGCGGCAGTTCTCGACGGTCACAGCCAGAGCGAAAAAAACCTGGGAGCCGACGGCGTAGTAGGAACCCGAGGAGCCGCCATGTAAGCCACGCCATTCCAATCCCCCCCCAGCAACATGCACCTGGACACCTCCCTGCATTTCGCTCCGTTGCTCTGCCGTTGCTCACCAGGCCCCGACCGCCTCACGCGTGAGAACTGACGGCGACGGCATCATGTCGACTTGGCAGGTTTGGCATGGGCAAGAAGAAGCCCGCATCTAACGATTCGGTTGCGAGAATCTACTCCTTTGACAAAAAGAAGGACCTGCTGGGCACGGGAAATTTTGCCGAAGTTTTCAAGGGCACCCTGGGCCAACCGCGCAAGTTTGCCACGGCTGAAGATTACGCGAGGGTTGCAAAAACGGATGACAAGGGGAACACCGCCTTCGACTACGCCGCTGTGGTCAAGAGCAGAGATATGAAGGAGGGTGGAATGTATGCGCTCAAGGTCATTGACAAGGCCAAGGTGGAGGAAATGAACGACATCGAGCGGGAGATTGAGATCATGCACAGCGTGACGCATCCCAACATCATCCAGCTCTACGAGGTCTTCCACGAGGCGAAGACCGTGACCCTGGTGATGGAGCTCGTGTCGGGCGGTGAGCTCTTTGATCGTATTGTCGACAAGGGTAACTACTCCGAGAAGGACGCTGCCGGCGTCATCGCCCAGCTCTGCGCCGCTCTCGCCTACCTGCACGACAAGAAGATCGTGCACCGCGACCTGAAGCCCGAGAACCTGCTATACGCCGCTCCGTCACCCGATGAGACCCTCAAGGTGGCCGACTTTGGGCTGGCGCGCAAGGTGGCTAAAAAGGGGGAGATGATGAAGACCGCATGCGGCACGCCCGGCTACGTTGCGCCTGAGATCCTTGCGAACAAAGGGTATGACAACACGGCAGTCGACATGTGGTCGGTCGGGGTGATTCTGTACATCTTGCTGTGCGGGTTTCCGCCCTTTTACGAGGAGGAGCTGCCCGCGCTCTTCGACTCGATCCTCAAGGCGCGCTACGACTTCCCCTCGCCTTGGTGGGACACCATTTCCCCACAGGCCAAGAGCCTCGTCAAGGCTTGCCTGACGATTAAGGCCGACCAGCGGATGACGGCTCGTCAGATGCTCGAAGAGCCATGGGTCGCGTCCGAGGCCCCGGCTACGTCGCTGGCTGGCTCGCAGAAGGCGCTCAAGAAGTATATGGCCAACCAGAGGCTGCGCAAGGCCGCGCTCGGCATCATCGCGAAGAAGCGCCTTGAGCGCGCCCTCGAAGATCTTCGGGCAAAGGTGTCCGAATAATCGCGCAGCGGCGGGCTGCGACCGCTCGCAGATGCGCGCGTACTGCCGGAACGACCGGTGCGATGCAGACAATTTGCGCCGTCGGCGCGTGCCTGATCGGGCGACGGCAGGTTGGGGCGCCATCCTTGCGCCCCCCTCCACTGCGTCTCCGCGATACCGATCCATATGACATGATGGAGGGTGTTTCCTCGAGGTTGATTGCGACAAGCAGGCCGCGTGCAACTCGAGCACAAAATGTCTGTGTAACTTCTCATTTGTTGACGAAATTCCGCGTACGTCTGCCGCGTGGCACAAGAACTCCACTGGCACAAGAACACCGCGTGTTCCGATGCTTTCGCCAGCGGTCCTTGCCAATCCGGCGGCACTGGCAAAGCTCGCAGCGCTGAATCCTCTGTCCGAGGCGTCCGCGGCCGCGGCAGCCGGCGCCAGCGCCGAGCGCAAGGGCGCCAAGCGCACGATCGCTTCGTCTGGCAGCAAGGTGAAGGAGGGCGCAGAGCGCATAGGCGGTGACTTCCAGCCGGTGGAGAACCCGGAGTGGCTCAAAGATCGCGACCAGGTGCTCAATGCTGTCATCGCGCGCAACGCTGCGTCCAGCAAAGCTCTTCCCAAGGAACCGATCGTCGTCACGCTGCCAGATGGCAAACAGGTCGACGCCACTGCTTGGGAGACGTCACCGCTCGACGTGGCGACAGGAATCTCCAAGGGCCTCGCCCAGGCGTGCTGCGTCGCGAGCGTGCGCTACACGCGCCGCATCAAGGGCGCCGACCAGGGCATCATCGAGATCGCGGCTGGTCCAGACGGTGAGGACGCCGCTAGCTTCAGCGAGGCGTTTGAGTTGTGGGACCTCGGGCGGCCTCTCGAGGGCGACTGCGATCTGAAGCTGCACAAGTTCGACAGCGACGAGGGTAAGCAGACCTTCTGGCACTCGTCGGCGCACATTCTCGGCGAGGCGCTAGAGGGGCTGTACGGCGCGAAGCTCACCCACGGCCCTCCGACGGCCAACGGGTTCTTCTACGACTCGTACTTGGGAGGCATTGCGGTGACGGAGCAGATGAGCGCTGCGCTCGAGAAGAAGGCACAGGCCATCGTGAGCGCGAAGCAGCCCTTTGAGCGGGTAGTCGTCACCAAGGACGAGTGCCTCAAGATCTTCGATTCCAACCCGTTCAAGAAGGCCATGATCGCGTCCAAGTTGCCTGAGGGCTCGTCGACGACCGTCTACCGGTGCGGACCGTTCATCGACCTGTGCAGGGGGCCGCACCTGCCGAACACGGATCGCGTCAAGGCGTTCAAGTGCATCAAGGCCTCATCGGCGCTCTGGCTCGGCAAGGTGGGCAACGACGATCTGCAGCGTGTGTACGGCGTCGCGTTCGGGGACAAGAAGCAGCTCAAGGAGTGGGAGGAGTTGCAAAAGGCGGCGGCGGAGCGCGACCACCGCAAGATCGGCGTGGAGCAGGAGCTGCTGTTCTTCGACGACCTCTCGCCCGGCTCGTGCTTCTTCCTGCCGCACGGCTGCCGCATCTACAACCGGCTCATCGAGCTGATCCGGAAGGAGTACTTCGCGCGCAACTACACAGAGGTGGTCACCCCGAACATGTACAATCTCAAGCTGTGGGAAACCTCAGGGCACGCAGCCAAGTACAAGGAGAACATGTTCCTGCTCGACATCGAGGGGCAGGAATTTGGGCTCAAGCCGATGAACTGCCCTGGCCACTGTATCATGTTCAAGCACCGCAAGCGCTCGTACCGCGAGCTGCCGATGCGCCTTGCGGACTTTGGCGTGCTCCACCGCAATGAGCTCTCGGGCGCGCTCACGGGGCTCACGCGTGTGCGCCGCTTCCAGCAGGACGACGCGCACATCTTCTGCACCGTCGATCAGATCAAGCAGGAGGTGGCCAACGTCCTTGATATGATTTCGACTGTGTACAAGGCCTTTGGCATGACGTTCGCTCTCAAGCTCTCAACCAAACCCGAGAGCGCGCTCGGCGACCCTGCCACTTGGGTCAAGGCCGAGTCCATGATGGAGGAGGCACTCAACGAGTACTCGGCGAAGACGGGGCAGCCGTGGACGCTCAACCCGGGCGACGGCGCCTTCTATGGCCCCAAGATCGACGTGCAGGTCTTCGACGCGATCAAGCGTGCCCACCAGTGCGCGACAGTGCAACTCGACTTCGTGCAGCCGACGCGCTTCGACCTCAAGTACCAAGCCAAGCCCGAGGAGGGCAGCGACGCGACGGTCGAGGAGCGGCCCGTGATGGTGCACCGCGCCGTGCTCGGCTCGGTCGAGCGCATGATTGCGATCCTAATCGAGCACTACGCGGGCAAGTGGCCATTCTTTCTATCGCCGCGCCAAGCGATGATCCTGCCCGTAAGCCCTGTCTTCGAGCCCTACGCGCAGGAGGTGCAGAAACAGGTGCGCCTTGCGGGCTTCTTCGTCGACGTCGACCTCTCGCATCGCACGCTCCCCAAGATGGTGCGCGAGGCGCAGGTCGCCCAGTACAACTACATCCTCGTCGTAGGTAAGGAGGAGATGGAGAAGGGCACCGTCAACATCCGCACGCGCGACAACGTGGTTCAGGGCTCGAAGACCATCGCTGAGCTCCTCGCCGAGTTCGAGAAAATGATGGATGACCGCACGCTCGACGTCGAGCTCGGCGTCCCCAAGTCGGCCGACAAAGGCGACGCCGAGCAATAGCTGCCACACAGTCCGCCGATGAGAGCGGCCTCTGAGAGCATATCAGCATGCGTGGTGCGAGAGCGACTCGACCCACAAAAGGGGGGGGGGTCACAATTGATGCATCGAGGATGCTCAATGGATGCATGCGGACGGCCGTGCGCCACAGTCGCGGGCGACGCTGTAGTTGTGCGGTTGGCGCAGCAGCTGTATCAGCAGCTGCTGCGAGCTGCTCAGTCTCCAGCATCGGGTCGCGGGAGCCGGGAGGTCTCCACACCGCGGGAGGTGACGCCTGGTGCGGGGTTGACGAATTCGTGAGATGATGCGATACCATCAATCTGTGATGATGCAGAGACAGTTGCGCTGCGACCGGACGTGTGGCGTTTGTGGGGTGAATGAGAATGTTCAATGTAAGCAAAAGCGCTTGGAATCACGTTATCGGTCGGACCATATGATCCGATCCGATCACGATCCGTATATATATTTGGTAAAGGTAGTGCCGTCCGACATTCTAGGAGTTTGAAAGTAGTGTGAATTGGCTGTGAATTGGCTGTGAACTTGTCTTGACTTTTGCAACTTGTCCTCCAACGGCACAGTCTCATTGCTACTGCGCGCCGCACCTGGCGGCAATGTCGCGTGCAGAGCGTGACGACGATGATCGGGACGATGACGAGTTCTCCAACCCGGACGATGACGGGAACAGTCCGATGGGACGGGGCCACGGGGGCGGCGCCGATGATGACTTTGACGAGTTTGAGGATTCGGTCGCGGGCGGCGGAGAGCCATCGCCGGGTGGCAAGGGCTCCACGCAGGTGCTCAAGAACCAGACGTACGACGAGGCTATGGATCTGAGCGAGTCGGACGGCGAATCTTTGCAGCCCTCGCCCGTGGGCGCACAGCGTATGCAGAATCACGGCGCCGGGGGCGCGGGGCGGGGCAACATGTCAAACCGACCGCGGTCGGACACGATCACCAACCAGCCGTACGACGAGGAGATGGAGCTCTCGAGCGAGGGCTCCGTCGATGACCGCGATGATGACGACGGTGGGTCGCCCGACGGCGGCCGTGGCGTCGACCCGGCCACCTCGATGCGCCAGCAGATGAACTCGTCCGTGGGCATGGGGGCACGCGGAGCGCCGCCACCTCCTGCGAAGCAGGCGCCGCCGGCGCGAGCGCAGCAGGCGCCACCGTCCCAGGCGCCACCGTCCCAGGAGGCGCCACCGTCCGAGCGGCAGCGGCGCCCGGACGCCCCGACGCTCGGGGCGATGCCCGTGCCCGCGCCCGCGGACCGCGGCGGCGACGACGATGATGAGGACGGCGGCGGCGAGGATCGGGGCGGCGCGCCTGTGCCCGAGGGGCTGTACGACCCGGCTAAGTACGCCAACCTGCCCGTGAGCGCCGAGATCAAGGAGCTCTTCCAGCACATCACGCGCTACAAAGCGCACAACATCGAGCTCGAGACGCGGATGCGCCCCTTCATCCCCGACTACATCCCGGCCGTGGGCGACATCGACCCCTTCATCAAGATCCCGCGCCCTGACGGGAAGACGGACAACCTCGGGTTGGTCACGCTCGACGAGCCCGCCTCGGTGCAATCCGACCCGACTGTGCTCACGCTGCAGCTCCGCGCCGTCACAAAGTGCGCTCGCGCCCTTCCCACAGCCCTTCCCACAGCCCTTCCCACGGCCCTTCCCACGGCCTTCCCACAGTCGACCCGCCTGCTCCCCCGCGCCCCGTAGCCCGAGCCCTCTCCCTCCGGCTGAGCACAGCTCCTCAGCTGCTGACGGGCGCCCCCCCCCCCCGCCCTCTCACCTCCCTCAGGTCGTCGGGCGCACAGCCGATGCTCGTGCGCTCGGTGGAACACGCCGAGAAGGACCCGAAGGCCATCACCGGCTGGATCAACTCCATCTCGGACCTGCATCGGCACAAGCCCGCGCCGTCGGTTCGCTATTCGAAGCCGATGCCCGATATCGAGAGCCTGATGCAGATATGGCCGGCCCCCATTGAGGAGCTTCTCGAGCATAACCCGCTGCCCGGTGAGGACATATCGCTCGACCTCGCGAGCTATGTGCGTACGACCTGCGCCATGCTCGATATCCCAGTGTACGGCTCGCTCACCGAGTCGCTGCACGTGCTCTTCACGCTCTACTCGGACTTCAAGTCCAATGTGCACTTCCAGCAGCAGATGCAGAATGACGGGGCGCCCAATTTCAAGCCAGTTGGCAGGATGTGAGAGCGACGCGCTCCTCGCATTGAGCCGAGCGTACGTTTTGCTCCTCCACCGGGCCGGGACTCCAGAAATAGCCAACCGTACGCTGCTCATGTGCGCGAGCGTGGTGCGTGCTTGGCGCGTGCAGCGGCGGCACGAGCGATATATGGACGGTGTGTGTTTGTGGGTGTGTGTGGTCTCTTGTTCGCGGTATTTCCGCCTAACCCTAAGTACAAACGTACCGTCAAGACGCAACTCGCAACTCGCAAATCGCACGACCGCAACGAACCGAACCCAAAATAACTATTGTCAATTGTGTCAGCTGTGCCATCTTGATGTCGTGTGTCCGGCACCCCCGGTGTTTTTGAACCGGAAGCGGTAGCGCCCAAGCGGCATCCGGCAAGCCCAAGGCCAAGCGCCGCGCGATGCTTCGTGTATCGCGATGCGCAAGGGCCAAGGGGGAGCGTCGTGTTCGCTAGCCGCCGCCTCGACTAGCCGCCCGATGGTCGCCCGCCTCGTTAGGTACGGTCCGGTGAGACAAAAGTCAAAGTTTTCTTTTGCCGCGATGCGTGTCTGCGGGTGGTTTTTTTCGTGTTCCGAGACGACTATCGAGATCTGCATCTGGTTTCGATGAACGAACCTCTCGCTCAGTTGCATCATCGTGGCCATGCGCACGTCCTCGTTTGACCCAGCGGCCGAAGCTCGCACGCTTGCTGAGCAGCTGCACAACGCACAGTATGCGGAAGACGGTGCAATACTAATCGGCTGCAGTCCAGATGTTGCACTTGCAGCGCTGCCTGATGCTTGGACGGCACACGGCTTCACGGGCTCTGTTTACGAGCGCTTCGACGAACTCTCCATTTCACTAATGGGCGAACTGTTGGTCAAGACAGCCTCGGCCTCGTGCGCCACAGACACAGAGGTGTCGAACCATCTCGAAGCTGCGGAGTCTGCGACCAGACTGCACCGCATGTCGAGTGATGGCTTGCTTGTTGCGCTTTTCCGCATGCCTGAGAGAATACTTGCCAATGTTGCAAGGGCGTTCGAGGTACAACGCACCGCTCTAGGTGAATCTCAGATGAATTTCGAAAGACGTACGCTGCTGCTTCACATTCAGCGCACGTGCCCTGCCTCGCCGACGCGAACCATGCTATCACGACGTTTGTCGCGTGCTCTCAAATCGATCCCGGAGCCAGACGGCGCTGCAAGCGCTGCCGACGGCTGCAGCGGGAGTGCGACGAAAGCAGATTCCGTCCGGCAGGCTCGGCAGCTGCGCGCGGCTCGAGAAAGGTGCTTCTTTGGGTGCATCCGTGAGGACGTGTTCATCGATGTGATCGGCGCAGCCGACTTGGAGACGGCACTAGCGCTTCGGCCGTTGCGGCGTTTTCGTGAGGACGCGTTCATCGATGTGATCGGCTCAGCCGACTTGGAGGCGGCACAAGCGTTACGCTACGAGTACGCGATGATGAATGGACAGACGTTGGAGTCGCTGGTGAGAGAGCAGACGAGAGGTGACGTAAAGGACTTGCTCCTCGCTTTCTTGAGCCCGCCGCCATCTGCAATTGCTGCTTTCCCCGACCTTAATCTTGCCGTACAGCAAGCGGCAGAGATCAGCCTCATCGATGAAGGCACGACTGCTGAGCCATTTGTGCGCATCTTTGGTGGTGCGAGCAGTTCGCAGCTGGTGGCAATCATGATCGCGTTTGCACGCATATTCAAGACTTCGCTGCCTGATGCATTGAGCCATGGATCTGTGCTCCAGGAAAATCTCCGTAAACTGCTCCTGACGCGCTGCAAATGGGCCAAAGCAGCTGTGCGGCAAGCGGGCACATTCCCGGTATCCCCCCTAGCTGCGGCTGTCGCCGTCAGTGCGAAGAACAAGACGACTGAAAACATGACGAGCATAGCAGAGGCCATGGCCGCCGCTGCAGCCGAACTCGAGGCGGCCAAGAAGGACGCAGCGGCCAAGGCTGCCGTGGCACTCGAGGCGGCAAGGGCGGAAGCGGTGGTAAAGGCTGCTGTGGCACTCGAGGCGGCGAAGGAGGAGGCAGCGGCGAAGGCTGCCGCGCTAGCAAGTGCTCGCGCTGCGCTCGAAACTGACACAGCGCAAACTGCGTTTCCCGCGCTGCCTGATCCGACAGCGCTGTTCGTCGCGCAGCCCATCGTAGAGGAATCGGCATCTGCAATCGAGCCGATGCCTATGGAAGATGCTGCAGCGGCGAAGGCGGAGGCGGCTCAGGCGGAAGCGGCGGCGGCGGAAGCGGCGGCGACTGAGGCGGCGGCGGCCGAGGCTGCTGCGGCGAAAGCAGCGGCGGCGGAAGCGGCGGCGGAATCGGCGGCGGCCGAGGCGGTGGTGGCGGAAGCGGCGACGGCCGAGGCGGCGGCGGAAGAGGCAGCAGCGGCGGCCGAGGCGGCGGCGGAAGAGGCAGCAGCAGCGGCCGAGGCGGCGGCAGCCGAGGCGGCAGCGGCCGAAGCGGCGGCGGCAGAGGCGGCAGCGAGTAGCAGCAGCATTGGCAGCTCACTCCGTGGGGTTCCACGGCCCAAAGTCTCGCTTCGTGGGGCCGCAGCCGCGGCAATTGTAGCACAGCGTCCAATAGGCCCGAACAACCCAATGCCCCAGCGGGCTCGGCAAAGCGAAGCGCTAGGCAAGCTCATTGCATCGAGCGAGAGTGACCTCGCAAAATTTGATAAGATCGTGGAAGGGTTCGAGAGGACCGTCACGGAGACTAAGGTGCGACGTGTGGGCTTTGAAGAGAAACTGTCATTTGCCGGCCGGGCGGATTCATCGATTCAGGGCGCACTACGTGAGGCCATTACGGTGTGCGAGCACACGGGGCAGGACATGCGTGAGGCCATCGATATGGCGCTGCGCGTGGTTGCAGATTATCGCAACGCTCACAAGGCCCTTCTGCTCGCAGCGGATACTGACGAACGGTCGACAGAGGTTGCTACTGCGCAGCTCCGTGAGGCTAGTGCTGAGGCACGGCGCTGGCTGCGCTCGGGCGATGTGGTCGTCGCCAAAGGACGGTCGAAGACTCTAGATGCTGCCACGGCCGTGCAACAAGCGATTGCCAAGGAACGCACACGCTCTGAAGCTCCACCACGTCGAGTGCAGGAAGCTCGTCCAGATATCATCAAGGACAAGGGGACTGAAATCGAACCCCCACTGCACCACATGAGCTCGCGCGATCTTCCTCTCCTGCGCTCACCCAGCTGCTCGTCGATTGGTAGTCCATCCGGGAGTGTAGCAAACCCCGCCCCGGTGCCCGTCAGACGAGCGGTAGCCGGTACTGCAGTGCGCACTCGCAGTGCGTCGCTCACAGCAGGTTCTACGCGGCCGGCCTCCTGCTCGACCGTCTCGGACACCACCCGGTAGTCCGCGTAGGCTCGTGTTTAAGTGGTGGCGACTGGTCCGGATCGGGCATGTGATCGCGCACGTCGGGCGCTAGGGAGATCGATTGTAGGTGTCGAGACTCATCCATGGACTCATCTTTCCGAGTCGTTATAGGTGCTTAGTCACGCGCGGCGTATTTTATTATACTAAAACTATTAAAGTAAGACACGGTGAGGCAGGCTTCTACACTTCCCGGTTATTCTACACGCGCAACCGGGGGGGTGGCGTCTGGCGACTCGACTGAAATGCGGGAAGAACCGTTTCGTTTCGCGTTCACGATACGTTCCACAAATCGACAGCGCGTTGGCAACATCTGTGTGCGTGAGGTGTCAAAGCTCCACAAGCGATTCCATCATGACCTCGCGAAGCAGCGCTAATGCCTCGAGGCTGGTGGCCACAAGCATGCTCTCGCTGCCGCCCGACCGCAGCTCGATGCGTGCTCCTCTTCCAGCTCCCTCGCTGCCGCCGACGAGCTCGACCAATGTGCAGTCCGCCTCGTCGGCCGATTGGCGCACGGTGGCCTCGACGCCACGCCTGATCAGCGCCGCCACGAGCCTCTCTCCCTTAGGTGTGCCAAGGAGTATGCTAGATTCAGCTGCCCCAGCGCTGCTGTCTCCGACGTTGCCATCACGGCGACTGCTGCCAGAGCCATCACAGGTGTTCGTTACTGCCGAGGCATGTGCGTCAGGTAGCAGGGCGAGGTGCCCAGAGCGCTCCGTGCGCAGCACGCCGCTCAAGCGCGCCGCCTTGATAGTTGGCGTGACCGTCCTGAGTTGCACGCCGACGGCGGCCGAGTGGGGCATGAAGGCAAGCTGGTGCGTGCGCCTGCTCACCATTCGGCACGACTTGCCGCGCACGAGCCGACTAGCCGGGCAACGCCGACCGAGGAGGCCGTCACATGTGGCGTCGGCAGCCTCTAGTAGTCGTTCTGTCGCCGCATGAGTTGCGTCGTCGTCGGCGGCATCCGCACTGTTCACCGCATCGCCCATCGCGGCGGAGCCGCTCATTGCACGGTGGCCATCGTCAGAGTTCATGGGTGAGGTCGAAGGCACGACGAGCCGGCGCGGTGCGAGCTGCTCCACCACGGCTGCCGCGACGCTCGGCTCGAGCCTCGCATCCAAGATGCACCGCTGAACTCGACAGCGCACGGGCTCGAACGGGGCAAGAAGTAACGCCATAGCCGCCTCGGCGTCGGCGCCGCCCTGCAGCGTGGTGAGCAGCAGCAGCGAGCGCGGGTCGTCGCGCCAGCAGTGCAGTAAGTTGGGTGCGTCGCCTAACCGTAGGGATGGGTGCGTGGCCAGCACGATGGCGCCAGCCGCGGGCAGGGGTGCCTCGAGGTCTGCGAGGCTCGATGCCACCACCAGCCGCCCCTGTAAGATATGTTCGTCAAAGGGGAAGGGATCAGTCAGCTGCGGCCGCCCGGGCGCGGGTGGCGCGAGTGTGCGCGTGCGCCTCTCCTCATCCACCCACTCAACTTGCATGCCGGCCTGGGAGAGACATGCGCTCGCCACCGGCGAGATCAGGTGGACAGGCGCATGGCTCAGCCCAGTCAAGTGGAGGCTGTGGAGCAGGTGCTCGAGCAGCGCAAGCGTACCGCCCCATGGAGAGCACGGGAGCAGCACATGCCCACCTTGCGCACGAGCCTCGCAGACCAGCCGGCATGCGTGCGCGATCGCGGCCGCCGGCGCCACGCTGCCCGCCGCCGCCGCCCGGCCCGCCGCCGGCCCGCCGCCGTCTGCGCCCGCCTGTAGCGGCGCCCGCCGCGGCAGTGGGCGCACATTGCACAGCAAGAGGGCATCGGCATCGCGCAGCGCGGGCGCCGTCGTCGTGAGCGGCAGCGTAGCGAGCACTTGTCCCTCGGGATCACTCGCGCTTACATAGAGAAGCTTCTCACTGGGACCCTCGATCACCCAGTTGCATGCGCCGATCGCCGCGCCGGAGGGCAGCGGCGTGGCGTGCAGGGTGCTGCCGCCGGCGTCGGCGCCTCGGAGGCTGATGGGCGCGCGCTCGCCGTAGCTCAGCCCGTGCACGCGTGCGAGGCTTTGCTCCACGTCAGCACGGCTGTACGGCAACTTGCTCCTTGAGACGAGGTCCCAGAGCTCAACGGCGATTGCCGGCGGTGGTGCGCCAGAGGGCGCGTCCACGCATGCTGCAGCAGCACCGTCGGCGGCAGAGGCAGCGTCGAGGGGCAGCTCTCGTACCGCCTCGCACAGCGCGACCAGCTCGAGCATGGCGAGACGCCCAAAGCTCAGCGCGGCTGCGGTCGCCAGCACTGTGCCCTGGAAGCCTGAGTACTCGGTCAGAAATGGAAGGGTGAGGAATGAGCCTGTATCGCTTATGAGCAGCGCGTCGGCTCCACCGAGGTCGATGCCCTCGACAGGTGGCACTTCGATGCGCATCTCGCCGTCGACCAGCCAGTGCGAATGCCGCTCCACCGCCCGCCAAGTGTCCACGCCATCGGCCGCTGCTGGCCGCGCAAGCGGCATGTACTGCGGCGACGGCGACGAAGCGTCGGCGCGAAAGTCAAGCAGGATGCGCCCACCGTCGACGGTGGCCTCGAAGCAGGTCGCAGTGTGCTCGGTGATGCGCATTGTTTGCCGCAGGCTAGCCTGCTATCACAACACACCAACACGCACAGACCAAACTCAAACCAAGCGTGAAGGTCGAACACCTCGCACACGTCACAGCCGCTTCATTCTCATGCTCGCGACATGCAACGTGTACCGCGCTCACAGACACGGTTCAGAGTCGCCATACCCCGGGTCAACCCCGGGTCTGAACCCGTGCAACCACCTCGCCTGGCAGGCGTGTGGACCGTGGCGGACACACAAACACAACACATACAATCACTTCGCTTGGCTGGCGAGTGAAGAGAGGGACCATCTCTGCCAAACATGGAATGATATGGTATGGCATGGCATGACATGGGGGGCGGGGGTTGCACCCAAAGGTCCTGACCTGGGGGGGGCGAGGGCGGAGGCGAGTACGCGTGGTGTGGCAGGGGGCTCAGAGCCGCCTCCTCGGCCGGGGAGAGGTCGTCGTCGAGCTGGGGGCGCCGAGGCGGTGGCAGCGGTGGCGGCGGCTGGGGGCGCCGAGGCGGTGGCGGCGGTGGCGGCTGCAGCAGAGACGGCGGCGGTGGCTGAGGCGGCGTCGGGGGTCGCTGGCGAAGGGCAGGGGAGCGTCGCCACCAGTGATAGACAGCTGCCGCGAGGCCTCGCCGGACGGCGAAGCCGAGGGCCATTCTGATCATAGGAGCCAGTCTGGGTGCAGCCCAAGAAGCTTGGTGGAGAAGGGCAGGCGGAATGGAATTATCGGTGCGCCTGGCGAGGTGGGAGATGAAATCGATGCCCTCAGAGTTGATGGCGCCGCACGTGCTGATCGCGATGATGATGAGGCGCATATTGGGCCCGATGTCGCCATACTGGTTGCGCCGCGAGTGAGCAGCGATGGCAAGGTGGGCAGACATGCGCGCGCGGTCAGTGTGGTGGGCTGCGATGTGGGCTGCGCCAGCCGCGTCGAGAGTTTTGATGTCGATGAGGACAAAGGAGTTGGGCCTATCGTAGTCGTGGAGGATGATGTCGGGGACGTGAGAGATAGAATGATTCTGCATCCACTGGTCAACAGCTCGTTGGCCTCCTTGGCCGCCGCGCTCGGCTGTGACACGTGAGGCACCGAGGATCGCATCGAGAAAGGGGACGAGAGCTTGCACAGCGGGGTCATGGCAAGTGGAATGGAGTCGCATGCCGTGGGGGCATGGCACAAAGTGCCGATCGCCTGGGCCAACAAGAGGGTGGCCTAAAGGTTGGGCTACGGTGGCACAGGCGGTGCAGCGGAGGATGGTGCCTTCCCCTTGCGTGGGCGGAGGAAGTAGAAGGTCAAGGGCGAGGGCGACAGGGAAGTGCTGGGGGACTTGGAAAGCAAAGAAAGGAGTGTCGCCAGGGTCGCTGGAGGGGATGGGGAGGCGCCGGAGCCAAGTGAAGGGTCCCTTAGCCGAGCTACCGTCAAGGAGGCGGGCTCTGCCCGTGGCCGTAGTGACCGGATCATTCAAAAGGACAAGGAAAGCGCGTGAAGCTACCACTGCCGAGGCTGCTCTCTGAGCGTGTGGGTGGCAAGTAGCATCAAGGGCGTCCAGGTCGTAGATGAAGGAGGGGGAATCGTGGGAGTCATCGAGGTCGCGGTGGGCGGCTGCCCCTAGGGGAATGGTGGCAGGGCTGAGTCGACCGTCATCCAGACGTGAGAAAAGCTCAGGGAAGTGGGAGCTGGCCGGGATAAGTTCAGCGAAGTGATTGTATGTGTTGTGTTTGTGTGTCCGCCACGGTCCACACGCCTGCCAGGCGAGGTGGTTGCACGGGTTCAGACCCGGGGTTGACCCGGGGTATGGCGACTCTGAACCGTGTCTGTGAGCGCGGTACACGTTGCATGTCGCGAGCATGAGAATGAAGCGGCTGTGACGTGTGCGAGGTGTTCGACCCTCACAGGCTAGCCTGCTACCGTGTGAGAAGACTCTAGACTGTGAAGAGAAAATTTTGACTTTACTGCAGTACTTTCTGGCCGATTCAGAGCACGGGCGTATCGCACAAAATGCATCTTCAGGAGATCGCCCAAGTGGGCGATGCAAAATAGTAAATGCGATACAGCCCAGCCCCTTCGTGTTTGCAACCGTCGCACAGTTCGAGTGGGGGGCAGCAGCTCGCAGGATTGGGTCTCCCCCGTCTCAAAAGGGGTCTTGCACAAGTCCACTTGGCTCCGTAGTAAGCCTATACTCGTAAAGTAGCCAATCGTGAAAAAGCCGCCCTGCCGAGTGCTCCTTCTCCGGCGGCCGAGAGATCTCCTGCGCCTTCTCAGCGACATCCTCCAACTCGTCCAGCGGCAGACCAGCTTTAGTGGCGAGCCTCTTAATTCTGTGTTTGAACGTTTCGCTCGACTCCACTTTGTCGATCAGCGCGTCGAGCGCAGTCTCGTCCATCCCCACTGCGGGCGACTGCGTGCGCGCGCGCGCGCGACGATCCGAGGCGCGACCGGAGGCGAAGGCGTGTAGATCGCAGATGTCGGCCTCGAGCGCCCGCTTGCTGCGTGCATGCTGCGGCTGCTGCGCCAACGGCTGCGATGCCGGTGGCGGCGCATTCCCCACGCCCGCTTGCAGCGCTGGCTGTATCCCTCCTTGACGCGCCTGCTCGAGAAGCTGAGGGACACCCCGTTGGTGCCAGCAGTTGAGTATGTCCGTGAACGCCGCCTTCTCGGCATCCTTCTTCTTCGAGTGTCCTGCCGCAGAGCCGAGCAGCTGCTTGCTCTCGATGTGGAACAGGTCGGCGCGAAACGGCGCGCACTTGGAGAATTCAACTCGCAGGAACGCGTCTCGCGAGATTTGCTCCTTCTGAAGCCGCTCGTTAAACATGCCGATGGGATTGGAATATTGTTGAGCCGCCGCAGTAGAAGGCAAGAAGGCCGCCGCAACATCTACTGTCGACGCAAGCGGAGCAGCTGCTTGCGCCATCGGCTCGTCACATACCTCGCCTCCGAGCACAGCCGCTGGAGGAGAGGCGCCCACTCTCGGCGCGCTCTGTGCATGAGCTTGCGAGGGATCGCCGTCCGGTTCGAGGACGAGATCATCACTCGTCGTCGCTGCTCCCTCCATCGGCAGCACAGGCGGTGACTCCTCCATCGGCTGCACCGGCGGTGACTCTGCGGCCATCGGCCTCGCCGCAGCTAACGGCGGCACCTCTGGTTGCAGCCGGCGAAAAGCAGAAACGAACCTGGTCTTCCTCAAGCCACGTAGCGCCGCGTCGAGCTTGCGGTTGTCATCCTCGTCCACTGCCTGCTCAGTCGCTTCCATGTCAGCCAGCTCCGGCGCGCTGGAGCTTGGGCTAGGGGGCGGGAAGAAGTCGTCGACGAAGCAGCGCCACGTGGCCTCACAATCGCCTTTGTAAGCGCAGAGGACGAGGCCGACGATCGCCTCGTACTGATCCCCGAGCGGCTTGCGGTAGTCCTCGCCACGCTTGCTGTGGTACTGCGGCTCACCGCTTGGCTCGTCCTCCGGCCCGTCCTCCTCGACGAGGCCATTCGAGGCGAGCACCTGCTTGTCGCCGTCTTCCTCCGCCTGGGATGCGGCGTGGATCGCCTGGACAATGTCGAGCGCCGTCTCGCTTGAGCTTGATGTCGCTGCGATGAACGTGCGGATAGCCCTGAGTTGCTTACTCGAAACACCGCTACCGCGCGTCTCCACGAAGCGATGGGTCAACGGCACACCAAAGCGGCGAATGAGCAGCCGCCCGAGGTGAAGGTTGTTGACAAGCGCCGAGCGCATCTCGCTCACCTCGCCATTTTTGCGCCCGGGGAAGCGGAGTGCGAGCTCGAGCGAGACGGCGATCTGCAGGAAGGCATCACCTAAGAACTCGGCGCGCTCAAAGACGGTGCCGCTGCGGCAAAGGCTGCACGCATGCAGCATGCCGAGTACGGACTCGAATGGGATCGGCCCGCTCTGCGCGACGAGGGCTGCGCTCAGAGTGGTGGCGCCCTCATCGTTTTTGACATCTTTCCAACAGCCCTCAAACTGCGTCACGAGCTTGGCCATCAACTTCGCCGCCGTGTCGAGTGGCTGCATCGAAAGGCTCTGCTTCTGCTGCGTGGAGAGCACGGCGGAATGAAAGAAGCCAAAGGCCGCGGCGATGGCGACGGGTAGTTCGGGCTCCTTCGGCGCCTCAGCGATCGCGGCAAGGGCGGCCGTGCCGAGAAGCGCCTCCATCGGATCCGCCTGGTCCTTGATCGAACATGACTGCTTACGTAGCTGCGGCAACGTCGAGCTGTTCACGAAAGGCGCGCACAGCGAGAGCACCGGCAGCCCGAGCTCCTTCGCCCGCCGGTGGAGCTGCTGATTGCTCTCGATGGCCTCCTTGGCAGGCGAGAGGCCTCGGACGGAGCATGGGGGTGCATGAGGCTTCTCGAACTGCTTCTTGAGGTCCTCATCGACGAGCACCCACACCACCGCAAAGAAGCGCAGCATCGCGTCGCCGAGCCATTCGAGCTCCTCCCACTGGCAGCAGCCGCGCTCATCGTGCACGTAACGGTCGAGCGGCGCCGGCGGTAGGCTGCTGCTGCCCACGCGCACCGCCTCGGCACTCGCGCCCGGATGGGTGAGCGCCGCCGAGAGGCGCTCGAGGGGCAGCACAGGCGCCATGGCGAGTGCACCGAAATGTGCGACCACGTCAGGCTCGGTGAGGCGTACGAGGTGCTCTAGACGCCAGAGGAGTCGCTTGAGCACACGCAGCGCGTCGCAGTGCGACGAGCGCATGGGCAGAAGCTGCACGTGGCGTGGTCGGTAGCCGACCGCGCGCTCCGTCTCCTGCGTACGGAACGAGCCGTCAGCTCGCACGAAGCGGTTTGCCGCCGTCGCTCCGACATGGGCTCGACGGCTGCGCTTGTCCCCCGAGATTGTCATGACATCGCCTTCGACCTCTGCGCTCACGTGCAGCAGCAGTTCGTAGTGTCGGTTACGCTCTGTCGCGTACGTGGCAAGCGCGCACAGACCAATACTTCCAGCCGCAAGTTTGCCGTCGACGACTGTTGCATTCGCCCTCACGAGGCGGTCGCACTCCGCGTCGGCGAGTGTTGGCCACTCGCACGTTGCAAAGAGCCGCTCCGCGTGCTCCATCAAATCCCAGTCGAGTTCGACGGCTGCATGCGGTTCGCTGCAAGCAGGATTGAGGGGCGCCGCAAGCCACCATCCCGGCTCAACGGCAAGCTTCTCGAGCTTTGAGGCGACACGGACGTGGTCATCGAGAGCGGCCTGCCCTTGAGCAAGCGTCTCCGCATGGCTCTGCTTCACCTTGCGTAGAGGCTCCTTGCCAGCGTTTCCCCGCTGCATCGCGTGGGCCCTCTCCGCAGCAAACCTTGCCCGCAGGCTAAGCTCAGTTAACCGGTGCTCGAGACCACGCAACAGCGTCTCAGCCGTCAGCCCCTCGGCCGGGTCGACGCACACGGCCGAGCAGCCGGTCTCCGCATCCGACGGACCCAGCACTTCACGCACCTTGTTCACGTTGGCCTCGGCATCGTCGAAGAGGACGAATCGGTCGACAGGCACTCCTAGCCCCTTGGAGAGGCCCTGCAGGTGCACCACCTTCCTGCTCTCGCGCTTGTTCGCGTCGTCGCCCATCTCCATGGCTTTGACGTACTCGCGCAAGCCGAAGCACTTGAGCAACTCGTCCGCGGAGTCCGCGGCGATGGAGGCCGAGGCGACTGTGACACGCACGCGGGCCTGCTCGCAACGAGTTCGAGGACGAGAGCGCAGTGCGTCAGGGCGCGTTCGGAGCTCTTAGGAGGGCGATGGCGACAAAGGGCGCTTTGGGGTTCGAGAGGGGGACAAGAGGCGCTTCTCACCTTCTTGAGTGCCGCAAACACGAGAGGCACTTCCGCGTGGAGCTCGAGGAAGCGATGGCCCCGCTCATCAAAGACAGCCGTATCGGAATGCCGCTTGAAGCTGCCCACTGGCCAGTCAAGGCACTCGCCTTTCCACAGCGTGCGGTCGAGATCGACGGTCACGATGATGGCCTCGTCAGATGCGGATGTGTCAGCCGAGGTGGCGCTCAGCTTTTCCTTCAGCTTTTGCACAATTGAGGTGATGATTTCCGCAAGCTTGTCCACGGCAGCATCGCGGGGCTCGTCGGGCGACGCGCGCCGATGGTTCCGCCAGTCACTAATGTAAGGGGACGAGTCGAGCACGGCGATCTCGCGCTTCGCGGGCACCTCAGCAGCAGGGTTAGGAGTAAAAGTGCCGGCAATATGATGCCATACAAGTAGCTGCTGTGGCGCATTGAATGAGGCGTGCAGCGGCTCGCCCGCATTGCCCGCTTGCGTGAGGTCAAGGGATCCGACCAGCCATCGCGCGACAAGCTGTGCCTGCGCCGCGCTCAAAGTCATCCGAAAGCCGTCCTCAAGCACGCAGTGACGCCGCTGCTTGTCTGGGCCAACGGGCAGCTCACGCACAGGGCATGCGCTGCTGAATAGGAGCGCCAGGCCCGTTGGGGCGTCTCCGATGGTCAGCGGATGGCACCACACGGACATGTTGCCGGCCACATCGGCAGAGGGCAACGTTCGGAAGAGAGCAGGTAGCTCTCGCACGCACGCCTCCTTCACATGGAGCGCGTACTTGTTGGCACGCGTGCTGCTGCGCCGCTTGCCTACACCCGCCTTCTCGCGCAGCTGCTGCAGAGCCGCTGCGCGCCCGACGACCTGCGCCCGAGGTCACGCATACAGCAAGTGAGCAGCTACAACGCAAGCAATGGCGTCACGTGCGCTGTTATCACATGCACGTGATAACAGCGAGAGATAGCAAGGAGGCCGCGGCGGCGCTGACCTGGAGGTGCATATCGAGGACTCCGATCTTTAAGAGGTAGTTCACGCCTTCAAGTGCCGCGTGATCGATCGCGTCTTGCTTTTTCACCACCGAAGATCCCTTCGTCCAAGGCAGCGTAATTGGGAGGATGTTGCCAATATCAGCGCTGCACATTCTCACTCCCGGCAAGTGGAGCTTGCAGGTGTGACCGTCGGCGGTCGACTCGACGTTGAAGTTATTCGCCTTCTTGTGTTTGGCTGTGAAGTGCGTGCCATCGTGAGTCAAGTCCAGCTCGAAAACAGAATCGCCAGGCTGCACGGCAAATTTCGTGATGCAATACACGTCGTCGAGCAGTTTCTTGCAGCGCTCGATTGGAAGCAGTGCGCATGGGCGGCCGTCGGGGTGGTACGTGCGAATGCTCTTGGGCTCGATGTTAGCACGCGCCTGCTCGGGGCTCGGCAGATCCGGCGGATCCGGCCGATCCGGCCGCTGCTCGCACGGCGCGATCACTGCAACAGTCATCTCTTGCATGAGTCGCACGTGCTCATTCTGCTGACGTTTCTCAAGGGCGGTGTCGGAGGAACCCAGGACTGCGTACGAGGCGTTTTGGGCGCGAGCGCGCCCCTTGCGCTGCTGCCCCTGGCGCGTGCTCGTAACGACATCAAAGTCGACCACGGCATCGCACTCGGGCACGTCGATGCCCTCCTCCAGGATAGAGGTAGACACGAGCAGTCGTATCCGATCGGCACGAAAGGCGGAGAATGCCCGTTCGAGCTGACTCTCAGAGTACGTGCTCGAGCCGGGGCCGCTCGGGCTGATGCCCACACTCCCGGGGCGGCAAATCCAATCGATGTTATCGTTCCAATCCGCAGTCTCGCCGAGCAGCGCCTTGACCGCGTCGACGAGCAAGGGGCAGCTCACGCGCTGCTGCACGAAGACGATGCACTTGCGCGGATCGCGCGTGCGGAGATGCTTGAGTAACGCATCGAGCCGGCCACCCACCGCGGCCTCAGGCGGTGCCTTTGCACGCGTGCTCAGCTGCTGCGTGAGCCTCGCCCGGGCCTCACTCAACAGGTGCGCATGCGCGTCCGTGCCGCCGACGGACCTTTTCTGATCGTCCTCCTCATCCGTCGCCTTGTCGTACCAAGAAAGGCGCCTCGCGCCCCGGCTCAAGTCTTTTTCGAGCATGCGGGCGCACCAGTCGAGCGCCCACGCACCCAAAGGCTCGCTCACCTCGACGGCGCGGTTCAGGCACCGGTCCCACGCGTCGCGCAGTTCGGTGGCGTCTTCAAGGCTGAGGAGGCCTCTAGCCGTCGCGTCCTCGAGCGTCGGCTTGGCATCGAGGATGGCACGGTAACCAAAGCTCTCCTTGCTCTCCGTTTCCCAGTTGCTGCCTTTCGACGGCTCGTGCACCAGAACTATCGGTTCAGCATGTGGGCAGTGCTCTCGATCGATGACCCGCGTCCAGGCAGCAGCATGCAGTAGGCGCTCGAGTTCCTTGAGCTTCGACTCGAAATCGCACTCAGACGGCGCCTTCGCGACCGAATCCCCCACCGGCGACGCCGTCAGCGCGAGCACGCGTGGGCGGGGCTCGCACGGCTCGTAAAAGTAGCGCATGATTGTGGAGTAGAACGAGGCGCCGTTTGTATGGTGAGCTTCATCCATGACGAGCAGCGCAACGTCCTTCATCTGCAGGTAGCCGTGCACAAGCGCGTCCTCGAGCTTGGCCGCGATGACCACGCACACCTGCGCCCGCTGGAAGAAGGCTGACGGTCGCGTCCCCGCTGTCAAGTCCCAGTCTCCTCCGATCAGCATGCCCAGTCGCGGGCTGTCTCTTGCTGCATGCTCATCGTCAAGATACCTCAACCGCGGGATCTGCTCCAGGAGAACCCGCGCCTGCTGTTTTGCGAGCTCCCGTGTCGTCACGACAAATAACATCTTGCGCGCAAGGCCGCCCTCGGCATTCTCCTTGTCCAGCATCTTCTCAATGAGTGCCGCAGCGATGACGGTCTTGCCGGAATTGGTCGGCAGCACGCAGATGATGTTGCGCCGCTCAGCTTCAGCGACGGCCTCTTTCTGGTAGTCGCGCAGCGGGTATAGCATCCTCGTGAGTGATGTCGAGTCACGAGACACCGGCGTGTGTCGAAGATCGCGCCTAGCACCCTGGAGGGACCGAGAGGGAAGCCAGGGGAGGGCAAGAGTTGTGAGAAAAAAAAGGGTTCACGGCCTTCGTGCCGACGACTCCCTCGCTGCCCGACTGTGCGGCGCCGCCGCCCGCCCTCGGCGAGCACCTCCCGCCCGCCCGCCCAGCCCTAAATGCCGCCGGGGCAGTTGCGCCCGCTCCACGAGCGTGCGATCCATTCGATCGCGATGAGCGCCCGAAGCCTCTGGTCGGCCGTCTACTCCAACGTGCTGCCCAAGCGCAAAAGCGTTGTTCGCGCCTTCCTCTTTTCATTGGTCGGCTTGCTTCCGTTCCTGATCATCATGCTCATAAAGAAGCCACAGTTCCTCGTGCCCTTCTTGCTGCTGCTGGGCTACGTGGGCCACCTGCTTGGGCTGACGTCCGACATCATGAAGCAGCTGCGCTGGATGAAGCGGTTGTCGGAGCAGGGTCCCATCTTCTGGGCGGCAGCCCGCGGCAAGCGTGCCCTCGTGCGCTTCAGCCGATGGTGCTACGGCGACGCGATGGACGTGTTGCCCGCGGGGCTCTCGGATCTCGGCACGTCGAAACGCACCTCAGATTCGGCGACAATCAAATGGCACCACTCGTCGACGTCCGATTTCAGCACGCACTGGTATGAGGTACAGATCCGCCCGGTGACAGTGGGCGAGGAGGCGACGCACGGCGGCGGCAGCAGCAGCGGCGACGGCAGCGTCGCCGCCGCGGACTCGAAAGCGGAGGAGGGCTGGATCCCCCTGCTCCAGAAGCACGAGCACAAGGAGGTGTGCCTCAAGCCGCTCTCTGCCGGCATCAGCTACGAGGCGCGCGTGCGAGCCACGAACTCGAAGGGGAGTAGTCCTTGGAGTGTGCTGTGCTTCACGACGAAGCAGTCACCGGTTCTGCTGCACGGTGGCGCGGGCGGCGTGGGGGAGGGCTACCGCTGGCTGCAGTCCCTCAAGGATGAGACCATCACCGTCACTCTCTTTGGGCTGCCCGCACTCACCAAGGCACGCCAGCTCGAGGTGAGCTTCAGGCCGTCCTCGCTCACGGTCGCGTGGCTGCCCGCGAGGACCGGCGCTGCTCGAGGGCGAGCTGCACGGCGCGATCGTGCCCGAGGAGTGCCTGTGGGAGCTCAAGGACGCCGACGACGGCGAGGGGCGCGAGCTGCACATGACGCTTCAGAAGGCTCAGAAGGACTTGCCATTATGGCCGCGCCTCCTCAAGGGACATCCCGAGGCGGACATGAGCCAGGTCAAGCGGGAGGAGAAGTCGCTCGAGGAGATCATGGCGGAGCTGCACAAGGCCGACCCCTATGGGATGAGCAAGGTTGAGAAGCTCAAGAAGGAAATGTAGGCGGCGCGTGCGCAGCGGCTCGGCACGTCGATGCGATGCCGCCGGCGCGCGCGGCGCGCGCCGCGCAAGGCGGTCATCGGACGCTCGCGGGGTGACACAACGACGAAGACGGGACTCGGGCGGTTTGATTCGAAGACGCGAGTGCGCCGCTGGTTCACATGGCACATGATCGTTGTATAGTTTAGTAGTATTAGTAGATAGTTACGTGTCAACCTGGGACCGGTGCGGTCCCGGCCGGTCGAGTGTCCCAGTCCGGTCGAAAGTCATCGATCGAGCAGACCCCGGCGCGGGTAGACAAATCTGAAACACTGTGGTCCCCGCGCGGCGCCGGCCGGGCGACCGTCGAACCGGCAACCGCGCCTCGTGAACCGTGTGCTGCCTGCTGGCGACTGGCGTACCGCTACCGGGCGCCGGCGGTGCAACCACTGCCGTGCGCACGCTGGCGTGGCACCTTGCATGCAATGGCCAATGCATGGCCGCTTCCGGTTGCGTCGACGGTTGCGCCCACCGAGGACTCGCCCGCACCGCCCAGGCCGCGCACGGTCGCTCCTCAGACATTCTCTCGATACTGTCGTCGCAACATCGTCGCCCCGATGGTCCCCCTCTCGAACACAGACCGGTACTGCCCCCCCGGCGTGCTTCCAAGCTTCGTCATATTAAACAGTCTAATCAAGCAGATCCACCGCCTCCTGAGCCTTGATGGGTGGGGGTTGCGGAGGCTGCAGGAGAGAGCTGACATCGTCGCCACTCGCGCGCGCTTGCAACCCCCACCAACCGAGCCGGCCGCACGCGCTGTAGCGCCGCGATGGCTTCCCGAGGGCCCAGAGCGGCTGGCACGGTGCGCGCTCGCTTCGACGCTCGCTGAGAGTGGGCAGCGGCGCCTTGTACGTAGCGGCAGCGGCGGCGGCGGCGGTGGGTGGGCGTACTGGGCTGGCGGCGGGGGCGCTGAGCCGCTTGAGACGGCGCGCCTCGAGCCGACGACGCTCTTCGAGCAGCCGCTTGCGGTGCTCCTCGATCGTCGTGTTGAGAGCCTCCAGGTTGACATCATGCGGCGAGATCTCGCGCAGACCTCCCGGAGATCGGAGCTCGCTCGTACCGCCGCCGCCACCGCTCTGGCCAAAGGCGCTCGGGCCGCCGCACTCGATCGACGGACGCCTCGGCCGTGGAGAAGCGCTCAGCGCGGCGTCCGCCGTCGGGGCGGAGGCAGGGGCCGCCGTCGCGCCCTCCGTTGCGTCCGTCGTCGTCGTCGGTGGCGGCGCTGGCACCGGCGTTGAGCTCCTGGCTAGGGAGGTGGCCTCCTCGGTAATGCATGTGGCGCCCGTCCCGGCGGGCTCGTGCGCCTCGTCGCTCTCGCGCACGGTGCGCTCACGAAGGGCGAGCACGCCGACCGCCTCGCGTCCCTTACGTAGCCGCGCCGCTGCATCCGCCGCCGCCGCCGCCGCCGCTCGCACCGCCGCCGATGGCACACCTGCGGGCGCGCTGCCTCTTACAGCGCGAGCCGCCTCCGCCGCCCCAACTGGCGCCGTCGTGGGCGCCGCTGCTTCGAAGGCTGCGGCGAGGCTGCATCCCGCTCCTCGGTTCGCCAACAGGCTGCTCCCCGCACTGCCGGCGGCGGCAGCCTCGGGAGCGGCGTCGAGTGCCCACGACGACGCGGCCGCGGCCGCCTCGAGGGCTTCGATGAGCGCCTCCACATCCGCTGCGTCCAGTCGGCGTAGCTGACGTGCACTCTGCGCGCGGCCGGGCGCGCGGAGCACCGCCTCGGCCACGTCGGCGAGGAGCGTCGCGCCGCGTGCCTCGAGGGCCGCTGCCACCGCCGCCGCGCCTGCTGGGCACCCGCTCGTCAGCAGCGGCACCACCCTCGCGACTAGAGGCTCGTGTGTGGGCGGCGGCGGTGGCTCGTGGGCATCGACTGCTAGTGGCTCCAGGGGTCGACTGCTGGATTTGCGTGGGCACGAGGGTCGCCGTGTAGGCGGTGGCGGCTTGGTGAGGGCGCTGAGTGCCGTGGCGGTGCGCTCTTCCCATGACGCGCAGAGCCTCAGCTGCGCCTGTGCGGCCCGCGCACAGGCGTCCGCGCATGTACGCAACTCATGCACCGCAGTGGCGACCTCGAGCGACTTGGGCGCTTCACATGCATGGACGAGATTCCGCACCGCTCCTCCAAAGGCCTCGCGTGCGGCGCTCACGACGGCGGCGGCCGCCTCAGCGACCTCCTGCGCGGGCGGCAGCGGGCTCAGCGGCGGCTGCGGCTGTGCTGGCGACATCGGTACAGACGAGGCACAACCCTCATCGGCGGCGGCGGCGGCGGCGGGCGAGGCGCTCAGGCTGCCACGGCGACGGTTGGATCTGAGGATCAGGGGCGAGCGCGCCGCCGGCAGCAGCGCCGCCGACGAGCGTGACAGCAGGGACAGCGGGAACGCCCCCGACGACGCGCCCTCGTCGCCTAGCCCTGTTGCATACGCGCCTAACGGCGATAGTAACAGCGAGGGCACCGGCGGCTGGCAAGGGCGCGGCGGCCGCCTTCTACTCGGGCTACGAGCCTCCTCGCCGTCGCTGCCGTCGAGGCTAGGCGCGTCGTCGTCGAATGCCGCGTCGGCAGCCGCCCCATCATCCTTCCGAGCACGATCACGAGCACGAGTATGAGTGTCGACCACGTCGCCGGATGCGTCCCCGTCAGCCAGCGACTGACGACGAGGGCGTCGAGGGCTGCGTCGAGGGCTGACGCTGGGGACGCGCGAGACACGTGGTTGCGTCGTGCGCCCGTACTGCGAGAGGCTGTCGCATGGCTCGAAACGCACGATGACACGCTGCCACGACCCGCCCGCCTCTCGCACACGTAGGTGGAGCTCTGCCCCCGGCCCCGCCTCAGCCTTGCGAGCAAGCCTCCACACTTCGCCAGCGAGCAAGGCCGCCTTGCGGATCGGGTACGCTTCGTCCTCGTCCTCCGCTCCGCTCCCCAGCCCCGCGCTGTCGAGCGCCTTCGGGCTGCGAAACTGCTCGATGTCCACCTGCGCACCCGCGTCGTTGACGCAACGCAACGTCCGCCTCTCGGGCGCCACAAGCACTGTGGTCACCGCCTCGCCAGCCGCCACCTCGGCGCCGGCCACCTCGTCCCGAAGGCACGTGCACAGCGAGAGCGGCAGCGGCGGCAGCTCGGGCCGGAGCGAGCCGAGCCACGCACTGAGTCGCTCGGCAGAGGGCTGCTGCGAGCCAGCATGCGTGAGAGAACGGGTGAGGCGCAGGTTCACACGGTCGCGCGCGCGTCGAAAGGCGGTGACGAGCCTCTCGGGTGGCTGAGGCGACCGATGCGCCACCTCGACAGTCGCTCGCCACGCGACGGCAGCCACGCAAGCGAGCTCGGCGTCCTCGCCGCACGCGGCGAGCATCGCTGCGCCGCGCGGCAGAGCTTCACGCCAAAAGTCTGCGCGTGAGAAGGCGGGCCCCTCTCCGAGGCACCAATTGAGCACATCGAGCTCGAGTGCGAGAGCCTCGACACGCTGCCACTCGGGAGTCGCATCTGCAGCCGCGTCCGTGGGCTCCGTGGCGCTGCTGCTCGAGCGTGCCCGTGCCGGCGCCGGCATGTCAGTCGCAGCAGCGGGCGGCGACGCAACAGGCGGTCGGGGTGCAGCTGCCCGCGCCTCGGCAGCACGCAGCGCCGATTCGAGGACGCGGATGGAGTTGTCGCGACTCTTGACCTGGCGTTGAAGTTCATTGAGCTGCCGCCGTTGGACCTGGACGATCTGATACGCGGCGCGCAGCACGACCGCCGTACGGGCTGACTGCGATGTCCTCCGGCAGGGAAGCGACTTAACATCCAGGCCAAACGAGCCAGGCGGCACCGCCTTCGGTGACGATTCGTTCTCGGTCTCGTTTCCATCAGCAAGTACCTGGTCGAGCGTCGGAGGCGGAGGCGGAGGCGGCGACGACTCTGTTGGTCGGGCCTGGTGCTCAAACGTTTTCAGGCGGGCTGCCTCGATCCGGCTGCTCCGTGGCGAGTCGATGGGCGAGAGTAGGGCCCAGTGTCGGAAAGAGGCCGACTGTGGGAGAGGCTTCGTGGGAGATGTGCTAAAAGTGGTATTGAGCACCATGGCAGGAGGGGACGCCCCGTCCGAGGCGAAGCTCGAGCAGTGTTGTGCCGGAGACGATCCGTTCTTCACTTGAATCGGCGCGATCATTCATGCGGTAGGATTCCGAATTCCTACCGGTTTCAGATGAATCCAAAACTTGATCCAAATTCATCCGCGTTAAGAATTCTTCTTCTACATGTATCACGGCACGTCTATCAGAATGAACAATGATGAGGACCTCAGTGCTCAGAGATGTAAGCGGAAAGTTCGGTTAGTTTTCACCCCATGCAATCCGGCCTCGGGCCTGTCGGCCGGCACCGCGGACCGAGAACACCCCCGCCCTGGAGCCTGGTGCAGACCGACACACAACACGATGAGGCAACAGGGGCGAGTGCCGGGCGCGGGTGTCTACGTTCTACGTTGTGAACACGCATACCCACGCGTGAGGCCCATACGAGAACATGCGTTCGAAGGTCAGGCATGGGCAGCAACTGCCAACTGCCAGTTCGGAGCAATGGGGAAAGGGACTCATCACGAGGACTGCGCAATAACCAGGTTGCTGTACATGCCTCCTGACCGCATGAGCAGCTCGTCGTGCGTGCCCTGCTCGACAATCCTGCCCCTGTCGACGACGGCGATCTTGTTGGCGTTGCGGATCGTGCTCAGCCGGTGCGCGATCACGATGGTCGTGCGCTTCATCTTGGTCATGATCTCGTCGAGCGCCGCCTGCACGACCTTCTCGGACGTGTTGTCGAGCGCACTCGTCGCCTCGTCGAGCAGCAGCACCGCCGGCTTCTTGATGATGGCGCGCGCGATCGCGACGCGCTGCTTCTGCCCGCCGGACAGCTTGCCGCCACGTAGCCCCACATCGGACGAGTACTGGTCGTCGAGGTCTTTGGTGATGAACTCGTGCGCGTTGGCCATCTTGGCCGCAGCCTCGATCTCCTCCTGCGTCGCCTCGAAATAGCCGTACGCAATGTTCTCGGCGACGGTGCCTTTGAAGAGCACCGGCTCCTGGCCGACGAGGCCGAGCTGCGAGCGCAGCCAACGGACGTTGAGCGACTTGAGGTCGTGCCCATCGAGGGTGACGACGCCGCCCTGAGGGTCGTAGAATCGCTCGATGAGGGCGATGATGGTGCTCTTGCCCGAGCCGGACGCGCCGCACAGAGCGACCGTCTGGCCCGCCTGGACGGAGAGCGAGTAGCCGTTGCACACCAGGTGCTCGGGCGCCGTCGGGTATGCGAAAAACACGTCCTTCACCTCGATCGCCCCCTGAATGCTTTCGGGCTTGAGTCCCTCCGGCGAGAAGGGGTCGATCGGAGACTTGCGTGCGGTGACCTGGAAGAACCTTTTGGCCGCCTGGGTGGCCTGGTTGGTGTCCTTGAGGCCAGAGACGGCCGAGATGACGGGCATCATCACGCCGAACATGAGCATAAGCGGCACTTGCCCCTCCTCGAAGTCGCACGCGCCCACGTAGATCAGGTAGCCCATGTAGTAGTAGAGGCCCGCGATGAGGAAGATGAACGCAGGCATGGAGACGCCCATGGCGATGGCCACGTTGAAGGCTTGCTTCTTCTCCATCTCATAGATCCTGTCCACGCTCTTGCAATAGTCATCATAGAAGCGCTGCTCGGCGTTGAAGGCGGCCACGGTGCGGATCGAGAACATGACCTCGCTGAGCATCTTGCCGGTGTCCATTTCGGCCTTGCCCTTGGCGGTGGCGTTTTCCTTGCCCTGCTGCGCCTTGATCTGGTCGCCCATGAGCGTGTTGGTGACCACGCCCATGATCGCCCCAACCAGGGGCAGAGCGCCCAAGAGCGTAAGCGCGAGCTGCCACGGACCCCACATGAAGATGAGCACGATCATGGTCACGAGGGCCGCGACGACGCGCACGGTCGCCTGCGCCATGCCGCCGGTGAGTGCCTCGATGAGTGTCACCTTCTCAGCGAGGAACACGGTGAGCGAGCCAGCCGAGTTCTCCTCCATATCGAAGAAGCCAATGTCCTGGCGCACGAAGGCTGAATAGGCATGCATGCGCAGTTTGGCCGTGAGGCGCGACGAGGCGAGCCCAAAGCACGACGAGTCGAGTGTGTAGCAGCTGATCATGATCACGACGATGAGGATGATCTGCATCGCAACATCGAAGATCTCGTCGCGGATGAGGTCGCCGGTCAGGTTGAAGAGCGCGCCGAAGAAGCGCGTGAGCTGGCGGAAGCCAAAGAGCTGTGAGCTGCCAGAGCCGATCGCGAACATGCAGCCGAGCACGATCACGCCCCACGAGTCACGCTGCATCGTCAGAATCTTGCTGCTGTAGCTCTGCTCCTTGGGCGGCTTCTTGCCCTTCGCGCCCTTCGCGCCCTTCATTTCACTCATGTCCAGCGCAGTCGCATCGTCGGATGAGTCGGGCGCCGGCACAATGGCCATGGCCTCCTTGGAGTTGCGCTTCTCGCGGCCCAGCGGGATCACGATGGCGGACGCTTTCGACACTGAATCTGATGACGGCATTTGGTCGTCGTCGTCCTCATCATCAGCGGCGCCCTTGGCCGCGCTGATGGCGGCGAGGTCGGCTGCGCCCATCTCCTGTTGCTTCTTGGCCAACTTGAAGAAATAGCCACCCTCGCCGATATCGAGCAGTTCGTCGTACGTACCCTGCTCAATCACCTGCCCTTTCTCGACGACGGCGATCTTGTCGGCGTTGCGGATCGTGCTCAGCCGGTGCGCGATCATGATGGTCGTGCGCTTCTGCTTCGTCATGATCTCGTCGAGCGCCGCCTGCACGACCTTCTCGCTCTTCGTGTCGAGCGCACTCGTCGCCTCGTCGAGCAGCAGCACCGCCGGCTTCTTGATGATGGCGCGCGCGATCGCGACGCGTTGCTTCTGCCCGCCGGACAACTTCGAGCCTCCCTGGCCGACCTCTGTCTCATAGCCGTTGCCAAGGCGCGTCGATATGAACTCGTGCGCGTTGGCCATCTTGGCCGCAGCCTCGATCTCCTCAAGCGTCGCCCCTGGCTTGCCGTACGCAATGTTCTCGGCGACGGTGCCCATGAAGAGCACCGGCTCCTGGCCGACGAGGCCGAGCTGCGAGCGCAGCCAACGGACGTTGAGCGACTTGAGGTCGTGCCCATCGAGGGTGACGACGCCGCCCTGAGGGTCGTAGAATCGCTCGATGAGGGCGATGATGGTGCTCTTGCCCGAGCCGGACGCGCCGCACAGAGCGACCGTCTGGCCCGCCTGGACGGAGAGCGAGTAGCCGTTGCACACCAGGTGCTCGGGCGCCGAAGGATAGGCGAACACCACGTCCTTCACCTCGATCGCCCCCTCAACGCTTTCGGGCTTGAGTCCCTCCGATGAGAAGGGGTCGATCGGAGACTTGCGTTTGATGATTGGGTCGAGCGTGCCTGCGCCCACGAGACCCTGCGCGAAGTTGGCGAGCGAGCCGAAGCCCGCGCCGAAGCCCTGCGCGCCGTTCATCATCGCGAACACGCAGATGAGCACCGCGGCCGCGCTGAGCGGACAACCTTCGAGGAGATCGGGCTGCTCATCGAGCCAGGAGCTCTTGACCCGCGTCTGGGCATATGCCTCGAAGGCGGCGGTAGATGGCTGTTGAAGGCCCGCGAGCAGCATCGTCGAGAAGTTGTCGCCGGAGTTGACGAAGCCCATCCAGCGGCAATTCATCTCGAAGTTTTGGTACGGCCCGCCCATTGCCGCGGGAACCGCGGCGCAGCCCATCGCCTCTGGCACTGCGATGCAGCCCGTCGGCCCACACAACGGGGCGTTCTCCTTGGTGGCGCACCAGGTGAGGTTGTTGTACGTATAGTCGAACTTCGACTCGTCCATCTGCTCCGAGAAGAAGTAGCCGCCCGACAGGAAGCCCGTCACGAGCAGCCACAGGAAGGACGAGAGCGCCGTGCCACCCGTGAAGCCGACGAGCGGGCTGATGCGCACCTGCACCTTCGTCGCGTGCTCGAGGACGGCGACGAAGTTGTCCGCGAAGCGCTGCTCGACGCCGAGCGCCGCGACGGTACGCATCGCGAAGAGCGATTCGGTCGCCAGACCATCGGCTGTGGCGTACGCCTTGTTTCGAACCGACGTGGCGGAGAAGAGTACGTAGAAAAAGACCACGAAGATGGAGATCACAATGGGGATGACGGCTGTGACGACAAGCGCGACCTTCCACGCGCGCAAGAAGCCGAATAAGATGCCGCCGATCGCCATGCCCATGCCCTGGAAGATCATGTACGACGGGAAGTCGAGGGACTTGTAGATGTTGGTCGTGCTCGCGGTGATCTTGGAGCCGAGCTCCTGTGGGTTGCTCACGTCGAACCAGCCCACGTCTTGGCTGAGGACCGCGCGAAGGGAGTTCTTCTTCCATTTCCTCTTCTGGCTCGCCGCAGCAAGCATCACAGGCCACACTGAAAAGAAAAAGCCGACAATCAGCCCGCAGCCGACCAACGTAAAGTTGAGCGCGGTCTCGGAAATCACATCCATGTCGATGGGGGAGATCGATGTCGTCTCGCCCGCCGCATCGAAGAATTGTTGGAAGAAGACGAGCGGGATGATCATGGCGCCGCCCACCAAGAACTGCAAACTGGCGGCAAAGATCATGTAGAAGAGGTCCCATCCGGTCGCAAACTGCAGCAGAAGCGACGCACTGGCCCTCATTTGCTTTTCCTTGGGCTTCTCGCGCGTGGGTGCCTCTTTGGGGCTGACGACGGTGATGGCTGTTGTGGGCTCGCTCATGTCGGCGAACGCGTTGTGAGTGGACGTAGACGTGTTGCAGCCCAGTCGCCTTTGCGCATCTGAGGCGACAGATTCGAAGACCGGAGGTAATTTCCAGGAACGCCGTTCAAGACATCCGAAGAAGAGACGAGAGAGGAATAAAGATCAAAGCGAGCCGAGTTCAAGTTCAAGTTCAAGTTCAAAGCTAACAGCTGTACACACAGAGACATTTTCCGTTAACTGTTCGCGTTCAAGATACGTACACGGTTTAACACGGTCTTCGGTGTGCACGTTCTTTGTGCGTCATCGGGCCGTCAATGAATGTTGTGCGTAATTCAACGAACAGATGTTGTGGTACCCTGCTCGGATCGACATCCCTCGTCATGCGTCAACTTAATCGCCAACTTTTCACACAAGTTTCGCGGCAGTTCCTGGAACGCCGTTACTCGCCGTTACGGTCCCAACGCGTCTATTAGCCTCTAATCCGGTAAACTGGGATCAGAGGGTGGGACCGGCGCACAGGGTTTTCGGCACGCACGTTCGGCAAAAAATTTCGAGTAGTTTGACCAATAGCGGCAGGGTGCAGCTTTCTCGGATCGGTGAGAAAGACATATTTGCTCAGGGGTTGGGCACGGGCGGCGGCACAATCAACGAAGACAATAGGAATTTTCTGCGCCGCTGAGGCCGTACTCGAGGCATAATGCATGCGTCTGCATCAAGCCGGCATAATGCAACTCCAAAGGAATAGATCGTCGCTTTTCCCTACTCATCGATGTCGATGTCGTCATCCAAGTCGTCGTCGGGATCGTCGAGCACGTGGCGGCCGCTCGTAGAGTGATTCGCGGTGGCCGTCGTGCACCCGCCCTTGACCGAAGAGTAACACAGGCCTTCCTCAAAGTCCACTAGCTTATGCTGGCCGAGCTCGTATGCCACGCCCTCGGTCGTGAACGAGCGATCGATGCCGTGCAGCGCATGCACGACCTTGCCGTTGAGGCAAAGCAGCAGCGCGGGCAAGCGGCCCACATCCACCATGCCCATCATCACGGGCGCGCGCTCCGGGTCGAGCCAGCAGAAGTAGGCTTCCATGTGCACTCGAGCGAGCGCGCGCATGTGCGTGTGCAGCAGCTCGCCGTCGAGCGAACCCGCCATGCACAGGGCGCACACGGTACGCTCATGTTTCGGTAGCGCCTGGAGGAAGGACGATTCCTGCTCGAGCGCCACATACGTGCCGTGCCCGCGCTCCAGCCACTGCGCGCGCAGCTCCGCACGGCCCCGCATCTGGGCCAGCCGGAGCTTGCGCAGCGCCTCGATTTCGTTATCCGTCTCCTGGGGCGCGACGGCATCGAGCCTAGCTCGTGTGATTTCGCCCTTCATGGCCTGTACAGTGCCGTCGGCTTTGGCCGCAAGCCACGCTTGCTCCACCTCCTCCTTGGCTATCTCCTCGGCCTGCTGCGCTGTCTTGATTGTGGCGACGAGGTCTGGGTGATCCTCTGCGTGCATGCCCTCCATCGCTGAGTCGATCTTCTTCTCAACTTGCGATGTGCCCTCGCCACGGCGAGCCGCATCGTAGTTGTCCTCGCCATTCAGCCTCGTGTTGAACCCGGACGCCATTGTGAAGAGCTGCAGCGCGAAGAGAGAAGACGCTTTCCCGAAGGACGTGAGGCGGTGAGAACGTGAACGCGACGGGTGGAAAAGGAAGTCTTCTCTGTGCATCACAAGTTAGGGATGATGATTTATAATCGGCATGCCCGAGAGCTGGCCACTAAGGGCCGAGCTCTGAGTCCCGGGATGATGATTTATAATCGGCATGCCCGAGAGCTGGCCACTAAGGGCCGAGCTC
>ENA-UOXG01000056-UOXG01000056.1-mixed-culture-metagenome-genome-assembly--contig:-NODE-56-length-55410-cov-42.205347_pt1 | contig 55410 bp, 31 predicted proteins | sample MGYA00238159_ERZ761634 | MGnify/ENA primary metagenome ERZ761634 (study PRJEB28908, sample SAMN08776845) | mixed culture metagenome | isolation source: Freshwater growth medium | place: USA... | reverse complement strand
CCTCAGCTCACCAGCTGGCTGCGGCGGATGCTCCGTGCGCGGCAAGCCTGGCAGACGCTTCAGGATAGCGTCTCAACTAACCGTGGCACTCGCGTGCGCCACCCACCTCGTCCTCGTCTTCTGATAGCGGTGAGCTTTGCCAGTTGAGGACGACAGGGGAGCCCTGCATGCATGGCGCTCGAAGCGGGCCCGGAGCGCCAACGTGCGCGGCCGCCATCGTGGGTGGCGCACCGTGCATGGCCTCGACGCGCGAGTTCTAGGAAAACAAGCGAGTTCTAGGATCCTAGAACTCACGCGCGAGTTCTAGGATTCGGGCTCTCTAGAACTCGCTTTTGCGAAAAAAGGGGCTGGAAGCGAGTTCTAGACTCGACTTCTAGAATGCAAAGTCGAGCCTAACCGCTAAGTCGCGACGTCGGCGACCGCTTCCGAAAACATTTGTTTCGCATCTCTCTCATCAACCACATAAAGCGGTCTCATCAGCGGACTCATGCGACGAGCGCTCGCCACCGCCACACCGCGCGTTGCGCGCGCGGCGCTGGGCCGCCGGGCCGCGAGCGCTGTGACGACGCATTACAAGAAGCTCGACCGCTCAACTGACGAGCGATGGGCCGGGGTAGACATGGAGCGCTTCGCTGATGAGACCGACATTCTGATCGTTGGCGGCGGCCCATCGGGCCTCTGCGCAGCCATCCGCCTGAAGCAGCTGTGCAACGAGGCGGGTGTTGACTACCGAGTGACGGTCATCGAGAAAGCCTCGATGGTCGGCGCTCACACGCTCTCCGGCGCGGTGCTGGAGCCGCGCGCGCTTGAGGAGCTCTTCCCCGACTGGAAGGAGCGCGGAGCGCCGCTGCACACTCCGGTGAAGGTGGACCGGCTGGGCTTCCTGACAGAGACGGGCCGCGTGCCGCTGCCCATCCTGCCGAACACACCGGCCGACAATCACGGCAACTACATCGTGCGGCTGGGCGAGGTGGTGAGCTGGCTGGGCGAGCAGGCGGAGGAGCTCGGCGTCGAGGTGTTCTCGGGACAAGGCGCGGTCGAGGTTCTCTACCACGAGGACGGGAGCACGGTCAAGGGCGTTGCGACCAACGACGTCGGCGTCGCAAAGGACGGCTCGCCCAAGGACTCCTTCCAGCGCGGCATGGAGCTGCATGCGAAGCTCACACTCTTCGGCGAGGGCTGCCGAGGCTCGCTGACCAAGGAGCTCTTCGAGAAGCTTGGTCTGCAGGATGCATGCGAGCAGCAGACGTACGGCATCGGGCTCAAGGAGCTCTGGCGGATTGACCCGGCCAAGCACAAGCCGGGCACCGTCGAGCACACCGCTGGCTGGCCGATGGACAACAGCACATGGGGCGGCTCATTCCTCTATCACTTGAACGTCGAAGGCGACACGCTCGTCTCGACCGGATACGTGGTGGGCCTCGACTACGAAAACCCGTACCTCAACCCGTTCAAGGAGTTCCAGCGCTGGAAGACGCACCCGAGCGTGCGCCCCACGTTCGAGGGCGGCGAGCGCCTCGCGTACGGCGCGCGCGCGCTCAACGAGGGCGGTCTGCAGTGCATCCCGCAGCTGAGCTTCCCGGGTGGCGCTCTGATCGGGTGCGCGGCGGGCTTCCTCAACGTACCCAAGATCAAGGGGACGCACACCGCGATGAAGTCGGGCATGCTCGCCGCCGAGGCCGCCTTCGCCGAGCTGCAGCGCCTGGACGACGACGCCAAGGCGGCCTCGCCGCCCACGCCGCTCAACGTGCCCTCGTATGAGGAGGCGCTCAAATCGAGCTGGGTATGGGACGAGCTGAAGAGTGTGCGCAACGTGCGCCCGATGGCGCACACGGCGCTGGGCATGTGGGGGGTCTTCCTGTACACGGGTGTCGTCCACTACCTGCTCGGGGGGCGCGAACCGTTCACACTCTCGCACGGCGCGCCGGACCACGCGCGGCTCAAGCCTGCAGCTCAGTGCAAGCCCATCGAGTACCCGAAGCCAGACGGCGTTGTCTCTTTCGATCTTCTCTCATCCGTGGCGCTCACGGGCACGAACCACGAGGGCGACCAGCCTGCCCACCTCACGCTCAAGAACGACGCGGTGCCGCTCGAGCGCAACTTTGCGATCTTCGACGGGCCCGAGCAGCGCTTCTGCCCGGCGGGTGTGTACGAGTACCACATCGACGAGGCGACCAAGAAGCCCAAGCTGCAGATCAACGCGCAGAACTGCATCCACTGCAAGACCTGCGACATCAAGTGCCCCTCGCAGAATATCGACTGGGTCGTGCCGGAGGGTGGCGGCGGCCCCGCGTATGCCGGTATGTGAGTCGGAAGCGGCTCACTCTCGTGTGACCACGAACGAGCTTGTGTGGGTGCGTGTCAGGGCATAGGCAGAGCGCTGATGGCCTCTTGGGCTGATGGCGGTGCTCGGTCTTGGACAGTGAGAGCTGTGCCCGTCAGAGTGGGCAAGTCTGCATTGGTGTGCTACGTGTTTCGATATCGTCGATCGGATGTGGGCATACTGTGGGCAGAGTGGGGGTGCTGGTGGGGGCGGTGAATATATCATTGTGCGTCAGTGCGTGTCGGGATTCACACGCTGTCGCGGGCTCACATCACCCCCTCTCCCCCTCGCGCCTCGACGAGGAAAGTTCCGAGGCGCGATTGCCAGCAGCATGTGGGGCCTGTTGAAGGCCGCTCGCCCAAGGCAGCTCGCCGTGGCCGCAACAGGCGCGGTGAGCGCGGCGCTGCTGTATCGATGCGAACAGGAGACCAAGTGTGGCACGCTCTGTGAATCGAGCCGACCACTGTTGCAGCAGCATGAGTCAGCCACTCCACAGCTTTTTTGCTGGGGCCGGCTCTCCCCGGCGAGCAGCCCGGACAGCGCTGTGCGCATCCGCGAAAAAGAGCCGCTGGACGTCTCATTTTGGGCCAAACAAGGCCTGCAAGTTGCGCAGATGAGCTACGGAGTCTCGCATGGCGCCGCATTGGATGACCGCGGTGGGCTTTGGGCATGGGGCGCCGAGACGGGCCCGCTACCGGTGCGGGTGCCGTGCCGTGCAAAAGTAAGCTCGCTGTCAAGCACGCAGCGCAATCTGTACGCTCTCACAAGCAGTGGGAGCGTCCTCGAGTGGCGCGACTTCGACAAGCAGCTGGCAGAGGCCTCAGCCTCGAAGCCGCTCGCAGAACCCAGGGCACTCGGAGGTGCCCTTGCACGCACATCGGCGAGCTCGGTGGCTAGTGGCGCCGATCACATCATCGTCGTGACGCGCAGCGGCGAGCTGGTCGCGATGGGTGACAACTCACACGGGCAGCTTGGCCTGGGCAAGGAGCCCGTTGAGATGCCCCGCTGCGACGAGCCGACGCTGATTCCCGCCAAGCTTCCTGCAAAGGCGAAGCGCGCCGCGTGTGGAGCCGCGCATAGCGTCGTCGTGCTCGAGGATGGCAGCTGCATGAGCTTCGGCGATGATCGCAACCTACAGCTCGGGCTGCGGCCAATGACCATCAAGGAGATGAAGAGTAAGATCACGCGCCGCAGCACACCGCAGCCCGTGGAGCTGTTGCGAAAGCGGCGCGTGGTGGACGTGGCGTGCGGCGGCGGCGGCGTCGAAGGCGGGCACACAATCTTTCTCACGCGGGATGATGAGGGTGACGAGCTCTACGGGTGCGGCTATGGCCGGTGGGGTGCGCTGGGAGGCAAGGCGTACACGCACATCGACGAGCCCAAGGCAATCTCGACTCTGAGCAAGCTTCGTCAATGGGACGAAACGCAAAAGCGCGTGGTGAACATTCGCGTCCAGGCGCTCGCGTGTGGCGAACGGCACACGGCCGTGCTCCTCGCGAGCGGCAACGCTTTTGTTTGGGGTTGGAATGACCACGGGCAGCTCGGCACGGGCAGCTTGGCGGGCACACACACGCCCCAGCTCGTCAAGTCGCCCCCCGAGCTGCGCTTCGCCATTCTCAAGGGCCTCGCGTGTGGTCCGAATAGCACTGCCGTGTGGTCGTGAGCAGAGCGTGGGTGCTGCCAATAAGGACATCTGACGCGACGGTGCAGAGTGGGTGAGAGGATGCAGCTTGTGCCAAACTGCCAATAAGCTGACTAAGAATGAGAGAGGACGCAGAGTGAGTGTGTGAGGCACGCACGCAGTTGTGTGGCTGCTGTGGACGCACCCGATCCCTCTAGTCACACTACACTGCTTCCGTGCCGGGGTGGGTTGGGAAGGTCGCGGGTTGGGGGCTTCACAAAAGATCCTTCACACGTTCGGAAGGCGACGTCGACGGAGCGACAATGGAGTTTGCGCCGATCAAGCTATTGCCCGGCAAACCGGCGCACAAGCTATTCGTGCCGCCGGGCGAGGTGTTCGTGATGAAGCAGATTGCGCTGGCAGCGCCAGCTACCAAGGGCACCACCGCCGTTGTCTCCATCAAGACCGAGAATTACCCTGAGCTCGTCTTGTGCACACTGCGTGCTGACACGCCGCAAGTTCACTGTGAGATCGCCGTGAACGACCTCGAAGAGGCGCAGCTCACAGTGCGCGGGGCCGCCGTCGACATCTGCGGCCAGTTCGTCGTCAACGAAGACATGGGTGACGAGGAGATTGATGAAGACGAAGGAGAGGATGACGATGAGGAGGATGACGACGAGACGCGAGCGCGCATGGTTGCAGCGCGAAAGGGCGTCCGCCAGATGGACGACGAGGACGAGGACGAGGACGAGGACGAGGGCGAGGAGGAGGAGGAGGAGGAGGAGGGTGAGGAAGAGGAGGAAGAGGAGGACGAGGACGAGGACGAGGACGACGAGCCGATGCAGCCGCCGATGAAGAAGGCAAAGCTCATGCCTGCGCCAGCGCTCGCTCCTTTGAAAGCGAAGCCCACTCCTACGCTGGCGCCCGCACCGGCAAAGGCGAGGCCTGCGCCTGCCCCGGTGCGCGCACCGGTAACTGCTGCAAAGGACGATGAGGACGACGACGACGACGACGACGACGAGGAGGGCGAGGAGGAGGGCGAGGAGGAGGATGAAGACGACGAAGATGGCCCAATGGGGAAATTCGGTTTCGACGACGACGACGATGGCGAGGATGACGACGACGACGACGACGACGAGCCTGCCGCGCGTGGCGGGCGCGGTGGCGCAGGTGGCAAGGGAGGGATGGGCAGGGCCGGCGGCGGCGGCGGCGGCAAGGGAGGAAAGGGCCGGGGCTACGGCGGCGATGGCGGCGGCAAAGGAAAGGGCGGCGGCAAGGGCAGCCCTGGCAAGGGCAGCCCTGGAAAAGGCAAGGGTGGCGGCAAGGGCAAAGGCGGCAAGGGCAAAGGCGGCAAGGGCAAAGGCGGCAAGGGCAAAGGTCGCTGAAATGCCGCAAAATTCATGTATGAGTGCGTGAGAAGACATCGGCACACCCGAGCCGCCTCGAAGCCTCTACCAGTTGCTAGCTGCCAGTTTACGTAGCAAGCCGGGGCTGGCGACTGCGTCAGATACCTTTTTGGCTATTGCCGCGCGGTGCCGGTGGCCCTGGACTGGCCCTCTCCGCTGTCGCCTTAGATGCGTTCGATTTCGTCCGGTCGTATCGTCCGCCCGTTCCCTTCGCCTTCCGGTCGGGTCACGCGTTTTGTATTTGGACATTGTGTATAGGTTGGGTGTGCCCCCGGGGGTGAGTGTGCATATAATGTGCATACCGGCGTGTTATACACGTGTGCCTAGTTTGTGTATGTATTGCACCGAACACCCCGCGCGGTGCTCACGCCGGGCCACCGGGCGCCGGCAGGCGCGCGCGCGAAGGCACTTGAAGGGGCGGCCCGGGCCGCGCGGGGGTCGGGGGGTGGGCCATCCCCACCAACCACACGTAACCAGCAGTAAAAGCAACACGCGCGTCCAATCCTACATTCTTGCGCACTATGATGGTCCTGCGCGCATGCCTCGAGCGTTGGCTCTGCTGGTGCCTCAGAGTGCACGGAGGCCAAGGTTCTTGCTGTGAAGCTCTAGGATCTTGTCGACGAGCGCGGCAACTGGAAGGCGCTCGAGCTCACTACGCTCAAGGCGCGTCTCGTTAGTCAGGTGCGCCTTCGCGAAGCTCTGCGCATCCGAGTTCTCGTCGGCTGGAACGCTCGATGCAGTCGGCGTTACGACAGTGCGTATCGGCCCAGCATACAGAAGAGACGCGGGTGGCGACGGCGCCGCCGATGGCACATCAGCAACCATCTCTGCATCTGAGCCACGGTTGGAACGCTCAGATTGGGGACGCCACAGTCCGTTGCGCTCTTCGGGGGCGCTCGAAACGTAGTTTGGACCGATGCCACACTCCTTGTTGGCAAACCCGCCGCATCGACGCAGGTTCGGGCACCATCCATAGCCTGCGGTTGTGCAAGCTTCGCAAGTGCGGTAGCGTGCGAATTCTGCGCGCATGTCGCCTCCGGCCGCAGTTGGCGGCTTCGACGGCTTCGGCGGCTTGGGAGGCTTCGGCGCTGGGCTCTCCTTGCGCATCTTCTCTGGTCCAACACCGCCCGAAAAGTAGTTGGCGCCGACAGCACACTCCTTATTGGCGAAGCCACCGCATCTCCGCTGCATCGGACACCATCCATAGCCCGCACCTATGCATTCGTGGCACGAGGTGAGCTTGGCAAATATCTTCGACATGTCGGTCCCTGGCTGCTCGAACGGCGAGTCCGAGCCGAAGAAGGCGACGAAGAGTGGCATGTAGGGCAGCGATGGCATCATTGGACGAGTTGGCAAGTTGGGTGAGCGGGAAAAGGCGCGAAAACTCTTTGGGGGAAATGTTTCGAAACGGTGTTTCACTCGTCGTTGAGGCTCCGCGCAGATCGTTTTCTGTTTCTTCACAGGACAGTTTCTTCACACACCATGTCCGGCACTTTCTCGCGCGCCGTCGCCGATCATGAGCGCGGCGCGGCAGCCGCCGCGATGCAAGGATATCGCATGGCGATCCGTGAAGGTGGCGAGCAGGTCGCGGCGGCCTACTCTAATCTTGGAATGCTGCTCGGATCGGCTGGCAGGCATGCAGAGAGTGTGCATGCGAGCGCAGCAGCTGCAAGAGCTGCACCCCGTAATCCCACAGTACTCTACAACCTTGCGAATGCACGTATGGAAGCCGGTATGAGCGCAGAGGCGTCCTCCGGGTTCAAACGCGTTGTCCACCTAGCACGGCAGCATGCACCAGCATATCACAATTTGGCAATCCTGTCTCACCGCGCTGGTGACGCGGTCTCTGCCAGCGGGTACTTCCGCGCTGCACTCGCATGCGGCGATGAGGCGCTGTCCGCAATAGGCGGCGCGGCGCAGGTGTACGCCAACATGGCCGCGGTGGGCTTGCTCGAAGGTTCTGACGCCATGGAGGCGCTGGCAGCGCATCGTCAGGCAACAGCACGGGCGCCAGGCGATGCGGCAGCGCACGTGCGGCTGGCCGAGCGTTTGCTCGACCCACCGGTTACCGGCGCGCGCGCGGCCGAGGCCGAAGCGGCACTCGTGCGGGCCTTGCACCTAAAACCCGATGACGCGCACGCGCTGAATCTGCTCGGGACGCTGCTGCAATCGTTGCCTGGTCGGTGGGCGGAGGCGAGGACCGCGTATCGTGCGGCCATTGCGGCGCGGCCGAGCCATGGCGACGCATACCACAACCTGGGCACCGTTGAGCAGCGGCTGGGGCGGCTCGACGAGGCGCGTGCCATGTATGGAGGGGCCTTGGCACTTGCGCCGCGCGTGGCCAACGTGTACATCTCCTTGGCCTCGCTCGCAACGCGGGCGGAGAGCCTCCCGTTGCTACGGCAGGCGATCGCACTGCAACCAACGGATCCGGAAGGCTACCTACGCCTCTCTGCGGCCCTAGCGCCCACGCCGCTCGGAGCATCTGCGCCACCGCCAGAGGCGGACGTGCTCGAGGCGATTGCGGTCCTCATTAGCGCGGCCACATTCTCTCCGTCCGATGCGCGTATATATGAGCAGCGGGGCAAGCTTCGGCTGTCACTCGCCGCTTCGTGGGCGCAGCAGGCAGCGGCGGACCTCGCAGATGCGGCCAGCCTGCAGCCCGGCAGCGCTCAGGGGCACAGCACCGCATTCCTTGTCCACCGGCTCTTTCGCCGCCCGCGCCTCGCCGCCGATGCGCTTCAAGCCGCCTGGGCGGCTGTGCGGAGCCTCAACGACTCAGCGGCTGGCGCCGTCAAGGATGGGTCCGAGGACGGCGTCCTTGGTGGGCGAGACATCCGTGTCAATTGGGCAAATGCAAGTGTCACATTGGCGAGTCGTGGATATTGGGTTCTCGACGGTGCTCTCGGCAGCGCCTCGTCCGTCGCGCTCGAGCGTGACGTGACACAGAGGCTGCTGCCTCTCATGTCAGCGGGTCGCGTGGGCCCTGGGCTTGAGAGCACAGGCGTGCGCACCGACCGCCTGTGGCGCCATCGGCGCGACGAAACGAGCGTGCTCGACCCGCAGGCAGCGCACATCAAGGCGCTCCACGCTCTCTTCGATCTGGTGCCACTTGGACTGAATGCGCTGCGGCCGCCTGGGACGGCAGCTCCCGTTCCGTCGACAGTAGCGGCAGCGGCGGAGGAGCAGCAGCAGGAGCAGCAGCAGGAGCAGTTCCAGCATTGCGTGGGCGATAGCAGCACTCGTCCTGGTAGCGGCAGTGGGTGCGTCGAGCACGGTGTCTCTAGGGCCGGGTCGCAGCTCGCTGGGTCAACGCGTGTGCCTGCCATGCTGCACGGGCCGTGGGCGCTCACCCGAGTGGAAGACTTGCAGTTTGCGTGCTATCTGCCGGGCGGCTTCTACAAGGCGCACAGCGACGCACAGGAAGTCCAGTCGCGCCGCTTGCTCACCGCTATCTATTACCTCAATCGCGACTGGCGCGCCGCCGATGGCGGGCGGCTGCGACTGCATGACCGGCTGGGTGAGACGATCGATATCGACCCTGTGGCGGACCGAGTCGTCCTCTTCGACAGCCGGCTAGAACACGAGGTGCTGCCCGTTAACCGCCACTCCGCCACGCAAGCGAATCGCCGTGGAGGAAAGGCGAAGCCGAAAGGTCGTGAACCGCCGCCGCGGTGCGCCGTGACGCAATGGTTTCAAGATCTCGCGCCGCCACTACTCGAGTCGGCACAGGGTAGATCTTTCAGAGGAGTGCAACAATAATGATTTGTGATTTGAGCAAACTTTCGCTGTGAAGTGTGGAGTGTGAATTCATAATGAAGGCTCGAGGTTGTGTGCGAAATGGTAAAGTGCGCTCAGCTCGTTATCGGGCCCGCTGGGAGCGGCAAGTCCACCTTCTGCGAGCTGATGCGCTCGCATTGCGAGGCGCTCAACCGGCGCATGCATGTGGTCAACCTCGATCCGGCGGCAGAGCACTTTTCATACCCGGTCGCAGCGGATATTCGCGAGCTCATCTCGCTCGAGGATGTGATGGCAGAGATGAAGCTTGGCCCGAATGGTGGACTCATCTACTGCATGGAGTACCTCGTCGACAATATTGATTGGCTCGAGGACGAGCTTGAGGAAATAGGCCCAGACGAGTACATCATCTTCGATTGTCCAGGCCAGATCGAGCTGTACTCGCACGTGCCTGCGATGGCGACCGTCATCGGCGCACTGCAGCGGCTCGGCTATCGCGTCTGCGCGAGCTACTTGCTTGACTCACAGTTTGTTGCCGATGTGGCGAAGTTCGTCTCCGGCGTGCTCTGCTGCCTGTCGGCGATGACAGCGCTCGAGCTGCCGCACGTCAATGTCCTCTCAAAGTGCGACCTGCTACCATCGCGCCACGCGCTCGATGAGTTCCTCGAGGCCGACGCAGCCGCACTTTCGGGCATGCTGCGCATGGGCACCGCGCCCTCATTCTACCGGCTCAACGCGGCCATCTGTGAGCTCATCGACGAATGGAGCATGGTGCAGTTCCTTCCGCTTGACCCCAAGGACTCCGAGACGATCGACCTCATCCTGCAGCAGATTGACAACGCGGTCCAATACCACGATGATGTCGAGCCCCGCGAGCCCAAGGCAGACGATGCAGATGATGACGGCGGCAGCGGTGAGTTGTAGGCATTATCTGTTTGCGACGGCAGCCTGCGGGTGAGATCCCATCGAGATGCATCGGTAATATGTTATTAGGAAATTATATATAAATTAGAGACTCAGACTACGTAGAGAGAGCTCTGTGCCCTCTGTCATCTCTGTCCCTCGAACTGTGAACCTGCTTCGTAGAGAGTCGACGTCGAGATCTGTAGAGATCGAGAGACGGTGACCGGAAGCGTTCAGAAAGACGACGGACCTCTCAAGGTTTTTTTACAACTTTGTGGGTCGAGTTTCGGAAATCGGAGATCGGATCACGTCGGAGGGATACGAACGGGAGGCGTCGGACGCCGCCTCTGTGCGCAGCATGTCGACTCGCATCTTCCCAGCGGTTCCGACGCTGACCGATGGCGCGGCGAATGGCATTATCTATGCCACGCTCGGGCTCGTCCTCATCTTGACAATTGGTTTCTTCCTCCAGAGCCGGGAAAACAGGAAGAATGCCACCGACAAGGTGCTTGACCGTGCACACGCTCTCCAGAGAGAAACACAGTCACGCCCTTGACCCGAGCGATGACCTGCGAACCTTTTCTCCTCCACGCCTCAGGACTCGTACATGGCAGCGCGCAACTCACAGGGTCTCGTCTCGATGACGCTGTCGTACTTCGTGAGTGGCATAGGTGCATGGGTCATTTTCGCTGCGCCTCAGGCAGCGGTCATCGGCGGCTGGCCAGCGCTCGTCGGCTACGCCGTCTCGACGGTGGTTCCGCTGCTACTGTTCGGCCTCATCGCGCCTCCTATGCGCAACCAGTTGCCCAAAGGCTTCACCCTGAACGAGTATGTGTACGGTCGCTTCGGGACGCCGTGCACCGTCTACTTCGCCTTCGTGTCAATGTTCTACATGGTCCTGTACTTGGCTGCCGAGCTTAGCTCGGCGAGCGCGCTTGCAACCGGCCTCTCGCTCATCACGGTACAGGGCAGCACGTGGTGGCAGAACGAAAATGTGTTCCTTCCGACGGCGGTCTCGCCGATCGTCGGAATGTCGGTTATCACCCTCTTCTACACAGTCATTGGCGGGCTGCCTGTATCGATCGTGACCGACCGCGTGCAGGGCGTGGGCGTCTTGGTACTGACTATCCTCGTCACTATCGCCGCGTACGCCGAAGCTGGCGTGGGCGACCAGGCGTCCTGGGACGAGGTCGTCGGCCACGGCATCTCCCCTGTCTACGTGCCTACCGACTACGGCAACTCGTTCGCAGTCGCCATTTCACTCATCATCGGCGTCACGTGCGCCAACCTCGTTCACGCGGGCTATTGGCAGCGCATCTGGGCCGCTGAGTCGAACAGGACCGTCGTGCATGCCACATACTATTCCTCGGCGCTCACAATCGTGATCATGATCCTGGTCGGTATCACAGGGTGGATCGCGTACTCGCACTTCGTAATCCTGATGAGCCCGAACGTGCCGGGCGGCGACCTGTCGTTCCTCTCGGTGCCCTGGCTCATCAATACCTTCATGGGCGAGGGTTGGGCGGTCGTCGTGATGATCTTAGGCATCTCGATGATCGCCTCCACATGCGATACGCTTCAGTCAGGGATGACGGCGCTCCTTTGGCCGTTCGCCAAGCTATGCTTCCCGAACGGCTCAGGCATTTTCCAGCTCAGTTTCGTCGTTTTTCTAACCGTGCTCTTCAACGTGCCGCCCGTGCTGCTCGCGCTTTCGGGCCAATCCATCCTGCAGCTCTTCTTGCTCGCCGATCTGCTCGCCGCCGGCGTCGTCGCGCCGCTCTTCATGGGCGTCTTTTGGAAAAAGTGCCACCCGATCGGCGCGCTCGCGGGCTCAGTTGGCGGACTGCTCACCACGCTCATCGTGTACGCCATCGGCGAGGCCTGGGGCGAGGGCTTCGCTATCCTCGTCTCGCAAGGTGGCATCTTCCGCCGAGTTGCCACCTACGCCTTCTGCATCACGCCCGTCGCCTCGGGCCTCATCACCGCCGCCGTCTCCTCGATCTTCTTCCCAGCATACGAGTTCGCGGGTTATAAGAATGCGGCCGCGGAAGGTGGATCGGGAACAGCCAGGGGCCAGGTCACGACGGCAGAGGTCCAGATAGCTGTAGCAGCGGCAACAGCCTCGTCCGTGTAGTCGGCGCTGTGTAAACGGGGAGGGTGCAAGGCGCACGCGCGAGAGACCGGGCCGGCGGAGCGGGCGCTGCTTGTACAGGGAGGGCATGGGGGCTAGGAAGAGAGGAGAGGTGGGGTGGCAAGGTGGGCGGCGCAGCGAGGAGCGAACTGTGATCGCCTTGGACATCTCTCAGCCAAGGCTACCAGCAGTTCCCAAACCGCCTTTGAGGCGACACGTCGAGCAGGTAGGGCGTCGCGGCGTCGGTGAGTTTGGATTCCGAGCCGACGCGGACGGAGGGCTTGTGAGTGCAGCGTCACCGCGAGCACGCAGTGGCGCCGGCCGATGGACCGTCGCTGCGTGCCGACTGCACTTTCGACCTCACGTATTAAGTATTTAGATACATATGATATTCACTTTAGATACAATAATAGTAGGCCCCGTAGCTACGAAGTACGATACGTACCGGAGCCCGATCCACGACAAACTTAGCCGTACCCATCTGGACATCAATTGCCTGCCTGGTGTGTGGTGAGCGCGGCGACAACCCGGACGTCGCCTTTCACTAAAGCGTAAGCTCGGGCTAAAGCTTCCTAGACCAGGCGCTTACTACATGGGGACATCGTACATGTATCGCGGTGGGTGGGCGGGAGCGCGGGACCACTTAGCTCTCGACTGAGCGTCAGACATAGATGTTCTTGCTTCTTTTTGCTTCTTGGATGGCACCGATCGTTCGAGAATCTCCCCAACGAGGTGCATGCAACCTGTCACGTGCAAGGGGTCACGTGTCTCCCGTTGGAAATAAATCGGGATGCGCATCAAACAATTTCGAGATTCCCTTGGAACCTGAAACGTGAGCAGCATATCTCCCGACATGCATTTTAAATGCATTTACATGGTACCATACCCCTGGCTGGGCTCTATAAGCAAGCAAGCATCGTGAGTAGTCAAAACAACACAAGTATCTAAACAAGCGCAATCGAAAACCTTGCTTGCTTGTTTGGGCCTTGAAAGCTCAGCCGACAGTCTCGTCAAACCGCACACAGCACCGCCTCTTCACACATTTACCGGTACGTCGATGGCGGCAGTGATCGAGGTCATTCTGCTGGCCGGCAGCAGCGTCTTCACGTCGTGCCAGCGAATCCAGCTTTTCGAAAGACCCTGCTACTACACGATGGTTGCAACCGCGGACCAAGATGGATGCGCTCTCGATACTCTGGACCGTTGCCGCTATGACCCGGAAGCTATAGATCGGCGCTTTGCCAATGACCCGCTCACAGTTGCCGGACGTATCGCAACGATCGTTGCGGCGGTCGCCAAGATCAAACTTGCCAATGACGATGGGGCAACACTGCGCGCGGAGCTCAGCCGCTTGGGACCAGTCTTCTGCAAGGTAGGACAGACTCTGGCAACGCGGCCCGATATCGTTGGGCTAGAGACTTCGCGCAATCTTGGAAAGCTGCAAAACGCGATGGCGCCCGAGCCCGATGCAGCGATAGCAATGGCCACGGTGCAGAAGTCTCTAGGCGCCACGCCCCTCGCGCGGGCCTTTCCTGAGATCACTCCTGCGCCGATTGCAGCTGCGTCGCTAGCGGAGGTCTACAAGGCAACGCTGGCCAATGGCCGTCAGGTGGCCGTCAAGGTGCAGCGGCCGGGGCTCGAGCTCAAGGTCGCTCTTGACCTATACTGTGCGCGCCGGCTGCTCGAGTTCGCTCAGAAACAGTTCAAGATCGGGGGCGACGTGTCGGTGGTCGTCGCCGTGCTCGACGAAGTGGGCGCTGGGTTATTTGACGAACTCGACTTCACCGTCGAGGCCGCAAACATCCGACGCTTCCAGAGCCTGTACGGAAGCGCGTGCAAGGAGCTCGGCGTCGTGGTACCTGCTGTCGTCGAGCACCTCACCTCGACACGTGTGCTGGTCACCGAATGGATGGACGGCGTCCCTCCGCGTGAGCTGCCGCCCACTGCGCGTGCCGCCCTCGCGAGCACGGCTGTACGCTGCCTCGCGATGCAGCTGATGACGCACGGCTTCATCCACTGTGACCCGCACGAAGGCAATCTGCTTGCGCTGCGTGACGGGCGCGTGGCGCTCCTCGACTTCGGGTTGATGGCTCAGATGCGCCTCGACCACATGGAGGCGATGGCTCATGGCGTGCTCAACATCATGGCCGAGAACTATGAGGCACTCGTGCCCATCTTCAGGGGCATGGGCGTGCTCGCAGACAAAGAGGACCTGCGTCGCCCGGGGACTGAGGAGCCCTTCCCGGCGGCGCTCAGGCGGTGCATGTCGGGCGAAGCGTCTGAAGCGGCTGGGGCGGCAACCGCTGTGGGAAGCCCTGCGGCGATCACCTCTGGCAGCAAGGGCGGCTCTGCCTCCTCTACCGATAGGGGGCGCCGTCGGAGGCTCATCCAGGACACTGACGGGACCGACCGGCGTCGCGCCTTTGGGCAGCTGTATGAAGAGCTGTCGGAGCTCGCGTTCAAGTATTACTTCACCATCCCATCGTACTACATCCTCGTGATGCGGGCGTTTGTGACCCTAGAGGGCATCGCCCTCTCTGCGGACGAGCAAGGCTCCTTCAACATGTACTCCGTCACGGCACCGTATGCTCGACGAAAGCTCTTCACCCCTAAGACCAAAGTCGGGCGCGCGCTGCTTCGTACGGCACTCTTCACGCCAGAAGGTCGGCGCGCGATCCAGCAGGGCATGCGGCTGAGCTGGCCGCGACGGCTGCACCTACCTCGATGGCTGCGCCCATGGAGCTGGAGGGCACGTGCCTAGTGCGAGTCTTGCCGTTTTGTGTTCGCTTCAGTCCTGTGACCAGTAGAAGACTTACAATCATTCGGCGAGTCCTCCGCCCACCGCCGGGACGTCGAGAGCTCCGAACGCCGACGACCGGTTTCGGGTTTGGGCGTTCCGCCGACCGGCGGTAACACACAGCACGCACGGAACCGAGCACGGTCGCGGAGCGTCACATGTTGGCGTGTGATGTTTTACGGTCGTCAATGATGTGAAGATGGGATCGCGATTCGCGGCTCGCTCGGAGACGGCGGGCGCTACCGCGCGGGCTGATCGTTAGGACGGACGTGCTGGTTTCGGTGGTCGTTTATAAAATGTTCCGACCGCCATGCGTGGCGGGTGTCTAGCCGAGCGGGTGTCCGGTCGAGATCATCCGATCGGGACATCTCCCGCCGGCGGCGCCGGCGGTCGGATAGCGGTCGGACGTCGGGACAGACGTTAAAGACGCGCCGCCCGCAGACAGTGCGGCCCATGGCCCACCGCATGTCGGATGACTTGAACATGGACTTGAATCTTAGATATTCCGATGAAAATCGTGTTATATAGAGGTGCGGACGACCCGACGGTCGGCTGTGGAGCGACGTTATGTGCGACCGGTACTAATATTTACACATCCAGGACCTGTGTGTGCCCTTCTACGCTGTGTGCCCTACGCTGTGAGCAAGCTAATTAACTTGAAGCGCCGCGACGCGGGGTCGTTCCTGTTGTTGTTCGTCGTGCTGATCCCGGCCGCTGCTGAGCTTTGGCTTGAGGTTTGGGTCGCATGTGCTCCACTGGCGTAGGCACGAGGCCACCGGCAGAGATCGGACTGAGAAGGCTGTTGCTTGCTGCCGAGGCCGCCGTTAGCTGGTCCATCATGTCTGTCATGAGCTCGGGGTTGAGCTCGGAGTCAAGCTCGGGGCTCCTGTTCGAACTCTGACGTGCAATCGGGAGCAGGGGCACGCTGGCGGCGAGGTGGCCGGCTGGCGGTAACGCGGCGAGTCTTTCGCTGCCATGGAGCTCCTCCTCAGCAGCGGCCCGTCGGTCAGCTGGCTGCGGGTTGGCGCCAAACAGATGATGATTGGGCATCCGTGATCCGAATGATGAGGCGGCAGCGGGCGTCATGTTCCCGGGCGTTGTCCTGGGCGAGGCTCGCCCTGGTGTCCCTGGCGATGCAATAGGCAAGAAGAAGGGAAGGCGTGGCGTGTGAGAGGGCGTGTGGTTGGGGGACACGGGCCCAACCTCCTCCACGGGGTGCTCGAGCCGATCGAGCCGCTGCGGCGGAGGGCGGGGACTCATGCCACCTAATGGAGAAGCGCATCCGCGGGCAGCTGAAGGCAGGCTGAGGCTCGCCAGCGACGACGGTGGCTCGAAGGGTGCCGTCGCGCGTCGCTCGCCTCGGGGCGCTGTGGCTGCAGCTGAGCTGCTCGATGCGGGGATGGCGTTAGGGATGGCGGTGCTGGGGCTCTCACAGCGCCACTCGACTTGCGTCATGCCCGCACCGGCAAGGACATCGCTCACGCGCTGCCGGATCTCAGCGAGCTCCTTGGCGTAGCGCGCTGCTTTGGCTTCTGCCGCTGCAAGCTTGCGCTGCAGCTCGTCGTTCTCGACCTCACACCGTCGTAACTCCGGACCGAGCATGTTCTCTACCTCAAACTTCCAGCGCGAGCCACCGGGTCCGGCCATCGATGATGCCATCAGCGCCCTCAGCTGGCCAGGCGTCTTTCGCATGGCGTCGCTAACAGAGTTGCCGTCGCTCACCGACCCTCGGAAAGCTGGGCCCGTTGGTGGACTACAAGTGCTGGCCGAGCCGCGCGCAGACCTCTGGCCGCTGCCACCACCGCTTCCGCCCCTTGTAGTACTCGTAGGCCCAGCCCCAAGACCCGGCATGTTGGTGCACGAGGTGCTACCACGGATGCCACGAGCACTGCATGACATGCGAGGCTCGACTCGCGTATGTCTCGTGCGCGACGTCGACGTGAGCTCTCGTCCGCGCAGACGCAATGTCAGTGAGTGAGGCGACAGGTGAGCCTAAAAAAAAGGGTATTTTCGGATCAAAGTAACGAAAATGGACAGATTTGCATGCGCACATCTTTTTCCATGGCCTGATGAAATGAAAGGTGAAATCGGGTTGGGTCTGCCTCAGAGCCATCTCACAGAGCTCTGTGTACATGTACATGTACCGGTAAGCTCTGTGCAGTCGATCGATACATTGTACTGTTCAGTGACTCTCAGTTTGTACATGTACAATGATGTACGACTGTCGTGAAAATTATAAAATCTTCGATCGGATGTGAACCTTGAGTATTAACATGAAGGTAGGTTCCTAATGTGCTCGGGTCCGAAGCGGACGAGACGTCGCGAGTTCAATGCGGCGCGCCCAATCTGTGCCACCCATCAATCATTCCTGGGCGGCCATGGGCCGCTCGCTCGGCACATCAAGCAGCCCGATGGAGGACGCTACGATCACCACGTTGCTTGCTCAGCTGCGCAATCGCGTCGTGCTCATGATTGGCGACAGCTCCTTGCGCAACCAATTCGTGCAGTTGGCACGCATAGGCCTGTCCTTTGATCGGAACGCGCCTGTTGCGGACGCCATTGTTCATGGCGCACACCGCGGGAGTTTCTCATTGCCGTGGCCAATCAAGCAGCCGGAGAAGCCTGATTCATCCAACGGCTTCTGGGGTGGCTTTCCATGGATGGTGGCCACGACGCCTCAGAACGTCACGCTCGTTTACGCCAAGGTGTGGGGTTGTGCCGAGCTCGGCAGCATCGTGCGCAAAACACGCGCCGTGCTGCTGCGCCATCGCCAGCGCTCGAACGAGCTCGGAGGCTGGCCGCCTCACTTGGTGCTCTGGAACTTTGGCCTGCACTTGTTGCATGTCTACCCTGCGCGGCCCGTGCCAACCGTGGCCCTCCGATGCGCCCTCCGGTACGAGGCGCTGGTGCACGAATCCACGCGTGAGCTTCGAGCGGTCTTGCCTCAGGCTCACCTCGTGTACCGCACGACAAATGCGGTATGCGACAAACGCTTTGATGGGGCATGGGAGTTGGCGATGCGCGCGCATCATTGCGCAGCCTCTTACTCTGCAGTAGATGAGGCCGCGCCCAGACCGTTAGCGAACGCATGCCGTTCGGAACGCCTACTTCGCGTGCAAGAAGGCTGCCGGCGACGGTACAACATCACGCTGGCAGAATGCGTGGCCACCTTCATGGACGAAGGCAACTCGCGCACTCAGCGTGCAAAAGCGATCTCGGCGACGTCGAGCCACCCTGCGCTCGTGAAGCTCTTCGATGCCTTTTCGATCACCGATGGACGCTGCGATGCGACAGTTGACGGGCGGCATTACCCACGGCTGCTCGCAACCATCAACGCTCGATTTCTGACTCTTGCTGTGGCAGAAGTAGGCGAGACGGAGAGAACCTGATCCCAGGTAAATGGTATTACGATCGTCGGGCTACAAAGTAACGGGGGAACGGCGGGCCGTGTGAGCGTGGCGGCTTTGGGTAAGAGGGTAAGAAGTTAGACGAGTGTTGCATTGAGTCAAGTCAAGTCAAGGCTTCCTGTTCTTAGGTTGTCTGTTGTCGTACAAGTGACTTGAACCATTGACTTAGTCGCATTTTATAGCCGCACCACCGCGGCCGCCGACCTCCGCCGTGTTCTTGCCGGCTCTCTCTGGCACATACTGATTTCTAGTTTATGGCGGGGGCGGCGAGATCGGGTGTCAACCAACACCACACCGAGGGGAGCCGGGTCTTAAACCGTCTGTCCGCCGCGTGAATAGGCACACGATGCGCAAGCCGCATTCCGCAAGCTTCGTCAAGTTCCTCGTCACGTCGTCTGACCGGGGCCCTCGTGCGCGTCGCAGACGGGCTTTTTCGGGTCGTTTGCAAGAGCGCGACGTGGGCCTTTAACGCGACACGTTCCACAGGTTGCTCGGGCATGTCGTCGTCAACGAGCACAGCCTTCTCAGGCGCGATTGTCGCCGAGGCGGAGGTCCTTAACCTGGTGCCACCGAGCAGAGTCGGCACAGGCATCTGCTTCCTCGATCACATGATCGATCAGCTGACGTCTCATGGCCAGGTGGGAGTCACGCTGCGCTGTGGCGTCGTCCACGCTAGCCCCGAGGTGACCAGCAGCTCCAACAAGCGGGCTGCGCCGAGCAGCCCGACGAGTTTTTTTGCGCCGCTCAAGGACTATGCCATGGACCAGACTGCTCGTCCGCACGACCGCGACATTTTCATCGCCGCCGGCACGGCACTCGGAGCGGCTCTCCGCCGTGTTGTGGAGGAGGTGGCGAGCGAAGCGGTGAAGTCTCAGGCATCATCACATGGTGCAGCCGCCGTATTTTGCTGCCCTCTCGACGAGGCCTTTGCTGAAGCAATCCTGGACTTACAGCCTCAGGACGCGACGCGGCGTGGCCGCTGCGTCGTGAGCCTTGAGCCGTATGGTCGGTTTGCTGGTGGGCCCTCGGGTCGCAAGTGGATCGGCCGGTATCGGACGGAGCACACGCCACTCTTCTGGGAGTCGCTGACCGCCGCTCTCGGAGCCGACCTCGTGCTACGCCGCGTGCGTGGCGGCAACGCTCACCACGTCATCGAGTCCGCATTCAAGTCGTTTGCGCGCGCCTTCCGCGCTGCCCTCGACAGCATGGCCGACGGTTTGCCCCACGGGTGCGCCTCGCCCTCGGCCGGGCCGGCCGCGCCTGCCGTGCAGCCGCGCCAACCGCGCACGGCCGAGCGGCGGCGCGCCACCAAGGAGACGACCATCGAGGTGCGCGTCAACTTGGACGCGCCTTGGCTCGATGCTGATGCACCCAAAGGCGGCGGAAGCGCTTGGACTGGGGAAGTGATGACCGCGACGAAGCTCCACGCCTCTGTGCGGCACACGTCCCGAGTAGCGACGGGAATCACAGTGCTCGATCGCGTGCTCACCGAGCTCGCGCGTGCCGCTGGCATCGAGATGATTGTCCACTGCGAAGGCGACCGTTACATCGACGACCATCACAGTGCCGAAGATGTGGCCATCACCCTCGGCCAATGCTTGCACGAGGCCCTCGGCGACAAGGCAGGGCTGGCGCGCATGGGGTGCGCCGAGGGCGAGTACGGCAGTGCGCGGGTCCGCGCCGTGCTCGACCTGTCCAACCGGCCGCACTTTTGCTCCGATCTCTCCCTCGACGAGGAGTTTGTTGGTGGCCTTGGCGCGGAGGGCACCACAGGCGCGCCGGCGGGCGGCGGGGCGGGCAGTGACGGGGAGCCTGGCGAGGCACCAGCGCCCGCTGACGTGCTGTGTGGCAACGTGCTCTCGTGCGAGATGCTCTTCCATGTCTTCGATTCCCTCAGCCTCGAGATGCGCTCCACGTGCCATCTGGAGGCCCTCGCTGATCCAGGCTCGCCTGGTCACACGCTCGCGCTCGCGCTCGCCGCCGCTGAAGCCTACGGCGCCGCCCTCTCCCGCGCAATCCGGATCGACCCGCGCCGACGTGGCACCGTGGCCTCGTCAAAGGGGACGCTCTCGAAGTGAGCACCACACCGCAAGATCTCGGCTCGTGCCTTCAGCGACCCACATGGACGCTGAACACCACGTCGGAGCGCATGTACAGGCAGCGCACGCGGGTCGCAGCTGCTGGTCAATTTTAATTGATGATGTTCGGGCCGGGCGGGAGCAGGCACGAGCTGGGGCCAGTTGTGCCAGCAGCACATCATTGCCGGTCCAGGCTCCAGGGGCGGTGCAGCGTGTCGCAATCAAGGGCATTGTGGGTAACATTGTGGGCATGGTCCGGACATATGTTGCAGAGCGCGCGCAGAGAGTACATACACTTTCAACGCGGACCGATGAATTCGATATTACACAGTTCTCACGCGTCACGGCGCACACCGACACCGTCGGGACTCACCAATCAAATGGGCCTTCTGGAAGAGTCTCGACATAGACTCTCAGCGCTCGCACCGGCTCGTGAACGTGCTCGGCCCAGAGGTATGCAACCTGCGATGGCGCGCGCAAAGTCGCCCTGAGTAGCGCCGAATGGCCAGTTTCGCCCTCTGGCACAAAGTGCACGAACAAAAGCTCCTCATCATGCAGAAGCAGCGTTGCCGGCGTCATCCGACCGATTCCGCCCGCAGCATCAGAGGAGTTGTCTAGCGGCGCCTGAGCCTTGACAATCCAGAGCCCAGTGCGTGGATTCGCAAGCGCTCCGACAGCTCGCTCTTTGAGAGATTGCATCGCCGTGGGAGCCATCCTTCCAAGACGATACTGCAAGCCCGAGCCACGATCTCCAATTCCAATGCCCTTAAGAGGGCCTCCGTCTCGTGTTGCCAGCATTGCCTGGGATGGATCACGCCCGAGTTGCACATTCACGTGGCGCGAAGTTCGAATCGAAGAGCAGAAGTGCCGAAGCATCGGACGGCTTGTTGGAATCGCGCAACAGAATGCATTCACACCACCTCAAGGCGATAAAACAAAATACCCTTTCGCAAACACTATTCGCTGGCCATCCTGCAAAGGAGCCAAAAATTGACCGACAAGGTCCTTGCACGAAAATTCACACATGGAGCAGCGGACGACACCGTCGCCGGCACCGGGACGCCGCGGTAGCGTAGGCGCTTGGATGCGCGCGCACCAACGCAGTGGCGCTGGCAGCGGAGGTGCCATCAATAGATTGGTGAGCAAGGTTGGGAAGGTTGGGAGCCTTGTGCCCAGTCGTGCCAAGCACTCGGCAGAAAAGGAGGAGCCCAGGAAAGCACGAGCAGTTCCGCAGAGCTTGGGAGAACAGGTTGCCCTAAACGCAGACGAAATGAGTGACCTGTTTGAGCAAGAATCCGAGCACGAAGCAGACATATCGAGTGACCTGTTTGATCAAGACTCCGAGCAGGAGCCTGAGCAGCAGTCTGTCGAAGAATCAGAAGATGAAGCATCAGAAGACGGGAACCTGGCCTTGGAGGCGGACACGCAAGCGCAAGTAGCTGTAGGCGACGGTGGCGACGGGGTGCTTCACGTGGCCGTGCCACTGATGCTGATGGTGGATGCTGATGGCGACGGGGTCTCGGACGGTCTGCACGCAGACAAGCTCGGGGTCTACGTGCCACAGATGGGCTTGAGGGATGACCGCCCCGTGTACGAGTGCAGCCACAATTCGAGTCTGCTGCTGTGGTGGAGCGCCGGCAGGTGGTACCTGGGGAAGCGAGAAGAGCTCGGTCGAAATCGTGGGTGGCTCAAGGTGCAGGGCGAAGGATGGACGCCTCCTGAGACAGGATGGACGATCTACTCGAAAGCAGACGCGGCGTGGCTGCAGATGGCGAGTATGATAGCTCGGCCCGCACGCGAGAGAGATCTACGTGTCGAGCGCTTGCACCAGACGGCCATGAGTCGATTCGGCAAGCGAGAGCTCGCTCGCGGCTTTGAGAGCTGGAGCGACACGCAATGGGAGGGCGCCCATCGCCGTGAGCTGCTGCGGCAGGCCGGGATGCGGTTGGCTCGGCCCAGGCTTTCTCACGGCTACGTGCACTGGCGTCAGGACTGGAACACCCAGCAGAAGAAGCTCGCTGAGTTCGGTACACGGTTGGCTCGGCTTAAGCTTGCTTACGGGTACGCGCATTGGCGACAGGACTGGATGGCGCACCAAAAGAAGCTGCTAGCTGGAGGCGACGATGGCGACGGGATGCTTGACGTGGCCGTGCCACTGATGCTGATGGTGGATGCTGATGGCGACGGGGTCTCGGACGGTCTGCACGCAGACAAGCTCGGGGTCTACGTGCCACAGATGGGCTTGAGGGATGACCGCCCCGTGTACGAGTGCAGCCACAATTCGAGTCTGCTGCTGTGGTGGAGCGCCGGCAGGTGGTACCTGGGGAAGCGAGAAGAGCTCGGTCGAAATCGTGGGTGGCTCAAGGTGCAGGGCGAAGGATGGACGCCTCCTGAGACAGGATGGACGATCTACTCGAAAGCAGACGCGGCGTGGCTGCAGATGGCGAGTATGATAGCTCGGCCCGCACGCGAGAGAGATCTACGTGTCGAGCGCTTGCACCAGACGGCCATGAGTCGATTCGGCAAGCGAGAGCTCGCTCGCGGCTTTGAGAGCTGGAGCGACACGCAATGGGAGGGCGCCCATCGCCGTGAGCTGCTGCGGCAGGCCGGGATGCGGTTGGCTCGGCCCAGGCTTTCTCACGGCTACGTGCACTGGCGTCAGGACTGGAACACCCAGCAGAAGAAGCTCGCTGAGTTCGGTACACGGTTGGCTCCGCTTAAGCTTGCTTACGGGTACGTACATTGGCGACAGGACTGGATGACGCACCAGAAGAAGCTTGTCGAGCAAGCCGCGGCAGCCGCGGCGGCAAAATCAGCGCGGACGGCGCAGGAGGTGGCAGAGGCTGCAGAGGAGGCGCGGCTGGCGGCGGAGGCGGAAGAACGGGAGGATCGAGCAGAATACTTGCACGAGGTGGCCGTTCGTAGGATGGCAAAAGCGGGCATCGCGTGTGGCTTCAAGTCATGGGTTGCGCTGTTCCAGGCAGCACTTCTGCACCGAGCAGCGATGCTCCGGCATGTGGCGCACGACCTCGCTCGTGGCTTTGGCTCATGGGTCACGGAATGGCGCAACGAGCACCTACGTAAAGCAGCACTGCGTCGAGCGGTCAACAATCACCTTGCCGACGGTTTCGGTGTGTGGTCAGATCGATACTTTGCTCGCTTGCATCTGGAACGCATCTTCGCGCGTGTCGAACCTCTGCAGCGAAAAGCTGCACACCGGCTTGGCGCGCGGAATCTCGTCCTAGGCTTCGGGACCTGGGCTAGCGTGCATTTCGAGCAGATGCGCCGTCAGCAGCGGCTGCGAGGCGGCGCTCAGCGGCTGGTACGACCCTTGCTGAGCGCGAGCTTCACCTGTTGGCGGATGAGCTGGGCAGCTGAGGAGCGGAAGCAGGCAGAGGAGCAGATGCAGGCAAGGATGGCTAGCGTAGCTGAGCGAAGAGCCAAGATGATGGGGGCGCGTGATGCCAAGATAGCTGCAGAAGAGGCGGAAAGGGCAGCTAAGCTCGCTGCCCAAGCTGCCGAGGCGGAAGCGAAGGTGGCAGCGCAGTTGGCAGCAGCGGCAAGCGAGAGGGATACAGGCGCCGAGGCCTTGCGCCAGATGGCGGTGTTTCGACTTGGCATGAGGCGCCTCTCACACGGCTTTGCGGCCTGGGAAACTTCAGCGACATGCGGGGCTATCTCCCGCGCGCTGCAGCATCAAGCATGCGAGATGATTGCGCGATTGAGGTTGGCTTCAGCATATGCCGTATGGCAACGGAGCTGGAAAGATGAGATGATTAGATTGGCTGAGGAGCTAGAAGAGGAAAGGGAGGCGGCGGCAGCACGGGAGCTTCAGGAGATGAAGGATTATTTTCTGGCAGGTGTCGGGGCGAGAGAAGTGCGGCTCGACGGGGCCTCTCGCGCCTCGGCCCTGGGCATTCAAGTACATACTGACAAAGAGCTGGACGGCAGGAGACTCTGGGGCTTGCCGGAGATCAGGCTGGAGGGCACGTGCGACCCTGATTGTCGCACATTACCGCAGCAACGTGCCGTCATCAAACGGATCGATTCGGACAGTGCTGCGGCTACTGCCGGGCTGCGGGAGGACGACGTGCTGCTCGTCATCAACGACCACTTCCACCCATCGAATGTCACATTTCAACAGCTGATGGAGACACTTGTGGGGACGATTCACATCATCGCCCGTCCACTTGAGCATGTGCTCGGGCCGGCTTCGAAGAAGAAGCTCTTGCCACCGCCTACCGCCTTGGCACTTGCAGCATTGCCGCGAAAGGACTGGGACAATAGCCCGCGGCCTGGCGTGCCCACCACGAAGCCGCAGGCTGACTTTTCCAGGAGCCCGTCTCCCTCGAGGAGCTCGTCTCCCAGGCCGACTACGCCTCGCCGAAAGGCGTCTCCAAGTCGGCCCTCTACTCCCAGGCCCACTACTCCCCGCCGCGAAGAAGATCGGAGCAAGAGGTTCGACGCGGCCTTGGCCGACGCTCGGCTCCGCAACCCGCAGCTGCGTCCGCCTGTCACCCCTCCGAAGAGCCCTTTTGGAGGTGTGCTGCTGACGGCGCGCGGCATGAAGTCCTCCTTGCAGCTGCGGAAGGAACTGATGGAGGTGAGGAAGACAATCCACGCCATGGAAAAGCGCGTCGCGCAAGCACTCAGCGTGGCCCAAGGCACGAAGCTCGAGCTGCTGGAGGCTTTCAAGTCTTGCCAAAAGTCACTCCATCACAACCCGAGCTTGACCAGTGATCCGCGTGGGCCGGAGGCGATGGCTGCAGCTGAGGCCGAGGTGAATGAGGACAAGCTCCGAGAACGATACGAGCAAACGTTCGGAACGCCTCCAACGAAAACTGCGCTCAAGGTTGAGATGAAGCTCGCAACCTCTCGGGCTGCAAGGCTGCGCGAGGAGGTGAACAAGCCCGTCGTTGCGGCGTTGGCCGAGCTTGAGGAGATCGCTTCACGCGGAGCCCAGACACTCGAGAGGCACGAGGAGAAGCTACAGCAGCTGCTGTTGACCACGTTGCCAGAGCAAGCGCAGGATCTCGCGGCGCACTACGATGCCCACGACCAGGTCGTGAAGACGACGAATCGGGCAGCGGGCGACCGTCTCATCGTGGAAGCGGCGCATGAGTGCCTACGCCTTGCAACGGAGCAGGAGGACGTGGCGCGATGGGTGATAGGCGAGGCCCTGAAGGCCGTCCGCCGTGAGAAAACCGCGGTCGAGGTGTGCAAAGCGGATCTCCAAAGGGCCTCGCAGGAGAAGCGTCGGATCCTCGAGGAGCACAAGAGGAACGACATGCGAGGCACCACGTTCAAAGAGTGGAACAAGAGTGAGTGTGCCAGTGCCGGCAAATCAAAACTTGCGACTCGATTAGCAGTAGGAGAGAGGATATGAATCATCAGAGCTCATAACAACATGTTCGCCGCAGGTGTGAAACCGAATTCACAGCATCATGTTTGGTGTTTCCTTTCGGGCTTTCAGGACTCCTCTATTCATATTGTACCTCTCCTCCGTGCTTTTCCTCCTGTAGGCCCTCGCCGCCCCTCAACACCGTATCCTGCGCGCCTACCATAGATTCCTGGTTAAAGCTCAATGCAGTCGAGCTCGACAAAGCCGCCGCCTCTGCTGAGCAGAGCGGGAGCCGCACCTGGCAGCCTCGGTTTATCCGGCTCGGCTGGCTTACAGCTCAAGGCACCCGCCAAAAAGTTCGGGCTGCAGCCACCGCCGGGCAAGAAGCCGGTCGCTCGGCCAGCGGCTGCCTCTGTGTTTGGTGGCGGAGATGACGATGACGACGATCTCGGCGATGATGCGTCGGAGCGCGCGCGAGTCAGCCGTGAGCTCATGCGTGGAAGCACATCGACCTTTGGGCGCGCGGCGGCCGAGGCCGCTCAGAAAGCGGCGCTCGAGCAAGACGCGTCCATCTTCGACTACGATGACGCATATGACGCAATGCAGCAAGAGCGCGTGGTGGCGAAGGAGAAGCCCAAGCAGGAGAAATCTGCGAAGTACATCGGTGCGCTCATGCAGGCGCACAAGGTGCGCGAGATTGAGAACGAAAAGGTGTTCGAACGCAAGATGGTCAAGGAGGCAGAGGAGGAAGCACATTTGTACGCTGACAAGGAGCGCTTTCTGACAAGCGCGTACAGGGCAAAGTTGGCGGCGCGCGAAGAGTACGAGGCCGAGCTCGCCAAGCAGGACGCTGAGGATGCCAAGAACGACGTGACCCAAAAGCGCGACCTTTCCGGTTTCTACTCGAACCTTCTCTCAAATAGCCTCGCACCCGATCGCGCTGTCGCTGCAGCCAGAGGCACCGTGGCAGCATCTGTCACAACGGCCGACTCGGTGCGATCGTTGCCGCCACGACCGCCGCGACCACCGTCGGAGCTCGATGCGTCGCATCCACCTGCGCAGCTGTCTCGGCCCGCCGAGGAGGCGGCCTCCGCCGCTCCGGTCTCGGCACCGCCGCCCTCGGCCTCGCGCAGGCTCGTGGATGATGACCTTGTCAGGGCTATTGCGGAGGCCGCCAAGGCTGCCGCTACGACTGCTCCGCCAGCCCCTGCTCCTGCCCCAGCGGCAACTGCCGTGAGCCACGAACGCCGCAACGATGCGGACGCCGTGCAGAGCGCACGCGAGCGTTACCTCGAGCGCAAGCGACAGCGCGAATAATGGGGTATAGTTACGATGCCGGGAGTTATCTGGAAAAGATGTACGAAACCGCACGCTACATGCATGGTTTCTCCCCTACTTATAGCATATGCGCACGGACGACGTCCGCGGTCCGGTCCGCGCAACTGTGGCTACTTTTTCTTCTTGCCGCCCTTATCCTTGGCCTTGAGTGTATTCGGGTCGGGCTCGGGCACATCAAAGGGTGCCTTGAAGTTCAGGTAGAGCGACTCGTTGTTGACAATGCCAAGCTTGCCAAGGGCATCCTCGTCCTTCAGCGGCAGGCCCGCGTAGAAGAGATTGAGCCAGGGGTCGTTGCGCGTCGTCGTCTTGACCTTCGTCTCGGGGTCCTCGGTGGTCGTCGTCTCAAGGTCGATCTTGACCTGCCACAGCTCAGGCAACGCCTTGGCCTCCTCGACAAGGTACTGGCCGTAGTAAGGGAAGTTGGTCGGCCCCCCGTTGATGCGCCGCAGCATGCCGCCTCCCCCCTTTTTGTCCTTACCGCCAGCCGCCGCTCCGGCACCTCCACCGTCCCTGACAAGGTGGTCGCCTACCCGTAGCTCGACGTTGGTACCGTCTGTCATCGGTAGTGTCACGGCCGGGCGCGGCCCTGCTACCACCGGCGGGTCGGGCCCTTTGACGAGCCAGCTGGGATTCTCCTTGAAGTACTCGCTCAGCTTCTGCTTCAACTCGAGCACGGTCGTCTGATTCGTCAGGCCGTCGATGACCGTGGGCATGCCGAGCTTGTGGCTGGTGATCCGCACACGCTCCACATTGGGGTCACCGGCAACCTTTGCGACAAAGTCGGCGAGCCTCGGCCTGACCACGAGCTGCAGCTCCGCTCCGTTCTTGATCGCATAGTCTGCCAGCGGCTTCTCGAAAGCCAGCAGCTGCCCATGGTACTTGAGCTCGACCGGGCTCCGGATCGAGAGCTGCTGCAGCTGTAGCGGGCCACACTCGTGGATGAACGAGATCAGCCCCTTGACAGTGCATGCCTCGGGGATGGGCTCTATCTCGGCGTACTCGAATTTCACGCGTCCGTCCTTGTCCGTCAACGTGTATCGTATCCTGATACGCGTTGGACACGGGGGCTTCTGCTCGGCGCGCGTGGGCGGCCCGCTGCCCACGTAGCGCCGTGGGTCAAGCTCGAGCCCCTCGGGGATGGGTAGCACATCGGGCCCCTTGCCGATGAAGATGAGGGCCATGGGTGGGAGGCGGCGCAGGCTCCGCAAGCTACCAGCACAAATAAAGTCGATGGCAGTTCTGTAACGGCACCCACAAACTTACGTGCCTCTCGCGAAAAGAGCGGCCGCGATTGAGACGAAATTTCTTAGACAATTTCCAAAAACGAGAAGTTTTTGCGCCGCCGGAGACCGCGGCTCGGAGCGTGGCTCACGCGCATCGGCCATGTTGCCGCTTGAGCAGCAGGCTGGGGCCTCCCGGATTGGCCAGGTTCCTCCGAGAGTGCAGTCTGCGCCGGTGCTGCTGCCCTCAGAGGACACCGGCATCGAGTCCATTTTCTCCAACTTGACGTACAAGGACTTCTTGCGCGAAGCTGCCATCACCGAGGAGCCCGTGGAGCTGCCGCCGCCGACGGTCACGCCGCCGCCGCGCATCACGACGCCGCCCATCGGTACATCGAAGTTTCGCGCCGATGGCGCCGTCCACTCCTCGGCTGCGATGGGCAGCGTCGGCAACATGCTGTACGCCAGCTTGCCGCCACGGCCACACACGACCTACCCACAGACCATGCCGGTGCGCCCGTGGAGCGGCGCCGGCCAGGTTGGTGGCCCGACCGTCGTCGCGCCCGTCACTGGTGCCGCAACGGCTGGAGGCAGCCGCTGCTGCTGCGCCGGCAGCGGCGGCGTTCCGAGCGCGAGCAGCATGACGGCGGCCACACCTGACGGGAACTCGGCTGCGTCTGCCGAGGTGACGCGGCAGCTGCAATCCAAGCTGCAGGAGGCGCAGCAGCTCTATGAGCAGCAGCAGCGGCTCATGCAGCTGCATGCGACTGGGGGGGCGGTGGCCGCGCGCTCGGTGACCAATGTGCCCATGGCGCTCCTGGACGAGCTTGCGCAGATGTCTCTCGACGCGCAGGACCACTTCTCGCGCCAGGAGACGCCCACGCCTTTGTACGACGACTTGCCCATCCGACGCGGCACGCCGCCGCTGCCCGCGGCGCCGCTCGCCACGCTGCCGGCCGTCGGATGGAGCGCCGTGTCGAGCGCCGAGGACGCGGCGGCTGCTGCCGCTACCGCCAGCCTGCCTGGTCTTCAACCTTCGAGTCGCGGCCCCTCGCGGGTAGGTACGCCTGCCGCTAGCCTCTTGCCTGAGCCTGCACAGCAGTTGCAACAGTTTCAGCAGGCGCAACAACAGGCTGCGCAGGCGCACGCAGCCGCGTATGCGACAGCCGCCACCGCCTCTGTCGCATTGCCGCAGCCGAGCAGTCAGCTTAGCCAAGTGCAGCCGCTCATTCAGCCGCCGCTGCCGCCGCTCCACGCCGACGGACACGGCGGCTTCGCGGGCGCGCAGTCGGCCCAGCAGCTGCAACAGCTGCTGCAGCAGACGTTGCAAGTCGCACAGCAGCAGCAGCAGCAGCAGCAGCTTCAGCAGCAGCAGCAGCTTCAGCAGCAGCAGCAGCAGCAGCAGCAGCAGATAGTACTGCTACAGCAGCTGATGCAGCAGCAGCTGCTGCTCGGGGCGGGTGGTTTGCCTAATTACAGCGGCATGCCGCTAACCACGGTGGCCAATATCAACGGCGTGCCGCAACTCGTAGCTGTGATGAACCCGTACATGCTCGGCGGGGTCAATGGACAGGGCGTGGGTGCCATGGGCATGCAACAGCAGCAGCAGCAGCAGCTCAATCAGTCGCAGCTGAGCGGCCAGCCGCCGCCGCCGCCGCAGCAGCAGCAGGAGGAGCCGCCGCAGCCGCAGCCGCAGCCGCAGCCGCAGCCGCAGCCGCAGCAGCAGCAGCAGCAGCAGCAGCAGCAGCAGCAGCAGCAGCAGCAGCTCATGATGATTGCTGCGCAGATGAACATGGCCGGCGGATTCGGCGGTGCGCTCGGCCAGCAGGGCCTCTCAGGAGGCGCGCTTTGCGGCCAGCTTGGGCTCGCGGGCGCTCAGGCGGCGTGCCTGGCCGGGCTGGGGGCAGCTGGGCTCGGTGGTTTGCCCGGCGGCGCTGGAGCACCCAACCTCGCCGCGATCTCGTCCCTCGGCCAGCCTGGGTACGGCCTGAACGGAATGTCGTACCTCGGGCAGCTTGGTGGGCTGCCGGTCGGCCAGCCGGGCTGGACGCCCGACGGATCGAACGCAGCGCAGGCGGCGGCGATGGGAGCGCACGTGCCCGCACTGGCGGGCGGGCTTGCGGGGGGGGGTCTCGGTGGCCCATCTGGCTGCGGCGGCGGAAAGCTCGGCGGTGGACCTCAGCACGCCGGCCGCGGCCGCGACGGTGGGCGACGCGGTCGTGGCGGCGGTGGCCGTGGCGGCTCAGGACCGCCCAACAACGTCGGCAGTGTCGACGAGTGGGGAGGAGGGCCAGGCAGCGAGGGCGCGGCCGATCGCCACGCGAAGAAGCCGTTGAAGTGCGCGGGGCAGGAGGTGCGCACTGTCGACGAGGCATCCGCGCTCAACGGGCTTCTCGAGCTTGCCCACGACCAGAATGGGTGCCGCTTCCTGCAGGACCAGCTGGATCTTCGCTCCAAGACCCACATCGACCTCGTCTTCGAGGCAGTGCGGGGCGACGTGGTCGCGCTCAGCATGGACCCGTTTGGTAACTACCTCGTCCAGAAGCTGCTGCAGTACGGCACATCTGAGCAGCGCATCGCGCTCGTGGCGGGCGCAGCGCCGTCGCTCATTCCAATCGCGCTCAACGTGCACGGCACACGCGTGGTGCAGAAGATGCTCGAGGCGGCCGAAACGGAGGAGCAGCTCGACACGCTCATCGGCGCGCTCAATGCGCGCGTGATGGACCTCATCCTTGACATGAACGGCAACCACGTCGTGCAGCGCTGCCTTGCATCGCTCAAGCCCGAGCGCGCTGCGTTCGTGTACGAGGCGGTCAAGGCCGAGTGTGTGCGCGTCGCGACGCATCGGCACGGCTGCTGCGTGCTCCAGCGCTGTCTCGACCACGCGCCCGATTCACAGCGCGTGCCCATCATCGGCAACGTGATCGCCAACGCGCGCAAGCTCGTACTCGACCCGTTCGGCAACTATGTCGTCCAGTACGTGCTCGAGCTGCGCCAGCCCGAGCTCACGCGCGGCATCGGCCAGGCACTCCAAGGCTCGTTCGCCGACCTCTCGCTCCAAAAGTTTTCGTCCAATGTGATTGAAAAGTGCCTCCAATCGAACGACAGGCTGCTCATCGCCATGGTGACAAGCGAGATCTGCCAGGCGAAGGCGCTCGGTCAACTGCTGCACGATCCGTTCGCCAACTACGTCGTGCAGACGTTGCTCACGGTGGGTTCCGATGAGGAGGTTGCGGCGATGCTCGAGAAGCTCACGCCGCACCTCAAGACGCTCCGCGGCACGCTCTACGGCAAGCGCATCCACGCCAAGCTCCTGCGCCGATTCCCGCACCTGCGCTAGTCGACCGAGCGCCCTGTAATTCCCCATGTACTCGACCAACCCTGTACGTCATGTACTATCCTATCACCTCGATTCACGTCGTGCTCTGCCGCGGCGCCCGGTGTAGAGCGTTCCGACTCGCTCGTGTATCCCAAGTGCATCAATTGGTTTCATGGCGTGCATTGGGTGGTCGGGAGAGGCCAGCGTGGGCAACATGCAACTGATGGCATGACTGCGAGTGTGCAGATGGCGGGCCATGGGCATGACGACCGTGCCGATCGTTGTGGGTGTGCTTGCGGGCGTGCTGGCTCCTGAATGAAGGTCGAAGCCCGGAAGACGAACGCTGCACGGTGGTGATGTGCAAGCGCGCGAGTGACATGACACTCGACAGTATTATTTTACGCGTATTTGAACGACGTCGCATGTAGGGCAGATGAAAGCGACAAGGAATATCGCCATCTGTCGCCGCAACACGCCTGTCCGCAGCCCCCGCTGGCGAGAGCCAAGAGCGAGAGCCAAGAGCGAGTTGGCGGGCCGCGACGAAACTTCCCATGTCAGTTCACGGAACCTTCAAGTCAATTTGCAAACACTTTTTTTGTCGGTTCACGCGTCGCGACGTCTGGCCCGAACACGGTCGCGCTCGCGCTCGCGACGCTCGTGCATCTGAAGCTCCAGTACGATCACTCGCCGCGTTCCGCATGAGCGTCCGTCCCAAAACAGCCCCACACGGCGACGAAGACAGATTCGGGTACTTTGCTACGCAAAAGCTGGCTTGCAAAGTTGAGCGACGCCACCTTCAGATGCAAATTGAGCGCGTCCGCCAGCAGCAGCTAGCCAAGGAGAGGAAGAGACAGGCTGAGGTGGCTGCCAAAGCTCAAAAGCTCAAGAAGGACCGGCACGTTCAAGACGTGCTCCAGCGCCAGGCCGTGCTGACGGAGAGCACCATTGGCACTAGCGATCAGCAATGGCGGGCCAGCACGGACCTGGTGCGCAAGGCCGAGGAGCGGGTTCAGCACGAGACCGAGTTGGCGATGCATCTGGCCAACCGCGAGATAGCAGATGCAGTATATCGCGCCCACGACGCCGAGCTCGCGCGCCTTGGCACCGAGAAATGGGCGCGCGGCATGCAGACCGGCGCGCAGGAGTTTGCTCTCGAGCGTGCCGGATGGACCATTTCGGAGCGCAAAGCGTTGCGCGATTTCGGCTGGGTGAAAGCGGACATACGACAAGAGGAACGGTTTCGCCGCGCTACCCAAGAGCTACTGCCCACCGGCCCGGGCGCACTCAGCCACCAGCAGACACCGGGCGCGTGGCGGCCTGATCGGCTCAGCATGAGCCCGGGTGCGTGGGCCAGCGCGCCCGTCCAGGTGACCGTGGAGCGCGCCCAGACGGCACAGATGCACTCGCACGGCCGTAACATGCGCGCGCTCATCCAGCGCAGGGAATTCAGAGAGAAGACGCTCGACATGTGGGACCAGGTGGGCACGAAGGTGGCTGACACACGATACGAGGCGTGGAGAATCAAGGTAAGCACGGCAAAGTCCCCGCGTACGCCCGGCTGGCCACATCCGAGTACGCACCGGGTGAGCTCGTTGTATGCAACATCGTCGGCACCGACTACGCCCAGGGGATCGCCAGAGCCGGTATTCTAGCCGAAAGGGTCGCCCGCAAAGTCGGTACCGGTATACACGAGGAGCTGAGCTGAGGGGAACTCGCCGAAGTCGCATTATCATGATCTCAACACAGTACACGTACCTTTACTCGACCCGCTGCGGTACACCGACCAAAGTTCCGAGACCAAACGCGTTCATGTTTTCGCGAAATCGGTGACAAGTCCTCCCTCCTCTTCTCCCTCAAGCCGGGCGAGATGGAGTTGGTATATCATGGGAATCCTATGACGCTACCAAATAATGAGCGCGACCCTTGTGGCTTGCCGCTAGCATCCTTCCTGGTGGAAGCGCCGCTTGTACTGCGTAGCGCCGCAGAGCTCTCCTCCGAGAGCCGTGGCATCCTCAGAAGGGGTGATAAGGTAGTTGCTCTCGACGAGGCAGTGCACTCAGGCGTGCGGCGAACGCTCGTGGCGTTGGAGACGTCATTGCAGCAGCCGCTGGGATGGGTGACCCGCGAGAAGCACGGAAAGGAGCTGCTCAAAACCATGCGCTCAAAACCAGGCGCGCATGGCTTCTATTCGAGCATTGTTGGATTTGAAATCTTTGGCAGGAAGTCGCCGCCGAAGGGCATTGACAGAACACCCCTTTCTGACAGCCTGGCCTCGCGTGTCGCTCGGCGGCGCCTCGGCACGTCAACGTTCGAAGGGCGACGCTCAAGCAGCGCCACAGGAGGGCGCACATCTCTTGTGTCGCGTGAGGCATCACCGTCTCCAAAGGGCACCATGACAGCTAAGGCGGGAGCAGGCGGCAAAGGTGCCAAATCACAGTACTCGGCGGCGAAATTATGGCAAGCGGCAGAGCAGATCACACGACGTGCAGAGGGGTTTCAGATTACGATCTCGGACACATTCGAGTCGAAACTCGCAAATGTCCTGGTGCAGAAGAAGGTCAAGGTCGAGGAATTGGTGAGGTCGTGGGATCGCAATGGAGATGGCGTAATCAACAAAAATGAATTTCGCATCGCCGTGCGCGGCTACGGCTTCAAGGAGATCAACGTGCTCGAGATTGACGGCCTGTTTGACAAGATTGACAACGACAAATCGGGCGAGCTCGACCTCTCAGAGATCAAGGCCGCTCTAAAGAAGCTGCAGGAGCGAGCGCAGAATGTGGGCGCCAGCATCGATCAAGAGCAGGCGAAGGCGGCAGCGCTGATTGGGGTGGCGCAGGTGTTCCAGACGGCGGCAGCCGCGACGGCAGAGTACGAGGCGGCCGAGCAGAAGGCCACTCAGATGAAAGACAACCCGTCGCTCGGGAAGCGGGTAGGCGACGCGATTTTCAAGCGTAACGTCAAACTCGGCGAGTTGGTCGGGCAGTGGGACAAGGATGGCAATGGCGTAGTCGACAAGAAGGAGTTTCGTGAACAGATTCACCTCATGGGCATCAAGGAGATACATCCTCGGGAGATGGATAGTCTCTTCGTTTCTCTGGACCGGAACGGCGATGGCTCACTCGATCTCGACGAGCTGAAGGTGGCCCTCCAGCTGTTGCGCGACACGGCCGTAAGAGAGGCCTTGGATGTCGAGGCGCAGGCCAGCGCAGCGTTGAAACTGTGCGTCGCGTCGCGAAAGCAGCAAAAGGTGCGCCATGAGCAACCCCATCGGATGATCTCCTAGATTGAGATGTTGCTTCCAGAGAGGCCCCGCTCAATCGTGGCACGGTGTCACTCGACTCGCACGTATCGCAGGATGCCATCGGAGCTTTGGAAGCATTGGACCCTTCCTGGATGGATTGGATGGAAGCTTTGAAACTAGTCTGAATGGCTGTCTTCAACACCCTTGCTCCGTCGAGCACAAGTGCACAACCCCCCACCGCCACAGAAATATCAGAACCTGGCGTGGTGATTGCATGTCGAGATTGCATGGAGCGAGAAGTGTGGCGTCTTTCAGACGATGCTGTATACAGATGTAGGAACTCAACGCTCTACGTAGGTGGGTCCGAGGAATCCGCCCCACATTTCGTTTTTATTTTAGCAGAATCCCTGAAAGATAAAACGCCCGCCCGGCAGGCAGCGGGACGAGACGAGATAAAGCAGACGAACGCATAAACGATAAAGCGAAATGAAAACGAGACGTACGTCGCCGCGAAACCGAAACGGACCGTCGAATCAAAGGACTAGGCGCAACGGCGAACGAAAGAATATAGCCGAAACATGACGGTTTGCTGTCCCCTGTCGCCGATACATGTAGTAACTTCCAAGAGTAACTTCGCGTGGCTTTCTGCTTAAAACGTATAAAAAATCGCAGGTGCGTTTGTGAGCAGCGAGCGCGAGTGACACAGTGTTAAAATTACCATCGACCACATGTGACCATTCTTTGGCTGTGTGTAAATCCAGTTCACGAGATCACGACAAAAGGACAAATCACGACGACTTCCTCAACAAACCGCAAACCAAACCAAACGCACCTTAGTTTGTGGAGGCCTCCAAGGCCCCACGCCCCTCCTCAACACCTAATCCTACGTGCCACCATAGATTCCAATTCTCGAGGCGCCAACTCACAGTTGAAAAGGTCATCTATCTTCCTGTTCACGCTTCTTTCCGAAGGCTTCGAGAGTCGCGTGTCGCGTTGCGCCTCGCGACTCGCGACGCGACTCGCGTTGCGCTTCTCGTTGCGCCGGGAGATCGCGATGGACGCGGAAGAAGACCTTTACGACGAGTTCGGCAACTACATTGGTCCAGAAATCGACAGCGACGAGGACGAAGACGGTGCGCCCGAGATCGATGACTTTGGCGATGATGACGAGGACGGGGATGACGAGGTGGTAGACGTTGGCGGCGCAGGCTATGCAATGGACGATGATGAGGTTGCCGGCGAGGATGACACGCGGGTGACGCTTCATGAGGACAAAAAGTATTACCCGACGGCAATGGAGGTGTACGGCGAGGAGGTGGAGACGACGGTGCAGGAGGAGGACACGCAGCCGATCACGCAGCCAATTGTTGCGCCGATGAAGGCTAAGGAATATGACCTAGTTGAGAAGAAGATTCCTAGGTCGGTGTATTCGCACGAGTTCCTCACCTCGCTGCTGCCCCACCCGCACCTCGTGCGCAATGTGGCCATCGTCGGCCACATGCAGCATGGCAAGACGACACTGGTCGACAACCTGATTGCCACGACGCACGTGCCTGACCCGTCAGCCGCCGCCAAGAATGGTAAGAAGGCCGCGGGCGGCGGAGCGCAGACCAGCCGGGGGCGCCGCTACACAGACACGCGCGCCGACGAGCAGAAGCGTGGGCTCTCGATCAAGGCCATGCCGATCACTCTTCTCTTGCAGTCGCCGAGCGAGAAGCACTACGTGTTCAACTTGATCGACACTCCGGGGCACGTCAACTTTTCGGACGAGGTGAGCGCGGCCTTGCGACTCGCCGACGGCGCGCTCCTCGTCGTTGACGCCGTCGAAGGCGTGAGCTCGACCACGGAGCAGCTTATCCGCCACCTTGTGACCGAGCGCGTGCCCGTGGTGCTCTGCGTCAACAAGCTCGACCGACTCATTCTCGAGCTCAAGCTACCGCCGCAGGACGCGTACTTCAAGCTGCGACAGGTGATCGAGGAGGTCAACTCGGCGCTGCGTGCGGCGAGTGGCGGCGCACACAAGCGCCTCAGCCCGGAGGAGGGCTCGGTCATCTTTGCCTCTGCCGAGCAAGACTGGTGCTTCACCCTCGAGTCATTTGCGACCATCTACGCCGACTTCTACCCGTCCATCCCGGCTGCGACGCTCGCGCGCCGCCTGTGGGGCGACGTCTATTACCAGCCGGTGTCGCGTACTTTTCGGCGCAAGCCTCCCGATGGCGGTGGCCCCCGCACCTTTGTGCAGTTTGTGCTCGACCCGCTGTACAAGCTCGTGAGCGCGACCATCTCGTCGCCGGAGCCGGAGCTGAGGGACGTGCTCGCTGACCTGGGCATTGGCCTGAAGAAGGCTGAGTTCGCCCTCGATCCGAAGCCCATGCTCAAGCTCACGATGGCGCGCTTCTTTGGCGGCAGCTACGCGGGCCTCGTCGCCGCCCTCGTCGCGCACCTGCCCTCACCCGCGCAGGGCGCCGCCCTCAAAGTCGAGCACACATACTCGGGAGAGCGCTCGGATAGTTGCGTGGCGCCGATGCTTGCGTGCGACCCGTCAGGGCTGCTGATGGCCAACGTGACCAAGATGTACCACAAGCCCGACTGCGAGTCCTTCGACGCCTTCGGGCGCGTCTTCTCAGGCACGTTGCGAGTGGGCGACGAGGTGCAGGTACTCGGAGAGGCGTACTCGCTCGACGACCAAGAGGACTCGGCGCAAAAGACGATCTCGCGCCTATGGATTTACATGGCGCGCTACCGCGTCGAGGTGACGGAGGTGCCAGCAGGCTGCTGGGCGCTCATCGAGGGGGTCGAGGGTTCGCTCGTAAAGACGGGTACCATCACCTCCCTCGGTGCTGAGGACGTGCGCATCTTCCGGCCGCTCGCCTTCGACACGATGTCGGTGATGAAGCTCGCCACTGAGCCGCTCCACCCGTCCGAGTTGCCTCGGATGCTCGAAGGGCTGCGCAAGCTCAACAAGGCGTACCCGCTGCTGTCGACCAAGGTGGAGGAGAGTGGCGAGCACGTGATCATTGGCACGGGCGAGCTGTACCTGGACTGTGTGATGCACGACCTGCGCCACGTGTACGCCGAGATCGAGGTCAAGGTCTCGGACCCAGTGGTCACCTTTTGCGAGACGGTGCTCGAGACGTCCTCGCTCAAGTGCTTCGCCGAGAGCCCGAACGGGCGCTCCAAGCTCGCGATGATCGCCGAGCCGCTCGAAAAGGGTCTCGCCGAAGACATCGAGCGCGGCGCCGTCGATATCCGCTGGGATCGCAAGCGGCTGGGCGAGTTCTTCCAGACCAAGTACAGCTGGGATCTGCTCGCTGCGCGCTCCGTGTGGGGCTTCGCGCCTGACGCGCGCGGGCCCAATGTGCTTGTGGACGACACGCTGCCCTCGGAGGTGGACAAGAAGCTGCTCGGCTCGATCCGCGAGTACATTCTGCAGGGCTTCGGCTGGGCCTCGCGGGAGGGGCCGCTGTGCGACGAACCGATGCGCAACGTCAAGTTTAAGGTGCTCGACGCGACGATCGCGGCCGAGCCCATCCAGCGCGGCGGCGGCCAGATCATCCCCACTGCGCGGCGCGTCGCCTACTCCGCCTTCCTGATGGCCACGCCACGCCTCATGGAGCCAGTGTACGCGGTTGAGATCATGGCGCCCGTCGATTGCGTCCCGGCCATTTACACTGTACTCGGCCGGCGACGCGGCCATGTCACTTCCGAAGGGCCGCGCCCGGGCACGCCGTTGCACATGCTCACGGCCTTCGTACCCGTCATCGACTCGTTCGGCTTCGAAACCGACCTGCGCTCGCACACGCAAGGGCAAGCCTTTGCCCTGTGCACCTTTCACCATTACGCCATCGTGCCTGGCGATCCGCTCGACAAGACGATCACGCTGCGCCCGCTCGAGCCACAGCCAGTGCCGCATCTTGCGCGCGAGTTCATGGTCAAGACCCGCAGGCGCAAGGGCCTCTCGGAGGACGTGTCCATCTCCAAGTTCTTTGATGACCCCATGCTGCTCGAGCTCGCGAAACAGGATGCCGAGACGAACCAGACGGCCTACTTCTGATTTGGCACGGTGACAGCACTTCACTTGTGCCGCCGCGGGTTTATGCGCGGTGCGTGTGGGGCTTGCGTGAGAGAGAGAGAGAGAGAAGAGCGCCGACCCGGACCCCCGGAGTGCGGAGAAGAGCCGAGAGAGTCGTTTTCGAACGTGACGCAAGACAGAACGCGCGCAACGCGCGCCGAGCCGCGGAGCGCGCGCCGTACGAAGGTGCGTAGGCCTACAAAAGAGTTTACGATTACGTAATATCTCTGAGTCAGATCGATATATATATTGTAAATATATGATTTGCCCCTTCTGTGGTGAGGGAGCTAACCGTATGCAAAGCCAACAAGTTCTACGGATACCGGCCGGGATGTTTCCGGGCTCTTGCCTCCTACGGATCCTCCTCTCCACGCATCTCTCCCTGGACCACGCCGCCCCAGCATAGACCCAGTCATATCCTGTTTTGCAGAGAGTCCAACGCAGCGCGCGCTCACCGGCTGAGGTACTCCCAGTTGATGACCATCAGTCGCTGCACGCACGTGAGCGCATATTTCTGCACCGTATTGTCAGGATGCTTGAGCACCTGCATGGCAATCGGCTTGGCGCCGGCCTGGGTCACGAGACGGCGGCCCTCGGGGTGAAACTTGATGAGCTCGGAGATGTCACTGCACGCAATGGCGAGGACCTGCGGATCTTCAGAGCGAAGGAGCTCGACAAGCTTCTTGATGGGCGCGTTGCCGTTCTCCTCGAAGCGCTTGTAGTTGTCCTTCCAGAAGTTCTCCGACTTGTGTGACGGCGACCACTCGAGCTTTCCTGTCTCGAGCTCCGCCTTGTACACGTCCCACGAGGTGAGCCCGAGCAGGTTGACCTGCAGCACCTGGGAGAGGTAGTCGACTTCTTCCGGGATGTCCTCGTCCGCGAACTTGCGCGCGTGCATGGCCTCGAGTACGGGCATCAGTCCGAAGAAGACCATGTCGTTCGAAGCGTTGGCCACGCCGAGCAGGTTGCGCAGCGTTGAGAGCGCGACGCGGATCACCTTTTCCTTGGGCGACGCCTTGGTGATCTCGACGAGCTTGGCAATGAGGCCCACCTTTGAGCTCGCCATCTCGAGAGCCGCCTCCGCCGAGTACGAGAGCGACCAGAGCGAGAACAGCGTCTGGTACAGCAGCTGCACCGTCGTCGATGAGCTCGACAAAGTCGACGTGGTCACCAGCATCGAGAGCGGCGGCAGCACTTCGGCGGCAAGCGCGGCTTTGCGACCGCGCATCGTCGCGACGAGAGCCTGCAGGCCGCTCATTGAGGCATTCGTTTTCGCGGATTCGGACGCCTCCGAAGGCGACACCTCCTTGAGCACGCTGACAACCCACTCGGCGAAGGACGAGAGGTGCAGGTTGAGGGTGGCGACGAGCGGCTCGGGCGCGCCAGGGGGCGCTGGGGCGCCCGCGAGCTTGCCCAGCACGGTCGCGGCCTTCTGGACAATGAAGGGTGGGCTCTGCGAAAGCAGCTTGAGCAGCGGCTTCATGGGGTCCGCCACGCCTTTGGTCTCGATGATGAGCTTGGGGAAGTAGAGGGCGATGCTGGCGTCGGCGTCTGTGATCACGTCGAGCATCACGAGCGTGTACAGGACCACGTCATCCTTGTTGATGCACGTCAGGATGTCGTTGAAGAGTGCCGCGAGGGCCAAGGGCTTATCGTGGAAAAGCGCCACCTGCGTGCGCACCGGCTGCTTGTCGAGCGAGTAGATCAGCTCAAGCTGCTCACGCGAGATCATGCCCGCCGACGCAAAGGAGGGCCATGGCACCTCCGAGCGAAGTACGTCCTCGTTGGACATAGCCGCAGCCTTCATGCGACCTGGCAGGGTCGAGCAGGGGTTCGCGTCAGCTCCCCAGCCGAGGCCAGATAGGACAGCAAAGGGAAAGATTGCTAGCAAGGGGAATCAGCCTCCAAGTTCTGGCCGTTGAGGCTAGCCACAGAGCCCGCAGCGGCCCACAGAGCGCGGGCCGCGCGCAAGGGCAGGCGCAAGGGCAGGCAAGGCCGACTGCGTACTTCGCGGATCCTGGTTCTGTTTCGCGAGGTGCCGAACGAGCCTTGGTGCGGCATTGTTTCGACTAGGTTCCTGTGAACACCCCCCCCCGAGCGCTGCAAGCACCGATCTCTCAGGGACTTTCGATGGAGGTTGCGTGCGCATTACGCGGAAAACATCGACGTTCACACGGCGACTTTTGCGAATGGACTCCTCCATTCCTCTCTCCGGCCGAGCCACGCGCCTCTGCATTGCCGGCACGAATCTGTGCATCATATACGAGGGCGGCGAGGCCGAAGTGCACGACCTGAGCCTAGCAGCACTGCCTCCGCAGCGCCTGTCGGGAGTGCACGCTGCTGCGTTTGTGTTGCCAGCTGTGGCAGGAGATGAGCAGCCAGTCTTGTGCGCCACACTGGGGACGGAGCCGTCGCGGCCTCTGCTACGACTTCACGATGTAGCCAGCAGTGCAGAGGTTGCTCAGCTTCGAGCGCCCGCGACGGTGGGCATGGCCCCGTATCAGCTGGCCAGCACTAGTGCGACCCTTTGCGTCGTGGGTGCTGTCTTTGGCACAGCGGCCATTTTCGAAGTGCGCATCGACGCGAGTGGCGCTACGAGCGTGGCGCTGATCGCGAGCGCCATTGCAGGTAGCGCTCGCGCCCGAAGCGGCGGGTACACGAGCGCCCTTCTCACGTCGAGCCATTTGCTTCTCGGGCATAAGGACGGGAGCGTGCTCACATGCTCGTTTGGGCGACAGGACGATGTATCAGACGACGCTGCCGCCGCCGCCGCCGCCGCCGCCGCCGCTGCCGACTCTGGAGACGCCAGCGAAAGCGACCGCTCGCCTGTGGACGCCATGCTGCTCGCCCCGACGCCGCCCGAGCTCTCGCCGCCTGCGACTCCGCCGCCATCGCCGCCGTCCCCGCCGTCGCCACCGGCGCCGCCGCAGCGCGTTGACGGTGACAAGGAGGAAGACGGCATGGACGGCGACGAAAGGGAGTCGATCTTGGCGGGGTCCATAGACGCGGCCCTCGATGGCGAGCTGGACAACGGCGAAGAGGTGGCGAAACATGGGGATTTAACTGCCACCGACGAGGGTGAGGGTCTGGGCGGCGACGACCCCAGCGGCAGCCCGGATTGCGAAGTCAGCTGGCTCCAGCCGACGCGGGTTCTGAGCGGGCTCCGCTGCATGGCCTTCGCAGCAGTGGGCACCCCCTCAGAGCCGGATGCCGTCGCGATCGTCGCGTTGCACCTGCTGCGCCGCCGCTGTGAGCCCCTCACCGCGGGCCGCCGTGCTGCCGCTGCCGCCCACGCCATGCAGGCTGCCATCAAGGCTTCCGAGGGAGCGTCGCTCGCGACCGACGTGCTGGCAGTCGACGCTGCGGGGCGCTTGAGCGTGCTCACGCTCGGTGGCCGATCGTCACGCGCGCAGCTTCACGCGATGCCCCTTCACGCGCCGGTCTTCGCGTCTGTGGTATGCGTGCCGACATTGCGTCCAATCGGATCCCACAGCGCCGGAGCCGAGGCGTTGCTCGTCCTCGACGCACCCCGGCACACGCTCGTGCGACTGCCGCTCGGCCCGGCCTATGCCGCGCTCGACACCGCGCCGGACTGTGGGGAAGTCACCGCCGCAGGAGCAGCATTTGTCGAGCCTGCATCCTTGGCCCGACGCCCGCCGTCCCAAAGCCACGCTGCGTCCGTCACGGCGCCTGCGCCGTCTAGGGCACCCCACGCACCGACGACCGCCGCGCTACCCGACGGCGTGCATCTCGAGCCCGACTTGAGTGCGCTCCTTCGATCGGGGGCGAGCGCGGCGGCCTGGGTTGACAGCGGCCCAGCAATTGAGTGTCTGCTCTTGGCGGACGGTGATGAGCTTCATGTGGTCCACCTGGCAGCGCCACCGCTGCCGGCGCCACCACGACCGCCGCCATCGGCGATCCCACACGCCTCAACAGCCTCTGTGGGAGCGACCGTGGTCAATGGGCCGAAGGCGCCTTCGAGCTCGGGGGCGGGCGATCCGTCAGCCGCCGCCAGTCGCGGCGGCGGTGCAGTAGCAGCGCCCAGGTGGGCACCCAGCCCTGCGGCGGCGGCCGCCGCCGCAGCCGCCGCCGCCGGTGGGCCACGCCTTGGAGTCGCCCCGCGCCCCTCGCCACGGAAAGTCTAGTGAGAGTGGGGCGGGAGACAGTGAATCCCCGAATCGGCAGAACCGAGAGCCTGCGGGGAGCGTGACGGTCGCCTCGACGGTCGCCGGCAGCGGAGAGCGGTGACGCCGCGACGGCGAGTAAGAAGGCGAGAACGACTCGCACGAACTACGTCCGCCGTCGGTCCCGTACGGACCACGGTCGCGTACTAATTCCGGCTGTGCAGCAGCGCGTGTAGCTAAGAAGGAAGTTGATCGACCCGGTATCCGTCGAGTATCACCCGCGGCCGCGCGTCCGCCCGCCCCGGCCCGATCCCGGATCGCCGATCGCTCATCCTGAGGATCGGATCCTGATGCCGTTAACGGATCCGTGGGCGTGGCCGGACGCGACGCCCGACGCGTCGCCGGACCCGGGCCCGCACACAAGCACACGCACGCGGGAATCGCGAGCGCGTATCCGCGTAACGCGGTAACGCCTAAACGCCTAACCGGCCCGCGGCCCGGCGGTCGAGCCCGCGCGGCCGCCGCCCCGGGCTCCGTCGGCTCTCGACGAGCCCGGATGCCGGAACGACGCGACCATGCTTCACGTTTACGGCTTCATGCACACCATCGCGCCGCGCATCCCGAGCGTGGACTTGCGCGGGCCGGGGCCTTTGTTTTCCGTGTTAAGTAAACCGAATTCGTACTAACTAGTCCCGGGCGGGGCACCGGGCCCAGCGCCCACTCCCCGCAGCTGTCATCCCGGCACGCGCAAGTCCCGATCGCGCCGCGTAACGTGAAACCGAGGAAAACCCATACCGACTACAGCTAACCCGCGGTGTGCAGACGCTCGCCACACCCGACTGTAGCTGCGTAGGTACAAACCGGGGCCTCGGGCGTGGTCATCGGGCGCGGGTTCATCATCTTTTGTCGCGTGCTGCGGGCAAACTCGAACTTCTCCCTCCTGAGGGGTCGGATGCGCTCGCGCGCCATGGCCCCAGCCGCTCTCTAGCGCAGGCTCGCAAGGTAATCCGCCTCGGCTGTGCGGCCGTGATGCGCGGCGAAACATTGTGGATGCCACGGCAGCAGTCGAGAGTCACGGGCCGTCGGAGGCAAGAGGTCTGCTGCTGCTGCCACAGAGGGCGCGAAGACGGCATCGCACCCGTGGCACCGGCTCTCAAACAGGTTGTGTAAGCTGCTGAGCCACTCGAGGAGTGCTCGTAAGCGACGGCCTGGTGGCAGCTCCTCGAGGGCGGCAAGGACCGTTGCCGCCCGTACGCTGATGTCGTGAAAGAGGAGGAGCATCGGCGGCTGCAGTGAGCCTGCCGGCATTGCATGGCTTGATGGGCCGACAGCAACGCGCCACGGCACCCAAGCGCTGCCGATAGCGGCGACGGCGACAATCGATCGAAAAGCGCCCTCGATGACCAGATCGATTTCCGTGACGTCTCGAAGGCCGCCATCCCGCACGGTCAGTAGAGCTGGAGATAATACCTGCCGCTCTGCCAGCCACTGCAGCATGCATGACTCAGCCTCAGTCTGCAGCGTATCAACGTCCAAGCTCAAACGACATTTCGTGCAATCGACTGTCGCAACAGGTAGCAAACCATGCTCTTGCCAGCTATGCACAATACCTTCGACCGGATCGGACGGCAGAAGTGGACGGGCATTGTCATCGAGCGCACTGCAGGCTGCTTGCACGGCCTCGAGGGCTGAGGCTAGCCGCAGATGACGGCCATTGTCTGAATGGGCACAGGCCGCACATACTGTCTGCGCACGCGCCGCGCTACGCACGAGGGCGACTGCCTCTGCCGCGTCCGAGGCGTGGTGTGCAGCTATCGGCATCCGAGGCGTGGTGTGCAGCTGCGACGATCGGCATCTTTCTCGAAACCCAAGTCAAGTCAAGTCAAACCCAAAGCGCCGTACCGGCGTGCCGGGTGTTTCTGAACATCGAGGTCTCAGGTATGGTCGCCCCGCGGGGCTATTTTGTAACTGCATGCAAGATGTCCTTTTTAGCGTGACCCACCGAGATCTCAGCTACCTGGTCGCTGGCGTCGCTTCGCGGCTTGTAGAGCTTCTCGGATGCGTGCCGCCTGGTCGTCCGAGATGCCTTCGATGGGTCTCGACACAGGCTGGTTCGCGTCCTCTGGCTCATCTTCGTCATAATCGAGCAGTGTCGCTGCTTGCGCGGCTGCCGAGACACCGGCACCGCCAGTCACGAGGTTTCTGACGGGTGTGCCACGCTTGGCCATGTATTGTTCCAGAGTCTTGAAGTCGTCCTCTATCCAGTTAAGGTGATCTGCGATGAGGTGCGTCGAGTTGCATCCTGGGCAGTTGACGATGACGGTGCCCTTCGTGTACGCGTGCCGGCTGATGCTGTGAGCGTTGGGTGTCTCACAGACGTTGCACGTAAAGCGCAGCTGGAAGCGGTCTTGCTTAGCTTTAGGCTTTTGGGGCGATGCCTGGATGATGGCAGCCGCGCGCAGAGGATCTAGCGCGTCAATCTCAGCCTCTGAGTAGCCGAGCGTGATGAGCCTCTCCCGCACGCGCTGTGAGATAGTGAACAGCACCGCCGCCGAGTTGCCCCCGACTGCAGCTGCCATGGAGCGAGCCTGTGCCTCAATCCCCGAAGAAGGCTCATCGGGATCTCCGTTACCTTCGGATGGGAGCGGCACCATCATCAACGGCTGCAGCTGGCGTCTGGATGGTCGAAGCGGCAGCTGACTCGGAAAATGTGCTGCCGAGCGGTGCGCCAGCGGCATGTAGGCGCTCGTGGTGGCAAGGAGCATGGTGGCGCTGACCCTAGCGATGAAGACCTTCGAAACCCGCGTCGTCGGGGGCGATACGCTGGAGCCATATGAGGCGACTGTCCCTCTTGCTTTCATAAGTGCGAGGGCTGCTCCAAGCTCATCACGCACCCATTGGCTGTGATCACAAATGCGCACACTCTCCGGACCCCCCAGCACGTGGGCCTCTATCGCAATGGACGGAGGTGTGGCCGACGGGGCCGTCTACGACAACACAACGTAACATGTCCACATCATTGTACTTTTACTACATGTATTCGGTGGTAGATATGGCACTGATATGGCGAGGCAACCACCTCACCACCCCTTCTCAGGGATATAACAGGCTGCTTGTGTAGTTTGATGAACCGCAATCACCACCTACGCGACCAAGTTTACTTCACGGTCACACCACTTCTTGTATGTGTCTCATAGTGTCACATGCGGACGGCTCATAGGGGACGTCGGAAGCACGACATCGTTCTCTATGGCGCGAGCGGCTTCACAGGCCGTCTGGTTGCGCGCTACCTAGCGAAGAACGGTGGTAGCGGTCTTCGGATCGCACTCGCTGGGCGCAAAACTGATCGGCTTCGTTTGGTCCGTGACGAGGCCGCAGCGGCTTCGGGCTCTGGGTCGTGGGATCCGCCGCTGGTTGCATGCAGTTCGGATGATCATGAGGGATTGCTGGCGCTGGCAGCGAGCACGAGCGTCGTCATATCCACCGCTGGGCCGTTTTCGCAGTGCGGTACGCCGCTCGTTGGCGCTTGCGCCGCCTCGGCCACCGACTATGTTGACATCAATGGTGAGACCCCATGGGTCCGTAGCCTCATCGATCGCTTCGACGGCATGGCAGCTGAAAACGGCGCGCGCATCGTCCCCAACTGTGGGTACACGGTGCCCTCTGACCTCGCCGCGCACCACGCTGCGCAGCTCCTCGCCGAGCGCCATGGCCTCCCCGCGAGCCGCGTACACTCGCTCGTTCAGTTCAACGGCCGGCTGAGTGGCGGCACGCTTTTGACCGGGATTCTGCTCGACGAGGCGAGTGCATCCGTGCAGGCCGCGCGTCGCGACCCCTTCCTGCTCGGCGGCTCGCCCGTCGGCGGGGCAAGGCCAGAGGATGCCGACCAGACGGCAGCCGAGTACGACGCATCGCTCGGCGTGTGGACGGCTCCTTTCTGGATGGCGGCCATTAGCTCTCGCATCGTGCGCCGCTCGAGCGCGCTCTTCCGAGAGGCAGCTTCGAGCACCGGCACCGGGGCACGCAGCAGCGCGGCCAAAGGTGCTGCCCCGCGATGCAATTATGCCGACGACTTTCACTTCCGCGAGAGCGCCCTTGCCAAAGATGAGAGCGTTGCGCGCAACCTTGCGATGCCCACGCCGCCCCCCGAGACCCGCCAGCGGCTGATCGAACGTGGCAAGCTGCCCACACCTGGCCAGGGTCCTTCTGCGGAGGTGCGTGAACGCTCATGGTTCCGTAACTTTGTAGTGTGCGAGGCAGCACACGTGGGCGAGCGCAGCGGTGGCAGTGGCGGCGGCAGTGGAGGCGGCGGCTGGACCGGTGCGCCGCTAGTGCTCACTTCAGTACGTGGCGGCGATCCCGGCTATGAAGAGACAAGCAAGATGGTCGCCGAGGCGGCGCTGCTCCTGACGCGCTGGCGTGACGCGCCGCCCGATACCCCACGCCATGCCCTTCGCATGGGTGGCCGTGTGGGGGGCGTGTTGACGCCTGCCTTCGCTTTTGGCGAGGGTCTGCGCACGGTGTTGCACGAGCGTGGCATCGAATTCATCGAGCACGTACTTCCGGAGGGCTCCACGGTCGGCGATGAGTTGCGCCGTTTGGCGGCCGAGCGTGTCAAAGGGTAGCAGACGCTTACGAACCGATGCTTTACTACGAGATCGCTACGCTGCATGTACGAGGGCAGTGACCAGTGCAAGTGACCAGGCACCTGGGCCTTCGACGTTCTTGAAAACCACACACGGGAAGTCTCTCGTCAACGACACGCTGCACGTGGCGATGCGGTCCCAGGTTTCGCGTTCACGATCTGCTAGTAATGAAGTCCTGTGATTGCGTACCGGTACATGTATGTAATCATCTCGCGCCTTGAGAAGATTGCGCTGCGAATGTTTCTACGCAGCTGCGTCGTTCTCCTTTGCGTCGCGCTCACGGCGGGACTGCGTACATGCCCGCGCGCGTCGCCAGCGCTCCACTGTACCCGCTACCTCTGCGGTCGCAGCAGCAGGTGGCCATGCATGGCGGACGGCGACGACGATGTGGCAGAGTGGCAGGCTGAGGCGTGGGAGGACAGCGGTGCGGATGGCGTGGAGAACGAGGATGCGTGGGACTCAAGCAGTGACACGGCCGCCGGAGATGGCGCCTGGGCTGGCAGTAGCTGGGCGGAGGAGGGGCAGGCTATGAGTGGCGATGATGCTCCAGCAGCAGACTGGCTCTCGGCGGCCGCCCCGGAGCCTGCGAAACGAACAAAGCCCATCGAGACTATCAAGGTGGGCCTTGTGCAGACGCCGTACAAGCGCCGCAACGGTTATCACGTCGAGGTTGCCGTGCAGCACGCTCATAGGGAAGAGTCTATCCACAGGCTGTGGTTCGGCTTCGAGGTGCTGGACGATGTGGCCAAGCTGCGTGGCGGCGACCGTTTCGACGTCAACGTCGAGCAGTTTGGCGAGACCGTCGTCACCTTTCTGCAGCAGCGCGGCGTCGATCTTGCCGACGACGACTGGGGCATGCAAGACGACTCGATCCCCTTTTCCACTCAGCATCTGCCCATGCGCACGCTCTTCGAGTACTACCCCGACTTGCCGGAGGCACTTGCCGAGGCCTGCCTGGCAACTCTGCGCCCAAAGCCGGAGGACGCCCCGCGGCCCATGTCGGGCGCCGACTTTGATGTCCCCATCGTGCTCGATCGACCCTTCATCGACCTCGGCGAACAGCTGCGGAGCTCGCGCGATGCGCTCCAGGCGGCCGTGGACCGTGGCTTCATCGGCGTTAAAGAGAAGAAGGGCAAGTAGCCGAAGACACACACTGTCAGACACAGACGGTGGTGCAGACGCCCTGCACTAAAGGGGGGGGGGGGGTTACGTACAAGTTTTTCTCCGCCTCGAAGGCGTAACTTACTTCCGTCAAGGTTTTCTCATGCGACCCACTGGCAGCGTCACGCGCCCGCATAGTTTTGTTCACCGTGATCGCCGCAAGGCCTGCACCAGTCTGATAATCGAGTATGACAACCTCGCATCAACTGTGCGACTACTACGCCGAGGTTGGCATCCGTGATCGGTTGACCCTTGCGGCGCATGGAGCTGGCAGCACTCGAGGAGCATCGAAGCCAGAGGACCTGCTGTTCAGCCGCACTTTTGAGCCTTTGGTGATGCGACGGCTGCCGAAGACTGACGTGCCCAGAGTGATATTTGCCCCTGAGGTCGCGATGTTCTGCTTCGCGCACGGCGTACGCCTCGTGACCTCGGAGGAAGCAGCCCTACGTGCGATTCCAGTCGTCACATCTTTCGTGCTCACAACAGCTGACAAGAGCCGCATGTACGGCGCATGCATCGTGTGGTATGAGGAACTTCCAGCTGAGGTCGTGGCCGCGTACCTCGACGAGGCTGACGGCACAGGTGCTGCGCCTTCTGCTGCTGTCAGCATGGTCGCCGATACAGCTGCCGACATCGAAGCCACCGACAGTGCCGAAGCGTTGCATGAGGAAAAGATCAGGAGGCCTACGGTCCATGCGCCTGAGGCGATCTGTCTCCTCAGCCGCGTCGCCGTCTTCGACGCGCTTATGGACAGCTGCCGCCAGCTCTTCCGTATGCGCCTCTCGAGCCGCGGGCCGCTGCCGGCCGAGGCGCTCGAGGCTTTGCTTCACACGCAGATCCCGCCCTTCGGCTGCCGCGTCGAGGTGCCTCTCGGCAACGTAAGCGTGTCTGTGGTGACGCCTGCCGCCAATCAACTACCGCACACGAGGGCGGGGCGCGACTTTCTGCAGCTCTTCCAGGCGCTGGACGCCAACAACGTGATCATGTTGTGGGCCCTACTGCTCACGGAGCAGAAGGTGGTGCTGCAGTGCACGCAGCCGCATGTCCTCACGATGGCGGCCGAGACGCTCTCGGCGTTGCTGTTCCCGTTCAGCTGGCAGCACGTGTACATCCCGATCCTCCCGATGCGACTGATCGACATCCTGCAGGCGCCTGTGCCCTTCCTCGTGGGCATCGACAAGGAGATCCTCGACCTTGCCGAGAGCCAGCGTATGATCCCTGATGACGTCGTCCAAGTAGACCTGGACACGAATGCCATCATGTGTGCCGCGTCGCTTGCCGCTCGGTTGAACCTTCCACAGCGCCAGTTCCACAAGCTGTACAAGGCGATTGCGCCCTTCTGCCGGCCACCGAGCGCAGACGTGGCCGGCAGCGACGCCGCACGCGCCTTCCCGATGGCTCCGCCGCCGGACATGGTGCTGGAGGAGAGTGCTTCGCGACTGACTCTTGCCGAGATGAGCGAGGAAGCGGCAAACAAAGCCATCACCGTGATCAAAGGAGCCTTCCTCCGCTTTATGGCCTCGATCATGGCCGGCTACCAGGAGCTCATGATTGTGCCGCCCTCCGAAATCAAGCTGCCCGCCGCGATCGACTTTTTCGACGTCAAGCGCTGGATGGCGCGCTTCAACGGCCCGTGCTCCGACTGGCTGTCCATATTTGCCGCGAGCCAATCATTCACGCAGTTCCTCGAGGCGCGCCTTGCGCCGCGCGATGTGCCCGAGCTCGACGTCGTCTTCTTCAACGAAACGATCGATGCGAAGCTCGCGCGCTCCGCCAAGCACAAGCTGTTTGCCAAGTACAGCACGCCGCTACTCACAACCGGACAGATGGCGGTCGCCGGCTACATGGGGCAGCTCGTTCCGACTGCCGCGCGCACTGTGTACAATGCGAGCCTGATTGCCGCTCGCCCTGTGCAATCGCAGCAGCAGGTGGGATTGCTCCTCGTAATGGGCAGCGGCCTGCAAGAGAACGAGCCCGAGCAAGTCGCGGCGTTCGCTGCAGCGCTCAAGCAGGAGTTCGCCCGGAACCTGCTGTGGAGTCGAGTCGACGTGAACGCTGCCTTGCTGCCCCACGTGGTGGCCTGGCGGTCGATGGGGGCTGAGCACCATCAACGCTTCAAGCGTTTTGGCGTGGAGAACCTTCCAGTCCGGCAGACCATGCTCGATATGATGACCTACTCAGACGACGCCTACCGGGAAGAACTTCGCGACTCGCTACGGCAGAGCTTGCGCCGGCTGGCGCATGACGGCGGCAGCAGCATGCCTCTCTGTGTTGTCGGCCACGGATTCGGAGCCGTCCTTGCCATCGACTTTTTTGAGGAGCTGCAGCGCGAGGCTGCTGATGCAGCTTCTCATGCAAAAGAGCTCTCGCCCCTGGAGCGTGGCGAGACACTTGCTGCGCTGTGCACGATGGGTTGCCCAAGGCCTTTGCTGGTGTCAGCCGCTCCCGATCATGAGAGCCTCACCACAGAGGCCACGCCGGAGGGGCGCAACCTGCTCCAAGTGCCCGCTGCGACGGTGCTCAAGCGCTGGCCTCATCTCCGCGGGGGCTGGACGAACTTGCACTGCCGCGACGACTGTCTGAGCTACGCGCTGCAGAGCACGCACCCAACAGTGACGTCAGAGGTTGAGTGCCGCCGACGCGGGAAACGCGATGGGGCAATTCACCACGAGTACTTGAAGCTGCTCGAGGTGCAAACCGCTATTGCCCAGTCGATGTCTGTCGTCTGGCAAGACACGAACAGGAGTTCGACCACTTGACTCAACGAGACACGTGCTGGCCGGGCGGAGGGCGCTGCTGCTGGCGGAATTGGCTGCAGCGTGCGTACGGCGTTCACGTTTACAGTCGAGCTGTAGGGCCGCGTGTTGCGTGTATTTTATACATGATTTTATAAGTTTTTTGCAAATATATGCTCCGCTCCGACCTCCGTCACGATCGTAATTACGTAAAGTACTTGAATTGGGCGCGCGGGGTAATCGTTTGGTTTCAATAAACTATGATAGAAGAGGATTCTTTGCGAAATGCGATGCATCTATTGTCTGCAAAAACGCTATAATCGAACTACCGTATTCCCGACCGTATTCCTGTCGGTCTGGGTGTGCCCTAACTGTACAAGGGGTGTTGGAATCTGATTGGAATCTGAGCCGCTGTCCCCATGACTTCACGTAGGAGAAAACGTACCTCCCAGCAGATACATATGGGAGTTATACTATAGAGCACGTCTGAGAGTATTTCGCACCATGGACGGTGCCGGATTCACCAGAATGGAACATACGTAAAAGTGGCGTTGTCAGATGTGTACTCTAGTCCGTTGAGTGTCACCTCGACTGTGTTTGGGCCGTCGATCCACAAATCTGACCAGCACAAGATCGAATCGAGCATCGCATCATATGTCGCCTGAATGGGCTCCTCATCGTTGATCCTGCACCGATAATCGGTGCCGCCCATGAACGCAGTTCCCCAGGCTCGGACCAGAACGAAACCATCATTGGGCAGAGTGATCTTGGGTTCAAGCCACGAGTTGAGCTCCCTTTGGGTGCCAGGCCAGCTCAGCGAGCGCACATGAGGATCAGAGTACCATGAGAAATTGAAACTGTCGGCCGTGTACTGCTGCCCGTTGATGGCCACCTCCAGCTGCGCCAGACCTGGCGCAGCTGCCGGAGTCAAGCAGATGATGTGGGTTTCATTGACAAAAGTGACATTGGTAGTCGCATCCCCCCATCGGCACAACTCAACGCCACGCAGGCTGCTGAGGAAACCAGTGCCAGAGATCGTTACGGGAGTGGACCCGTGAGCAGTGCCACTGGCCGGTACGACGGATAGAATGGCTGGCGGCGAATAGAAGAGGAACGAACCACGCAAATCGCCTTGGTACTGCTGGCCGTTGAGAGAAATTTCGACCTGCGCGTTCTGCGCGCTCAAGGCGGGCGTCCGGCAACGCAGGCTCTGCCGTTGCAGCTCCAAAGTCGCCGGCAGAACGTGGTTTCCGATGCGACAGAGGACTGGCCCGAATGCGCTCGTGAGCACACGCCCTGCGACGACGACTACAGTACCCCCCGCCGTCGGTCCAGAAGCTGGCGTCATCTGAATGAACTCAAATGCGGGATGGTAGGTGAATATGACCCCCATGCCCGAGCTGAGACGATGGCCTGCGATCTGCGTGGATGCGCTGATTGTCATAGGGCCTGCAAAAGTAGAAGGCGGTGTCGAGCAACGAAGCACCTCGAGGGCGCCATCCCAGGTGCCCTCAATCTCAATGATCCCAACGTTGGTGAAGATGCACTTGACGTGTTCAGTTTGCGCAAGGGCAGCTGGATTAGTCGCACGAAGTGCAATCAGAGTTCCGCCATCGCCAGGTCCGGCAGTCGGTGAAACCGATCGGAGATGCGGTTCACTCAAGAAGTAGAAGTGTGCTTCGCTTGTTTCGAATTGTTGGCCGTTCAGGGCGATTTCCACCGGCACAGCGCTGCTGTTCAACAGCGAACCTGCCATGATGTGCACGTCGTCCACCAAGTGGTGGCTGCGAAGCTGCCCACCCGCCACCGCGAAAAAGCCGAATCGAAAGCCCGTAGACGGGCGCCAACCAGCAAGGTTTGCACTCATCTCCCACGCAGACCCGTCGATCTGTACTGACACACGATCACGAAGAACCACCACATTGACTGAGAACCAGTTGCTATCCATATGAAGTACTTGGGTCTCAAGCTCGGCGATAGAGACACCGTTTCGCTCGAGTCGAACGAGCGACTTGTGCCCATGCTCAAAGTGCGCGCACAGAACGTCCCCACCATTCGGGTCCACATAAGGAGCTGAAAGTGAACCGGCACAAAAGCTAAGTGTCTCACCACCATGCGTACCGCGGTCGCCATTCAGAAGAAGAAATGATGCGATGAAGGAAGTGAAGACCCGCGGATCAGCCTCTGGCGAAAACAGAGCGCTATAGCGGAACAACGAGCTGGTGAGCTCAAAACCACCAAGCACCGATGCAGGAAGAACGCGGGTGCGCGACGTCGGCAGAAAAAGGTCCGGAGGAGAATCGAAAGCAACTTGAAAGGAAAGGGCCCATGAAACGGCATCAACTCGTGGCGACACGCAGCGCACGCGCGTCTCGTCAATGTAACTTGCGACGGCGACCCCCTCCGAGAAGGCGCAGAGGGCCTCGACGCGCGCCATGTCCGTGAAGCCGGTGCCGTGGACGGTGACCATCGTCCCGCCCGAAGACGGACCCGACGACACATCAAGGCTCCGTATTGTCATGTTGTAGAACGTGAATAGAACGCCACTCGAGCTGAAGCTCTCCGAGTTGAGCGACACCTCCACGACCTCCGTGCATGATCCAGCGCCGCACCGCGACGGCGGCGTTGTGCACACCACGGTGCCGTCGCTCTCGAACGTAGCATACACGACCGCTTCTGGCGAGCCCTCAAAGCGACAACGATAGTCACGGCCTGCTGCAAAGCCCACGCCGATCACCGTCAGAGCTGTGCCGCCTGCGCGCGGCCCTGCGCTCGGCACCACGTGCGACACGACCACCGACTCGTAGTACACGTACGTCATGCCGCTCCGCGTGAACTGCTGGCCGTTCAGAGACACCTCAACCACTGAGTCGCCAGCAGCTCCTCGCATCGGCGACAGGCATCGCAGCTCATCGTGCTCGCTCGAGTACGTTGCATTCACCACTGCGACGTCGAAGCGGCAGCGATAGAGGGAACCTCCGCGGAAGCTGCTGCCGCCGATGGCCACGCTCGTACCGCCAGAAGTTGGCCCTCGCTCAAAGCGCAGGTACGACACGGTCGGCTCCGCGTAGAAGCTGAAACTCGCCGCATCCTCGGAAATCTGCTGCCCGTTCATGCGCAGTCCCAGCGCAACCACACGCCGCTGGTACGCGCTCCCCGTGCGAATCAACACGTTGTCGACCAGGTGCACGCTATTTTGAGTTGCACCCGTGCGAGCTCCAAAGCCCATACGCCATGAGTCTGCCGGCGACCAGCCGACAAGCGTGGCGTTCACGACCGCAGCAACGCCGCCTACCTCAACACTGAGGCCGTCGCTGTTGACTGTCACCATTACAGGAGTGAACCGCTGAGCAAGCTGGTCGAGATCAAAGCTGCTGCGTGCAAGTAGCGCACTCCCATACCACACCTCAACGAGCTGAGCAGCAAAGAGCAACTGCACAGATACCCCAGAGCGCGCACCTCGCTCACCAAAGTGGGTTGGCGGCAATACTCCGACGTTGAAGCTCAGCCCCTCGCCGCCAAGACCGCCACCAATGTAAACGTCAAACTCCGCCACGAACGCCGACAGTGAGCCCAGATCGCCCATCTGAACGATCGCCGAGCCAGTCTGCCCGTAGTCACCTGCCGTCAGCTGTAGCACCCCATCGATGGCACGAGCGCATCCAGGCGGATGCCCGTATGTCTGCAGCTGCTCTGGGTAGTTTGTGCCAAAGTCCAAGCTCAACACTGCAGAGGATCCCGCAGCCGAACCGGATGGCGACACGCAGCGCACGCGCGTCTCGTCAATGTAACTTGCGACGGCGACCCCC
>ENA-UOXG01000050-UOXG01000050.1-mixed-culture-metagenome-genome-assembly--contig:-NODE-50-length-56708-cov-36.783365_pt1 | contig 56708 bp, 38 predicted proteins | sample MGYA00238159_ERZ761634 | MGnify/ENA primary metagenome ERZ761634 (study PRJEB28908, sample SAMN08776845) | mixed culture metagenome | isolation source: Freshwater growth medium | place: USA... | reverse complement strand
GATGATCGGTTACAGACACCCACCACTATTCACACATGAACACGGTTGTGTCAATCCGTCTGTCGGTCTGAGTGTGCTACGCTACCGCTCACGGCGACGGGCCAGCCGTCGGCGTGGCCGTGGAGCGTTCTCACGTTGCTCCCGCTCCGTTGGCGTGCACACGCTCAGAAGCAGGTGATTTTCGAGCACGCCACCTACCTTGGCACGGTTGCGCTCGTCGGGGTCGCCACGCCCTGCCTCGCGTTGCCTCGACATCGCGAGCGTCTCTGAGGCCACCGGGAGCGTGCGCGTACGCATTTCGATCTCGCACTCGCGTACGATGACCTCGCGCCACTGCATCGGATACTCGCTCGCGGAGGACGTCGTCACGAAGGCGATGCCGCCGTATGTCGTGAGCGAGTTAGCATGCACGTGCCCATGTAGCGAGAGGCGCACGTGAGGGTAGCGGCTGAGCAAGTTGAGCACCTGGTTGGCATTCTCGACCATGTCGACGGGCACCTCGAGCCAGCTCACGACGGCGCCACTCGGCTCACGAGGCTGGACGAGTAGCTGGTGCCCCACGAGCAGCACCCGCTCGCCTCCTGCCGCTGAGGCGTCCAGCTCAGCCTGTAGCCAACCCAGCTGAGCAGCGTCGACAAGACCATGGCCGTCCGTGTCGAGGTGGACGGCTGAGGCGGTGTCGAGGAGGAGTATTCGCCATCCGCGATGGCGCAGCGAGCGGTACGCGACGTCAGGGCGTGGCGCGCCGGTCTGGTTGCCGAGCTCGCGCTGCCACGCGCTGAGCCCACCGAGTTTCGGATGAAGGTCGTGGTTGCCTGCCACATGGTGGATAGGCCAACGGCCAAGGATGGCTCGCTCCTCCTCTGCGAGCATGCGCAGCGCGCGCTCGTACTCGTTGGCTGGCGAGTGGAAGTTGTTGCCGCCACAGACTGCATCGCCCGCATGCACTGCGAACGCGCCGCCGCCGGCCGCGAATCGACCGAGCTCCTGCAGCATGGCTGAGTAAATCTGCGGCGAGTGGCGCACCAACAGCCCGTCGCGAATCGGAGAGGCGTCGGAGCGCGAGGTGAAGTCGTTGCGGCCGGCAGCGGCAGGCCACACGTGCGTGTCAGTCACGAGCGCGAATCGGAAGAGTTCGCTGGCGTTCTGCTGACGCTCCTTTCGCCGGGAGAGGACTTCAGCAGGAGATTCAATGAACGGTGGTTCGTTGTCTTTCGATCGGAGCCGTCGGCGCCTCCTCCCCAGTGAAAGTTCGCGTTTGATCGAGTGCTGCTCCGCGTAGAAGACGAGCGAGCCCAGGGCCAGGAGCGCGCAGCCAATGAGTGTGTTCTGCATCCCGCTCATGGCCCGACGGCCTGCGCGCCAGCCTGCTTCACTCCCGTCATCTTCAGTCTCCGCTGCTGCTGGGTGTCGAACTATAAACATTGGCTGTGAAACACACAACCAACATCCCAGCGCAAGATGCCCCACTCTGCCCCCCCATGGTAAGTGTGGGAACCGAACACGTGTAAACCTTTCATGACGTTTTCCGTCCCGTAACTCGTTAGTAACTCGAAACGTCGACTCTAAACCGGTCTCATGAACTCTGAACTGCAATCTGCATTATATATTCTCTGCATCCGCGAACTGCGACGTAAATACCGTACTGGTCCGTCAATCGGCTCACATTCGACATTGACATTCAATCGCTCCGGCCGCCGCTCCTCCTTATCTTGGGGAAGTAAGAGGGAAAGTGTGCTGTTCGCTACCTTAAAACAGCACCTAGAGGTTTACAACGGACCCCCATCCTATTGGGGTATTTCCGCTCTCTAACGAGTGACCCCAGGAGCGCGTGTGTCGCGTTCATACTAAAGTAGTTGCATGGACGGGCCGGTGCATCGATAAGCTGAGTATCCGCCGTGTAGTTGCAGGTTGGACTAAGTCGTCGAACGCCGCCGCCATTGTATGCTTCGCCGGCGGTGCCGCCGCCGATGCCGCCGCCGGTGCCGCCGCCGCCGCCTCCAGGGCTCTGCTGCCGCTGGCCGCGAAGGAGGCCACACTGCCTGTGCAGTCGCATCAAAGATGTTGAGCGCCGTACAACGCCCTGCTGTTTAGAGCGTCAACGCCGCCTGACATTGTGGCGAGAGATCTATCGAGAAGGGCGCGGCTGTCCTCCTGGGCAGGTAGTGCAACCGACGGTGCCGGTGATGTTTTAGCGACTGGTCCCTTGCCTTCCGCCTTGCCTTCCATCGCTCCCCAGAACGCCTGCGCTTTTGCGACTTCTTTGGAATCCTTTGGCGGTGACTGTGCCCTGTCTGCTTTGGGTTCCTTGGGCGGCGACTGTGCCCTGTCTGCTTTGGGTTCTTTGAGCGGCGACTGTGCCCTGCCTGCTTTGGGTTCCTTTGGCGGCGACTGTGCCCTGCCTGCTTTGGAATCCTTTGGCGGCGACTGTGCTGTCATATCTTCGCGCGTCTCGAGCGTTCCTCCCCGCGTCCCCCGCGTCCCCCGCATATCTCGGGACACATGCGACTCTCGCGAAACACGCGACTCGGCGACGTCCTTCTGCGCCGACCGGGGCGACGGCTTGACTGCTCGCGGCTGCGGCTCTTCGGGAGGCGGAGGCGGCGCGCGCGCCTGCCCGGGAGGTCTCGCCATCGCTGGAGATGTAGACGTGGGATCAAGCACATGGCGCTTGAGAGCAGTAGCACCGCCTGACATGGTGGCAAGAGAACTATCGAGAAGGGCTCTATCGACGCGTACATTGCCTTCCCATTTTGCGTCCATGGCTCCCCAGAACATCTGCTTTGAGCGGGCGTTTTCGGGCAGGTTCTCGGGCAGGCGGGCCTTCATTTTGAGCTCTTGCTCTACGGGCTTCCGCACGATGGTGCGTACATCAAAAAACTGCTGCTCCCCCCCCTCCTTCAACCAGGGCATCGGTGGTGGCGACAATGGCATCTTGGCAGCTTTCTCGGCAGCTTCCTTGGCAGCTTCCGCGCGGTCGCGCTCCTTCTTGGCGGCAATCTCTGCCATGCGGGCCGCATGCACCGCCTGCACGTGCGACATCTCCTCCTTGGGCGGCGAGGGTGCCCTGTCTGCTTTGGGTTCCTTGGGCGGCGACTGTGCCCTGCCTGCTTTGGGCTCCTTTGGCGGCGACTGTTTGGGTTCTTTGGGCGGCGACTGTGCCCTGCCTGCTTTGGAATCCTTTGGCGGCGACTGTGCTGTCATATCCGCGCGCGACTCGAGCGTTCCTCCCCGCGTCCCCCGCGTCCCCCGCAACTCTCGGGACACAGGCGACTCTGCGACGTCCTTCGTCGTCGGCCCGCTCGCGCCACGTGCCCCTGCTTTCGGCGGTGCCCCTGCTTTTGGCGGTGATGGCGTCCGAGCGCGCGCGTTCTCTTGGGGTGGTGACTGCTTGATCGCTCGCGACTGCGTTCTATCGGCTGCCTTCTCCTCCGCCATCTTTACCCCCACTGAATCTGTTGTTCCTCCCTGCTTCTTTATCTTCTTCAACGAGGCAATCGGAGGCGGCAGTGTGGCAACCTTCTCGGCAGGTGGCTCCGGGTCATTGACCTTGACCGCGTTGGGCGAGCGGGAGCGCGGCCTGTGCGGCGACAGCGCGCGAGCACGAGCCTTGTCGGGAGCCGGCGACGCTGTGCTGACTCGCAGCTGCGCCTTCTCGGGCCGCAACGGCGAGGGCGTGCTGGCTAGCGGTTGGGTTGCTGGTGGTGGGCTCTCTTTTGGGACGTATGGCCGACGTGGCGGTCGCTCCGGCTCCTCAGGTGGGCTTATACGCCCCGAAGGACGCTGCCGTGGGTTTTTTTGCGGAGCCGATGGTTGCGGTGCGGCTGGCTGTGGCTGCGGCTGCGGCTGTGGCCGTGGCTGGGGCTGGGGTTGTGGCTGAAGCGAGGGTTCAGGTCCATAGACCTTGAGTGCATTGGGAGAGCGAGCGCGAGCCTTCGTGTTCGGTGGAGAGGACGTACGAGCTCGATCCTTCTCGGCGGTCGGCGAGCTCGAGCGGGCGCGATCCTTGGCAGGAGGCGGCGACTGCGTTCGAGCGTGATTCTCGACTTGCGAGGCTGCGGAAAGTCGCTCGGGAGGCGGCGACTTCGAGCGAGCGCGAGGCTGGGGCTGCGGCGAGATCGAGCGAGATCGGTCCTTGGCGGGCGGAGGCGAGACAATCGTGGGTGAGATCGTGGGTGCGAGCTTGGCCGGCATGCGAGCGGGAAGCACCGGTCGAGAGTTCCAGTCGGGCTTGGGCGGTGACGGCGTGAGGGTGAGCCCATTGCCCAAGTCCAATCCTCGCTGAGGCTTGGGTGGCGAGGGGGTCCGGGCTCGCGGTCGGGCCTTCACAGGAGGCGATGGCAGGGAGTCGAATGCTGACTGAAGCTTGGGAGGCGACGGTGTGCGGGCTCGCGGTCGGGCAGGCGCAGGGGCTGCATTCGACCTGGAAGGATCGTTATCGGGAGGCGGCGAGATCAACTGGGCGCGATCCTTGGCAGCAGATGGCGACGGCGACCTGGAGCGATTCATTCGCTCCATTTGCGAGGCTGCGGAAAGTCGCTCGGGAGGTGGCGACTTCGAGCGAGCGCGCGGCTGGGGCTGCGCAAAGGCTGCGTTCCACTCGGCTCGGTCGATACGTCCGTCGCCGTTGCGGTCAATAGCAGAGAAGAGGTCCGCAGGCGGCGAGCTCTCAGAGGGATCGTAAGGCCGCCGAGCCGGTCGTTCTGCCAGTGCAGAGACCTCCTTAGCTGCCTGTACCCTTGCCGCCTCCTTGCGCTCAAGCTCGGCCAGCCGTGCCACCGCAGCCGCCTTCACCTGCGCCGCAACGGCTTTGCTCACGCCAGGGGGCTCGCCGCGGAGCTCAATCTTGTCACGGACGATGGTCTCGTCAATCCTGCCACGGAGGATGGTCTCGAGCTCGCGGAGCTCAATCTGACCTGAGCTGTCTACGTCCCAAGACCGGAAGAGCGCTGCCACGTGGCGGGGCTCCATCTCGAGGCCCAGGTGCGCAATCGCCCGCTGCAGCTCACGGCACTGTATGCGCCCATCGCCGGACTCATCCCACTCGCGGAACAAGTCGATCATGCGCGCAAACCGGCCGCGCAGTGCGTTCATCAGCTGCTGCGGAATGGGTGGCGCCCCTTCACCTTCGTCAATCTCGATCGAGCTCGTGATAGGCATCACGGAGCTCGCATCCGAGGGCTTTTGTCGTGGGGGCTTGTGTGGCAGTGCCTCTGACATCGCTTCTGCTGCTCCAGCTGTACCGCCCGTCTTCTTGCCCTTCGCCTTCCGCTTCGGCGAAGGTGTCGAGGAAGGCATCTTGGGCGGCGAGGGTGGCGGCGAGGTGGGCGCTCTGGGAGGTGACTTAACGTCCACCATGGGGGCGCCCTTGGGCCCCTTGGACGGGGATGGTGGCTTCTTCGGCGGCGAGGAAGACCCAATGAGCGGCGACACGGGCGCTGCTACCTTGGGCCCTGACGACGACTTTGGACGCTTGGGCGGCGATATGGCGGCACGAACCCTCTTAAGTTCCTCCTCCATCGCCACGGCCTCGGCAGCGGCAGCGTCGGCAGCGGCGATGGCCTCGGCGACAGCAGCCCTGCGAGCGGAGGCATTGGCGGCAGCCCTGGCGGCTGCGTCGGTGGCAGCCTTGATGGCAAGGTTAGCGACAGCCTTGGCTGTAGCCTTGGCAAAATCCTGGGTGGCCCTCTCAGCGGCAGGTCCACCAAGGCGCGACTTGCTAGGGGACTCTGCCTTCAGTGCAACGACCCGAGCACCCGGCGCAAACGCGACGGCAAAGACTTCAAACGTGAGATCCGTGCCCTTCTTGCCATGATGCTTGTTGATGCTAAGGATCATCTCCTGAGCTGCCTCCTCCTCCATGACCACTTGCAACTTCCGCAATGCGATTACCAGCTCATCGGCAGAGACGCTACCCCCATGGTTCTCATCAATCGTGTCAAAGGCCACCTTCGCGCCCGTACGCGCGACGACAGTCTGCAACATTATCATCGCCTGCTCCACCGTAACCTGTGACTGCTGCTGTTGATGTGACGTCTGCGGCGAGGGAGTGCGGGCTTGAGGCTGCGCCTTTTGCGGAGGCGCTGGCGGCTCCTGCGGCTGCGGCGTGGGAGTGCGGGCATGCGGCTGCGCCTTTTCCTGAGGCGTTGGCAGCTTCTGCGGCTGCGGCGTGGGAGTGCGGGCATGCTGCTGCGCCTTTTCTGGAGGCGCTGGCAGCTTCTGCGGCAGCGGCGTGGGAGTGCGGGCTTGCGGCTGCGCCTTTTCCGGAGGCACTGGTAGCTTCTGCGGCTGCGGCGTGGGAGTGCGGGCTTGCGGCTGCGCCTTTTCCGGAGGCGCTGGCAGCTTCTGCGGCTCCGCTCGGACTAGGTGGCCGACAAGCGGACTAGGCCCTACTAGCACAGGGTTAGGCTCGGGGCGGGCTTGAAAGTGGACGTGTGCGAGCGTGGGTGACGCATGCGACGGCGACCCGCTCTCCTCGGTCTGTGTTGCTCGCGCCAAGCCAGTACTCCGAGGTGCGACTCGCTGCTCCTTGTCGACCGACGCCTCGAGTGCCTGCAGCCTCTTTTGAGCACCGTCCGCCTCCCGAAGAGCTTGTTTGGCGGCGTCGACCGCGTAGGCATGCTGCCCACGCTCCTCCGTGAGGGCGTCCTCCCACTGGTCCAATGCCTCAGATTGTGCCTCCAATTGCGACTCGCAATCCTCCAGCTCGGCGCCAAGCACGGTCGATTGCACCCGCAATTGCTCCTCCAAGGTGCCCGAGATGGTTGCTAGCCGATCGTACGTGGAGACCAGATCAATGACCAGCAGCCGTGCGTGCGCCACTCCGAGCGGAGCGAGCGCCGCCGTGCGCTCGTAGCCAGGCCCTAGGCGCTCAAGTCGCCAAGGCTCTCCTAGCGCATGCGCGCCCCCGCTCGTGCCCTCGTAACCTACCGAGTAGCGGAGCAACTCGTGCAGGGGGCGTGACGCGTACGCGAGCGGTGTGGACGTGGCCGCCTCTAGGACGGTGAGCTGCAGCGAGACGTCGGTACGGTTGAGCAAGTGCCTCGGTACTCGCATGCCAACCTCCGCATTCCACCAGACCTCGGAGGTACGTGTGTCGTCAAATGGAGCCGCTGCAGTCCGCATCTCGTCCACCTCGGCCAGTGGCGCCCTGTGAGTGTCGACCAGTGCGAAGGCGCAGCACAGCGACGCGTGATGGGGCCATGCGAGCTTGAACGCGTCGGTGAATTGAGCGCCCGCGAGCGAAATGAGCAGCTGCCCATCCAGCGGTACCCATCGACGCACGAGCTCGCTCGAAAAGGGCGCGAGTTGACTCACCATGTGCCGTCGGCGCCACAGACTCGCTGCCTCATCCACACGCTCGTGGGCCGCGGCCACCGACAGCTCCACCAGCGGCACGACGCGCTGCCTGCGCCGCTCGGCCGAGTGCGCCACTGCCTCGGCTCCGCGCTGCGCGCGCGCCCCCGGGCTGCTTCCGCTCACTACGGCGCGCTCGCGGTCGTAGGTGAGCCCGCCCGCGTCAACCACGAGTACTCGAGGCCACTCCCTCTCCACCTCTGGAACGTTCTCCTCCTCGTCCAGCCGTAAGGCCCTCCGAATCGTCGCGTCTTCATCGGCGACGTCGACACTTTCGTCCTCTTCGGCCTCGCCCGTCGAGCATGGCGCCGCGTCCGAAGGCTCTAGTAGCCTGAGCATATCTCGACGAAGCATCATCTGGCTGCTGTCGTCGGCGTCTTGTCCCAACGACGCCAGCCGCTCAAACTCGCTCGCAGGGCGTACGGCGTAGACACCAAGCATGCGCCGCTTCCATCGGCGGAGCCGCTCGCGCACTGCGCGCTTCGCATCGAGCTCATCATTCCCGGGCGGCATCGAGGCCACGCCGCGAGCTTCGGCAGTCGAGTCGTCGATCGTCAGCATGACCCAGTGCGTGGGCGGCAGCGGCAGCGCGAGGAGTGCTGCGCACGTGGCGGCGGTAGGAGTGCCGGCCAGCACCCAACCCGACTGAACGGGACTATCCGCGAGGAGTGCTGCCGCCTCCTCGTCTTCGCCGTCGTCGTGCAGCCGCACGAGCCTCAGCTTGAGTTCAGTAGCTAGCCAGTCTGCGTGCTCGTGCACGCCGCTCAATTCGCTTCCGCACAAAACTACCCTCGCCTCGAGACCGCGCCGATTCGAAAAACGGCCCACCTCGCCGGTGCTGGCGCTGCCGGTGGCTCTCTTGCTGCTGAAGGGCTCGCTCCGCATCCTGTGCTCGCTGTGCACGCGCTCCACGGTCTCAGCCGCCTGCTGCTGCTGCTTGAGCAGGAGCCGGTCCTGCGCGCCGCGCTGGTGACGCTCAATGATCAGCGCCGACGCGGCGCTCGATGACGTTGGAGCGGTGGCCGGCCATGGCCTCATAGACGAATCTCAACTCGCTTGCCGTTTCAGAAGTTTTTGGCAAAATTTTGCGGCACAACACATGCTCACAAGAGGCCCCTCCTCTCTGGAAACTTTCCTTCGAGAAGCCGTTTTCACTAATTCGCAGAAAGCAAAAGCCTCATTCTGTCGCCGCGAAATGGACTTCATGGCGATGCTGGCGGAGGCTCGGGCAGCCAAGCGGAGGGCTTCGTCCTCTCAACAGGTTGACACGCATATGCCCGTCGAGAAAGTGGCCCGCCCCTCGCTGCTGGAAGTGGCCGATGACGTGCTTCATGCTGCCGAGTGGTGCACCTTGCAAGAGGAATCCACGCTGATTCGTGCAATTGAGAGTGCGCCTCACGCCGACTGGACACCACTTAGTGGGCGGCGTATTCAGAATCTTGGCGGCCTGCCTCGAGCAGACGGAATGGTGCCACAGCCGCTCCCTCCGTGGGCACGATCGCTCTGCGACGCCCTTGTGCAAGCTGGCGTTTTCGACGCATCAACACCACCCAATCACATATTGCTCAACGAATACCAGCAAGGTCAGGGCCTTCCTGCCCACTGCGACGGGCCTCTCTACGACCCATGCGTTGCCATCATCTCCCTCGTCTCAGATGGCGTCCTCGAGTTCCTGCCAGAGGGGACTGATGACAAGGACAACGGACATAACGCCCAGCGCTTGCACGCAATGGTCCTGCTCCGCTCGCGCAGCCTGCTCGTCTTCAAAGGCAAGGCGTATGACGAGTGCCGTCACCGCTTACTGCCCGTCAGCTCGCGCCGCCTCTCTCTCACCGTGCGACGCGTGCGCAAGCTCCGCGATGACACTGAGTCGGCGCCCTTGCCTGCTTGGGAGGAGAGGGCGGCCCTCGCACGCTGGCTCGACCCTTCACCGAGTTCGTCTGTCGTCGGTGTGTCCTAGACTGAAGCCACAATACCGACAAAGTCGAAAGTGAATGTTTGGTTGCCTAGCTGTTAAGGCGCCATTTACATGCTCGCTCGCACATGCACAAATCTCAAATGCAGGTTCCGCCTCGCGCTTCCGGCGCGATACCGGTAAAAGACGCCGCGGTGAAAATCAAGGTTCGAGTTCCGCAACGTGTCGGTAGGGTGCTGTGATGGTCGGGTGCTGTGACGGTCGGGTGCTGTGACTTGACCTGACTTGAAAGCAGTATGAAAGCAGCGCTGTGACCCTGAGAACAGGTACTTGGAGTCACTGCGGCTCACCGTCACCTCTTGTGGGTCGACCCGAAGTGCGCGAGCATCGCGAGCTTGAAGCAGAGGCTCATGGGACACTCAGGATCGCTCAGCACAGCGGCATAATGCTCTGGTCTCAAATCTGCAGCACGGCGTCGCCTGGTCATCACGGCGACGGCTATTGCGGCAAACATGGCACTGTGGCAGCATTCGTTCTCAATGCAGAGAGCGCGGCGATGATCTCTTCGCTTTTCCCATTGGCTTTCTGCCCGAAAGACTTGGCGGTCTTTTGGAGCTCGCTTCGGCTCAGCGATCGGAGCGCTCCGGGCGAGAGCAAAGCCTGACTGGCGTCGGCGACGAAAGCATCAGAAGCTCCAGACGCCTTTTCTTCAGCACCCCCCTCCCCCTCCCTCCCTCCCTCCCTCTCAAAATCGGCGAGAGCGACGGTATGCCGCGCCTGAGTAAAGGCTGCGCCTATTCGAGAAGACCACTCCCCTCTACTTGCTACGCTCGTTTCACCACCTGAGATGAGCTGGTGAAGCACGGCCTGTAGCGCGGGCATGCCATGCTTCTCCAGGACCAGCGTGAAATCGTGTTCAAACGCCTTCACCGCGGCTTGCTTCGTTGCCAAGTATGGGTCATGTACCGGGGCCATGAATGGGTCTCGCAAGACTTCGTTGATTAGCTCCCATTTACAATGAGCCAGCGAAATCCAGCCAAGATGCTGCGCACGCGCGCTTTGCAGGTGATGCCGATTTCTCTCGAGAGCAATAGTGTAAGGGACGCCGTGGTACTGCGCACTAAAGAATAAAACTGCGTCGACAAGTTCGAAGAAGGCCTCGTTGTCAGCGTCTAGCAGCTGCTGGCCTACATCGCTGTCGAGCTCCCACTGTGATGAGGGGAGCACCGACGGCTCCACCTCATTCACTGCTTCTGATGGAAGCCGCTTGAACAAGCGCATGCCCCAGAAGAAGTTGAAGGCGAGAACACGCAGCCTCGACGGCATCTGGCGTGCACGAAACTCATTCTCTGAAACGTCTGTGCTGCTGCGATTGAAGTAAGGGTTGCCTCGAGCGTCCTCGAAGATCTCGGGAATCAGGCCCACCAGCGCATCCGAGGTCAGAAACCCTCGAAGCGCCGCTGGTCGAAGGAGCTGTCCAGGCGCAGCACCTGATCTTTCAGGAAGCTTATTTGCACTCTCTCCTCTCCCAAGGGCAGGCTATCGAGAGCGCGCTGCACAAGCTCACGTGCCTCATCCCACTTCACAGTGTCCTGCGAGGCACTGCGAGCCACTCTAGTCGCGAGGTCCAAAGACATGTCTCCCAATGAATCGCGCTTTACATTGTCCTGCGAGCCACTGCGAGCCACTCTAGTCGCGCTCGCGAGGTCCAAATACATGTTGCCCAATTGGTCGCGGATGATCGGCGGCATCACATCAGCAAGGTGTGCAGAGGCTACGAATCGGCCGAAGGTCGAGCATTCCGGGTATAACTGCAAGTTGAAGGAGCTATCCAGGCGCAGCATCTGATCTTTAAGTCGGCTGATTCGCACTCTCTCCTCTCCCAAGGGCAGGCTATCGAGCGCGCGCTGCACAAGCTCACGTGCCTCATCCCACTTTACATTGTCCTGCGAGGCACTGCGAGCCACTCTAGTCGCGCTCGCGAGGTCCAAATACATGTTGCCCAATTGGTCGCGGATGATCGGCGGCATCACATCAGCAAGGTGTGCAGAGGCTACGAATCGGCCGAAGGTCGAGCATTCCGGGTATAACTGCAAGTTGAAGGAGCTATCCAGGCGCAGCATCTGATCTTTTAGTCGGCTGAGTTGCACTCTCTCCTCTCCCAAGGGCAGGCTATCGAGCGCGCGACGCACGAGCTCACGCCCTGCGTCCCAGTCACCTGCTACAGCCAGGTGGTGCTGTGCGCGGGTGGACGGGACCAAAATGTATCGATCGCAGCTATTCTTCACGATCCTTGACAGCGGCGAGTCTGGGCCCACGCCAACTACGGTGCGGCCCGTTTGGCGCAAGTGGCAAAAGAGGTGGCTGAAGTCACTGTCACCTGTGGCGAGGATAAAGGTCTGAAGCTCCTTCTGCGTGTATAGCACGCCCATCACATCGACGACCATTGCAATGTCGGCGGCCGATTTCCCCGCAACCGGATATGGCGTGTGGATGAGCTGAAAGCCATTCTCCACCAGGCCGCGCTCTAAGCCCTGCATGGTGTTCCAGTTTCCGTAGGCTTTGCGCACGATGGGATTGCCAAGCTCCACTGCCCACGAGATAAGTTGACGTGATCCACCGTCTCGGAGGAAGCCGCTCAGGTTTTCGGCGTCGACGAAGATGCCGGTTGGCGCAGAAAGCTTTGTGCACAGCGCGCGCCGTGCACCACAGTGCGCAAGGCGCCACATGTGCTTCTCGCTCGCGAGGGGCTGGTTGGCTGGCTCTCGTGCTAGACTTTTGGAAATGAATTTCCCAAAGTCGCCGCTCGCACAGAGTGCGTCGCCTGGCTTTCGTTAGAAAAAAACGGGTTCACACGAGTCAAGCTGGTTGGTGGCTCCACAGGCACGACCTTTTCAACTGTGCGTTGGTGTCTTCACGGAAACCGCAAGTTCCGTGCACAGCCGTTTCACACAGAGCTGTCTCGCGCTCGTAATTGTATACATGAAGGATTCGCCCGGGGCCCGTTGGCCCGGCCGCTGTGCCTTCATAATGATTCAGGGTGGGGTGGCGACCACCGGCTTCTGCGTTCACAAACTCGTTCACACGAAGACCGAACTCGGCAGTGATGACTCCAGCTTATCCAGCGCCGCCTCCTGGCCACGGGTGCCACGCGGCTTACGCACCAATCGAGCCTACAGGCATCGCGCTCGGCTGGTTTTTGACGATCGCCACGCTGCTTGCGCCATTGCCGCAGTACGTGGCTCTGTGCCGCAGCCGCAGCTCATATGGTATCTCGCTGCTCACGCCATTGCTCAACCTTGTATACGGCGTGCTAAACTTATGCAGTACCATCTGCACCAAGTGGCCCTCCATCCAGCGCTGTGGCAATTCTTCGTTAGCGGGTGCATTTGGGGTCTATGGCTGCGTGGATCAGCTCCTCGACATGTGGCAAATCGCGATCAGTGCTCTGTCAGGCTCTATGATCTTGGTCCTGGTGGTGCTCTTCCCGCCGCACAACGTCGCCAAGGAGCGTGCGCTCGTCGTCGTCACGCTCAGCTGCCTCACCCTGACCATCTTTGCCGCGTGCTACCTCAGCGCTCTCAGCCCGTGCTCGGAGGCTAGCCACACGCTGTCGCAGACCTTTGCAGTGCTCTCTGCAGTGGTCGTCGTCGTGGCCTTCGCGCCGCAGCTGTACGAGACATGGAGGACAAGGGGAGCTGGCTCCCTCTCGAGCCTCTACTACCTCATCCAATCGATAGGCACCGCTCTCGTTGTGGTCCTGCAGCTTGTCGCGCTCCGTGACTCGATCCTCGTGTGGGGCCCGAACTCAATCTCAATGGCCATGCAGGGCGGCATCTTCTCCATGCTCTGCTACTACCGCCGCTGTGCGGGCCGTTGCAGCGGCGGCACCACAGGCACCGATCCGCTGCTCGTCGTCCAGGATTCCGCGCAGGCCGCCACCTCGGTGAACGATGGGCGATGGGAGCGCGTTGACTAGCGGGTAGGCCCGCGCGGGATTCGCGGGATAGAATCTTCACCAGTTCAAACCGCCTTTTCAAGGGGGTAGGTTACGATACGCTCGGTTATATGTCCCGCCTCTCTGCGGTACTGCTGCGCTCGATACACGATGGCCGGACGGGCGGCCTTTATGTATTATGAGGTCTTTGTTCATGACACGCGACACCAGCACGACCACACGGTCGACGCACGACCGATACACCGATTATTCGTTATGACATCGCGATCCACGGGTACGGCCGTGTACGGTCAACGGTCGTCGGTCCGGTCGCGCGCTCCGCACCGCACGTCAGACACCGCGTGGCGACCGTGTTTTTTCGGGTTGGACTCCGTTGGGGTTGGTGTCGCTACGCTGCACGTAACATCCGCACGATCATCACCGACGACCGCTCTGCCCTCGAGCTGCTCAACAACAACACCAGACGTCTCCGGACCGCAAAGTTACGACCATGCTAAAATTCAAAGGTCCATCGTCCAACTGCCGCTACAGGATAACACCACAGGTCCAGTGGAGGGCGCAGCTCCTCTGCTGAGGAGCGCAGCTCAAACTGCTCAGAAAAGCGCCTCAACGGCGCGTCGCAAAGTTGGGCTCGTAGTCTTCGTCATCGACTTGCCCATCCGGCGTCTCCGCGGGCAGTGCGTCGAAGCCGTCGGCAAGCTCGTCGGTCTCGTCGGCGTGCGGCGAGCCCACGACCGAGCCATCGGTGCCTCCGGTGGCGGTGCCGTCGTGTGCGAGGAGCGAGTCGAAATCCCACAGGCGCACGGTACCGTCCGTGGAGCCCGAGAGCAAGCGCGAGTCGAGGAAGGCGAGGCAGCGCACGGAGCCCGCGTGGCCTGGCAGCTCGTTGAGGCAGCGCATCATGCGCGTGTCCCACACCTTGACCAACTGGTCGTATCCGCCTGTAAGGAGTAGACCATCCTTCTCTACCATCGTATACAACGGCCCCGACGTGGCCGATGAGCCGAGCGACCCGGACGGCTCCGGCGATGCGGTGCGTGTGTCCCAAAGCTTGACGACTCCGTCGCTGCCTGCAGTGTACAGCCGCCCCTCGGCGTGCAGCATCGACCAGATCGCACCCGAGTGCGCGTCGAGCGTAGCGGTGCAGCGCGAGCGATGCAGATCCCACAGGCGCACTGTGCCGCCCCACGTGCCAACGGCCAGCTGGTCCTTTCGCGCCATGGCGAGCGCGTGCACCGCGTTGCGCTCTCGGGAGGCGCCGCTCTGGGCGTCCCCCGACTGGAAGAGCGAGCCGACGCAGCCACCCTCGCGAAGGTCCCACAAGCGTACCGTCTGGTCTTGTGAGCCCGAGATGAGCAGACCACGGTACGTGAGGAGCGACATGACGGCACCTTTGTGCCCCTTGAAGGAGCCGATGCACCGTCCCTCGCTCGGTCGCCAGAGCCGGATGGTCTTGTCGGCCGATCCGGAGGCGAGCGTCTCTTCGCTCGTGCGAGCGAGCGCCCACACGCGCTCCGTGTGCCCCACCATGCGCTTGAGGCAGCAGCCGTCGGTGGGGTCGAGCAGCCGCACGTCCTTGTCGCGGCCGGCACAGCTCACCACGCCGCCCACGCCCACCACGAGTGCATACACCGCCGTCTCCGACACGCCGGCGTCGCCGCCGACGCCCGCGGGCGCCGTGGTGGGCACCGGCGTCGCGCCGGTGCGACCGCGAGTGCTCGCCACGGCGCCCACCGTCGGCTCGGCGCGTGGCGCGAGCTTGTCCTTGGGGGCGGGGGAGACGGAGCGCGGACGCGGCGAGGGCGGCGAGGGCGGCACGACCGGCGGCGGGCGCGTCGCCGAGGGCGGGCGCGTCGATTGTGGCGAGGAGGGGCGCTGCCCTCGAGGCGAGTGCGGCATCGGCTGCGGGCGGCTCGGCGGCTGACGCGCGCCGTCACGGTCAGCGTTGCGGTCGGCGGTCACCGGCGACGACGCGCGCGGGGTGGGCGCAGCACGCGGCCGTGGCGGCTTGCGCCCCGGCGTGCTTGGGCAGGGCGCCTCGCCGAAGAGCGTCGGCACGGACACAGGTGCATGCATTTGGTTCGGCTGCTGCAGCGGCGGCGCCGGCTGCGAGGGCGGCGCCTCGGGCCGCGTGCTGCGCTCGAAGGAGGCTCGTTCTGGCAGACGGCGCGCCTTGGACGGCACGGGCGAGGGGCCTCGCAGCTCGGGCAACACCGTGCCGAGCTCCTCGGCCACGTCATCCTCGTCGTGCGATTGCTGCGACGACGTGAAGGTCGCCTGGGACGACATGAATGCCGCAGAGCCGAGCGAGTTGATCGACTGCGTCGACGTGCGGAAGGCGGCGGCCGCGGAGGCGGCGGCCTTGGCGGACGCTGCGGCCGCCGCCGCCGCGGCCGTCGAGGCAGGCGGCAAGGACGGCGCGAGAGAGGCTCTCTGGACCTTTTCGAGCATCGCCTTCTGCTCCTCGAGCTGGCGTGCCTGCGCGGCGAGCTGTGCGGCGAGGGCCTCGTTTTGGGAGGCGAGGGCGAGGGACGCAGGCGAGGGCGAGCGGGTCGGCTGCATGAGGTATGGAGCCGGCTGGATGAGTGGTGGCGGCGGCGGAGGCGGAGGAGGGGTGGTGGGGTAGGGGGGGATCGGCGAGGGCGGCGTGGGTGGCGGCAGCTGCAGCGGCGGCGGCGGCGGCGGCGGCAGCTGCATGTGCTGTAGATAGGGCGAGGGCGGCACGTTCGAAGCTCGCTCCAAGGCGGAGTCGCGCATCTTGAGCCGCTCGCTGAGCAGTGCCACCTCCTGCTCGAGAGCCGCCTTCTCCCTCTCCAGCGTCGCGAGTTGCTTCGTGCGCCAGCTGGCTGCCAACGGCCCGCCGTCGCTCGTCACTTCGGCGAGCTGCGCGCGCAGGCCGTCGACCTCGGCCGTCGCGGCGGCGAGCGCCTCGGTCGTCTTGGCATGCTCGCGTGAAAGGCTATCCAACTTGAGCTTCTCCGCGTCCAAGTGCCGGCGCACCTCGCCCAGCGCCGCGCGTTCCGTCTCGAGTGCGTCGCTCGCGCGCCGCTGCGCCTCCGCAGCCGCCGAGGCCGCCTCCGCCTGCCGTTGGCGCAGTTCGGCCGCCTCGGCCTGCCAGCGCGACTCCGCCTGCCGCCCCTTTGACTTTTCGCGCTCCACCTCCTCGTGCGACTGGCGCGCGGCCGCCTCGTGCTTGTCTCGCATCGTCGCGAGCGCCGCGCGGTGTGCCTCGTCCAGCCGGCGCTTCTCGGCCTCGAACATCTCCGCCTGACGCGCATGCATGGCTTGCAGCTCCATCAGCTGGCCCTGGCGCGCGGCACGTAGCTTCTCATCCTCCGCATGCAAACGGCCCGCCTCCTCGAGGGAGCTTAGACGTTCCGCCTGCACGTTCTTATTCTCCGCCTGCAGCCGCTCGTTGGCGTGGGCGAGCTCGCGAAGCGCCGCCTCATGGCGTGCGCCGAGCTCGGACAGCATCTTGGCGTGCGCGGCGTCGAGCGTCGCGCGCTCGGCCGCTGCGCGCTCGCGGAGCTCAGTCGAGATGCGCTGCACGTCGTCCTTGTACGACTGCTCGCGCAACTGGAGCTCGCGGATCTCGTTGAAGAGGCGCTCGTTCGCCGTCGCGAGGGCCCGCGCCGCGCCGCCGCCGCCATCAGAGTTCGGGTCGGACGAGTTGGATGTGGCGCGGTCGCCGAGCAGGTGGCTGGTCTCGCGCTCGATGCGGCTCGCGCGCGCGTGCGCCTCTCGCGCCTCGGCTTGCGCCTGATGCAGTTGATCGAGCGTCTCGTCGACGAGGCTCTGCCGATCTCGGAGGCTCGCCTGGAGCACAGCCCGCTCGTCGCGCAGCGCCTGCGCGTCCGCGCGCTGCAGCTCGAGCGCCATCTTGAGCTGCTCGGTCGCCGCCTCGAGGGAGCGTTCGTGGCTCCGCTGCATCTCCTCCCGCAGCGCCGTCTCGCGCTGCGCCGCCTCGGCGTTCCGACGCTCGAGCTCTGCGCGGTGGGCGCCTCGCGTCGCCTCGAGCGTTGCCTCGGCGGTGAGCGCCTGCTCGAGCGCCGTCTTGAGCTCCGCCTGAGCTGCCGAGCGCACCTCCGCCACGCTCGCAAGCTGCTCGCGCTCGGCGGACGACTCGGCCCGCGACGACGCCTTCTGCGCCTCGAAGAGCTCCTCCTGCAGCTTCTTCATTTGAATCGAGTGCTCCCGCTGCGCGGCCGCAGCATGCTGGGCATGTTCGCGCTGGACCGTCGCCTCGTGCTGCGCGCGCTCCTCGCGCAGCCGAGCGATCTGCACCTCGTACCTCGCCTCGAGCAGCTCCTTCTCGCGGCGCACCGCCTCGCCGCTCGCCACCTGCTTACCCTGCTCGCTCGCTAGCTCGACGCGCAGCTCCTCGAGCAGCCGACGCAGCTCGGCAGCCGTCGCCGCCTCGGCGTGGCGTGCCTGGACCTCCTCGCGCAGCCGCAGCTCCTTGAGCTCGAGCGTCTTGCGCACCTCCTTCTCGCGCGCAGCGACCTCGCGGTGCGCCTCGAGCTGCGTGTCCACCGTCTGACGAAGCCGCTCAAGCTCGGACGAAGCTGACGAAGCCGTCTGACGAAGCCGCTCAAGCTCCGCGAGCTCCTCGGACGACGGGGGCGCACCTGCCGTCGCTGGGAGTGCGGGTGCGGGCGCTGTTGCGGGCTGTCCGGCCGCTGCGGCCGCGGCGGCCGCGGCAGTTGCGTCAGCTTGGGCGGTCCTGAGCGCCGTCTTGAGCGCATCGATCTCGTCCATGAGCTGGCCGGAGTGCCCTTGCGCGGCCTGCAGCTGCCGATGGACCTCCTCCGCCTGCGCCTGCGCAGATGCGTGCGCCTCGGCGAGCGCCTGCTGGGCTTGCTTCACTTCCTGCTGCGTGCGCGTGAGGGCGCGCTGTGACTCGGTGCGCGCGCGCGCCAGACGCTGCTCGTGCGCCGCCACGGCCGCGTCCAGCTCGGCAGCGGCGTTCTGCTCGGCGAGGGCCTTCTCATCGAGCAGCTTGGCCGCCTCCGCCTTGGCCGCTTGGAGTTGCTTGCGCAGCGCGCCAACTTCGGCGGAGCGCTCCTTCTTCGACACGCTCAGCTCCTCGCTCAGCTCCTGGGCGAGCGCCTTCTCGGCCTCAAGTGCTCGCTGTGCCGAGTCGAGACCCGCCTGCAGTGAGGCCACGCTCGCCGTCGAGTCGGCCACTGCGGACTCGAGAGTCTCCTTTTGAGCTGCCTTGGCGGCGCGTCCCATCTTCGTGATGATCGAGGCCGCCTTGTTGCGCCGCTTATGCTCCTCGAGCTCCGCCAGTGCCGCCTCGTGCGCTGTATGGAGCGCCTCGAGCTCCGCACGCGCGCTCGCGAGCTCTTCCAAAAAGGCCGAGTCCTGATACTTCGAAGGTGAGTGCACCAGCTTGGTCGGCGAGGGCGGTGGCAGCTCGGCGATCGCTTCGCTCGCGGCGAGCGCAATCGACGACGCACGCCAGGTGCCGAAGGCGCTCGAGAGCTCGCTGAAGCTGCCCGCGGCGAGGCACGAGCCGAGTTTGGAGTAAGACGTGCGTCGAAGCGAGTCCTCCAACTGCTCCTGCGAGTTCATCGCCTGCAGCTGCATGAGCGATTTGCGCTTCGCCGCTCGCCGCTCCTCAGCCGCCTCGGCCACGGCTCCCGCGCCCACGTTCGCGGTGGCCTGCGCCTCAGCCGCCATCTCCTCGGCAAGCTTGACCTCCTGCCGCAGCTTGATGCAGGCCGAGCGCATCTCCTCGATCTCCTTGTCGCGCTTCTCGAGGTCCGCCTTCAACTTCTTCTGCATCGCGCGCGACATGTCGGACGAGACCTTGAGCTGCTCCATTTCCGCCGCGGCGTCCTTGAGCTTCTTGAGCTCCGCCGCGTCGATGCCCGCCGACGCCTTCAACTCGGCCTTGGCCAACGCCACCTGCTTCTCAGCCGCTGACACCACCTCGGCAGTCGAGGTCTTCTCTGTACTCAGAAGCTCCTCGAGGCGTGCCACCTCTCCGCGCAGCTGGCGCGCCTGCTCGGCGAGATCGTCGTACGAGGACGTCATGGTCGCCAGCATCGTGCGCGCATGCTGCTCCGTGAGCATCGAGACGACCAGGCGCTGCTTGTACCTCTGCAGGTCGATCAGCAGTGAGCCACTCGCGGCCGCCTCAAGCGCCGTCTCCTTGGTCTGGGCATCCGCCACATGGCTTGCAATCGACGAGGGCACCGCCGACCTTGCCAGCTGCTCGAGCAGCGAGCCCTTCCTCGAGCCTGTCCACATGCCCAGAGGCGGGAGCGTACCGCCATCGGCATCGGGTGCGCTGCCCCCTACGACTGCAGCGCCGCCACTGCCATCGAAGCCGGTGGCCTCCTTCCATTTATGGAAGACGGAGCGTACCGGCGCTTGACGCGCTTCATTCCAATAGGAGAGCACGCCCCACGCCTTGGCAGCGAGCGCCGCCATGGCCACCGGGTTGGAGGCGGCCGCCGTGTCGGCTTCGGCCGCCTCCGCCGCCTGCTTCAGGTGCGCGCGTGCCTCTCGGATACGCTCCCACGTGTGCTCCAGCTCCGCCTCGCGCTGTGCCGCCGCACGCAACTGGCCCAGGACCTCCTCGAGCTCGTGCTGGAGCGCCAGCTCGCGCTGCTCCATATCGGAGGCCGCGAGCGCCGTGCGCGCCTCAGCTAGGCTCGCCTCGAGCGCGCTCACGGGCGCGCCAAACATCCCAGTGAAGGCATTCTTGACGCTGTCGAACAGGTTGCTCGCCACATCGCTGCCCGCCAAGTCCGCAGGCGGAGTTTGGATCTTGACTTTGAACTCGCCCCCCTCGTGGCGCGCGAGCTGCACCGCGAACTTGCCGCCCTCATCAGCGTCGTCGCGGGCGTCCTCAAAGCGGCCGTCGCCGTCTGCGTCGCCGGGCGCGCCGCTCCGAAGCTGCTGGGCATGCAGATTGCCGCCCTCATTAGCGTCGTCGCGGGCGTCGCCGGACGCGCCGCTTCGAAGCTGCTGGGCATGCAGATTGCCGCCCTCATTCGCGTCGTCGCGGGCGTCGTCGGGCGCGTCGCTCCGGAGCTGATAGGCACGCAACAAGCTACCACGAGGCTCGAGCTGGACGCCAAAGTTACCGGCCTCGCCCAAAGATAGCTTGACAGCCACCATACGCTCCTCCTCCCCTTGATTGGTCGCCTCAGCTGGCGCGTCCGGCTCGGGCTCCCGCGCACCCTCCACCGTGGCAGGTGCCTCCAGATTCGGCTTCGGCTCTGCCGCCACCTCTGGCCCTGGCCCTGGCCCTGGCTCTGGCTCTGGCTCGTTAATTAACGAACCCGCAACTAACGAACCCGCCGGCTCTGCCGCCGGCTCTGGCTCTGGTTCCGCCGCCGCGGGCCCCGCGGTCTCCTTTGGCTGGGGCGAAGAGGGGCGCGAAGAAGGGCGCGAGGCCGAACGGGTAGCTGCGGGCGTGGCGGCGGGCTCGTTAATCAGGCGACGTAGCACGGCCACCTCAGCCTCCTTGGCCATGACCGATTGACGAAGCGCCGCGATCTCCTCGGTTGGCCATGCGGCTGCGCGTGCGAGCAGCTCAGCCGAGGTGAGGAGGCCGCCTGGCACGCCGGCTGCCGCATGCACCATCGGCCCGCCTTCAATGGATGCGCGCTCCTTGCGCAAAGCGAGCACCTCCGCCTCCTTGGCCTGCACCGACCGAAGCAGCGCCTCTTTTTGGCTCTTGAGCACTTTCAGCTCCTCCGCCAACTCTTTTGCGTCGTCCGGGTTGGCGCCGCCGGCCGCCGCCCGTGCAGCGAGCTCGGCCGTCGCCCGTGCAACCGCGGCCGCCTCGCCCTCCGCGACGGCGACCGCGATGGTCGCAGCGCCGCCTGAGCGCACCATCTCCTTTTGCCATTCGGACACCGCGGGTACATCGGACGGCAGCGGCGTCGGCGAGGCGGCGCGACGCGAGCGCTGCGCACGCTTCGTCGCATACTCGAGCATCCACTGGGGCGACTCTGAGCGCTTGGGCTCTGAGTACTGGCCCGAGTTCACCACCTCGGGCGTCGGCGCCGGTGTCGACGCGCCTGCCGCCGTCGCCTTCACTGCGGCTGAAGCTGCCTTCGCACCGGCCGCCGAAGTTGGGCGGGGCGATGCGGGGGCTTTCGAGAAGAGGCCGGAGGCGCTCACCGCGGGCGCGCCCGCCACCGCGGCGGCGCCCCCGCCCATGAGCGGACCGGTATGGATCGGGGCGTCGACAGACAGGATGATGTCGCTGCCCGTGGGGACTGGAGTCTCGGCGATCTCGGCGATCTCGGCGATCTCGGCCGTGGGCGGCGCCACCGGCCGGAGCGAGGCGACGCCCGCCGCAATCTCGGGAGCGATGGCGGCCAGCGCCGTCTTGGGCGAGACTGGCAGCGCCGACTCCCTCGCCCGGAGCGCATTCACAGGCGCATTCACAGGGCCCATGGCCGGGGCTGGCGTCTTGGGCGTCGTCTTGGGCGTCACGGGCGCTGCGTCCTCTCGACTGCCAGCTGCAGCGGGTACGGGCGCCGGCGCGGGCGCGGGTGCCGGCGCGGGCGCGGGCGCGGGTGCCGGCGCGGGCGCGGGCGCGGGCGTAGGCGCGGGTGCGGGCGCGGGCGCGGGCGCCGGTGTGGGCGAGGACATCGCCTCAAAGCCGGGTTCAGGCAGAGTCGGTCGCGTCCACTGCGGCGTGCCCCCCTTGACAAAGAAGTATGTCCTCCCGTCTGGCGCTTTTGCGCTCTTCCAGCCGGGCGGCAGCGGCGCCTCGGCGGGTGGCGCCGTCGCGGGCACAGGCGAGGGGAGCGCCGACGCGGGCGTCGTGGTGGGCGCGGGCGTCGTGGTGGGCGCGGCTGCCTGCGCGGGCGAGGGCGAGAGCGGCGCCGGCCTCGGCACGTTCACGTCGTTGCTGTTGCTTGCGGCCGGCGCAACTGGCTGCTCAGGCGCAGGCACAGGCGCAGGCACAGGCGCAGGCGCAGCGGGTGTGGTGCCCACTGGGCTGCTGCGCCCCGCCTCCCAAGCAGCCTGGTGAGGCGCCACTGCATCGGCACCGTACTTGGCCCTGATAGAGTCCCACAGCTTGGCCTCATGACCGATGTACTTGGTGGCAGTGGTGCCACAGCTTGCCGCCTTCTCCGGCTGGTTCACCGACAGGTAGAAGCCGGCCAGCGCCGACTCGAGCGAGACGCCGGCGGGCGCTGCCGTGGGCGTCGCTGCCTCGCTCACTGCCGACGGGAGCGGCGTCGCGCGCGGCCGTTGAGAGACGGGCGAATCGGGAGGAACGGGTTTTCCCGTCACGGCAGCACGCGCTGCCGGATCGATGGTGGCCGGCGCCGGCCGATCCCAGCTTCGCTCACGCGTCTCCGTGTTGTAGTAGTATGTGCGCCCAGTCTCCGTCTTGGCCTCCCTCCACCCGTCGGGCAACACTGTGGAAGCCGCCGTCGTGGGCGGTGCAGCAGCAGCGTCGGCGGCGGCGCGTGGTGCAGCTGCCGACGAAGGCTCGGCTGACGCCGCCAAAGGCGCGGCGATTGGCACGTACGGCTTGCGCACGATCTCGGCGTCGACACCGTCCGCTGGCTTGTACTTGGTCAGCTGCTCGATGACTGCATTGTAGTTGCCCTGTACGCGGACGCCCCCGATCGCAATCAGCTCGTCGCCGCGTTGGAGCACTCCCTCGTTGGTGCTACCCACGTCCAAGCCCTTGATGAGGACCGATGTCACGTTGGTGCCACTTTCGACGCGCCGCTCGAGCGTCAATCCGTAGGTGGTTGGCTTGCCCTCGACGTCCTTGGCGCAACGGAGCACCACCTGCATGCTGTTGAGTACGCCGCCACCACCAACGGCGGCGCCAGCCAGGGGTGCCGCTTGCGGCCGCGGGCGCGGCGGCGCCGGAGGTGCAGGCATCGCTGCGGCAACGCTAGGTGCCGGAGCGGGCGCGGCGGCAGGCGGCTCCGCACTGGACTGCGCGGCTCCCAGCTGCGGCGGTGGCAACGGGCTGGCCGTCGGCTTCGGCGCCTTGCTGCTGGGCGAAGGCGTGCGTCCGAGGAACTTGCCAACGGATTTCATACTGTCTTTGAGCGCTGGTCGTCAACGCGAGGCGTGGGACGTGCGGGCGGTCGGCGTGGTTGAAGGACAGCAGGCACCAGAGTTGAGAAACCCAATTTTCCCCACAGCTCCGTATTTTGGGTTTCAAGAAAGAGCATAATCAAGAACTTGGTTCCACAGGGAACGCCACTGGATCGCCTTGGAAATCTTCACAAAAAATTTGGGGGGGAAATGCGGGGGACAAAAGACAGGACACACAGTGTGTGAGTGAGTGATGAGGGTCTGAGGGAGGGAGGGAGGGAGTGAGTGAGCTCAATAACTCACTCACTCATAACTCACTCGACAAAAGCGACCCTTTGCAGTCGCCCTTTGTGGTTGATGAAGCGGGGTCGGTTGTTCACACACGCGTTCACACATTCTAGTGCTCCCGGCCCGGCGAGCAAGAAGATGTTCCCTCCACAGACCCTCCTCTTCGAACGCAACGAGTGGCAGTGCTACGATTACGGCACACTCCTCATCCTGAAGCCCACCAATCTGCAGACGCGCGCGTGCCGGCTGCGCGACCTCGTTGGTGCTGAGCGCTGCCCCAAGCCGCTGCGCACGACCGCTCCCAATGATTGGGTGGCGCGCTGGGTGGCTGAGACGCAGGCGCACGCCGCCACAGCCTCCGGCGTTCACTGCACAGCTTCAGACTACGGCGCGCCGGCCGCCCCCCCGCCGCAGCCGCGCATCAGCGAGAGTGAGGAAAGGCGGATACACGACGAGAGCAAGGCTCTCACCTTTGTGCCTGTTGATGCCAGCAGCATCGATGATGCGAAGGCGACCCTCAGGAAAATGGGCCGCGGTGGGCCACTAGAGGCGCCTGCGGTGAGCTCGATGCAATCGCAATTCAGCTTTGGGCGCGCCTATACGCTCGCGGCCGCCGACTCGAACGCGGCGAGCATCGAAAACAAGCGTCGCAACCGCGCCGGCGCGCTGAACGAATTCCTTTTCCGTGATGCTGATGGCGTGACGCCCGAGCCGCCGGCCGTCCCATACATGGCAAACCCGCCCTTCCAGATCGCGCCGCCCGACTTTCGCCTTGGCACCGCGGGCAGCATCTATGCGACCTCATTCCAGCCGCCGCCGCCCGATTTCGAACGGGCTAGTCCGAGTTGGTACCGCGAGCAGCCCCAAGGTTCCGACAGAAAGCATCCGAGCGTCGGAGCGCCTAGCAATGCCAGAGCCATGAAGCCCCCAGCCCCGGCCATCAAGGCCCGTGTCGGCCCCCCGCCGCACACAGGCTAGCCGCACAGCAGACGCAGCACAAGACTCAAGAGACGGCGCACGGTTTCAGCGTCGCGGTCGTTTCGTTTCATCTGCGGGTTTCCGAGCTGAACAGTGGGCTGCGGCTGCGCGCGCCGATTAGGTACAGTACGCGTTAACTTTTGAGGAAAATCTTATAACTCTTGCCACCAAGAGCTCATGTGCGCGTGGAGGCGACGGCGTCAGCCATCACAGTCCCTGCAGCAATTGCCCTGCAGTCCCTCCGTCAAGCTCAAGGCGGCCGTGATGCCACCCCGGCTCTTGGGAAGGCGATGACCATGGCTTTTGGCCTCTTTGGCCTCTTAGAAGAAGCCGAACCGCTTCTTTTTTTTCATGGAGAAGCCTACGACCTTCTTGCCGCTGCTGGTCTCGCCTTCGAACAGCTGCAGCTTGCCTTCCTCCGCAAGCGTAAGTGCAACGCCTGCGGGGTCCTCACGTAGGTAGCGGATCGAGAAAGGCTGCCGCTTCAGGCGCTCAAAGGGCCAGGCCTCGCGCTGCTTTACCCAATGGATCATTCCGCGTCGCCGCTTCATGCCCTTGAATTCATTCGTCTTGCGGTCGATCAAGCGTTGTCGCGAGGAGAGCGGCGTGATGACGCTGACGATCTGCGTGTTCTTGCCAAGATATGAGTCGGGCGCTCGTATCTCGAGCGAGTCGCCGATCGTCGGTTGAGGTGTCTTCGGCTGCGGTGGTCCAGCGCGGCGGGCTGCTGAGCACACCGCGACCAGTGAGAGCAGCAGCATCGCAACGACGCCACGCTTCATCTCTCGAAGACCCGCCGAGATCGTGGCGCTCGTCATCACGCGGTACCGGTAAAAAGACACCGGGGGGAGCCGGGACACCGGTAAAAAGACACCGGGGGGAGCCGGGACACACACGGGACACACGTATGCAAGAGACCAAAATCCGGACAAGTACTTCCCTGGTACTAACCGCCGCCCCCTCCTCACGTGCTCTCAAAACGGGCGAAGGCCGAGAAACATCTCTCCTTCCCCACAGGCACCAATTTCACGCACACCGCTCGCTCGGGCAATGCCGCTTCGCTTATCACATGTGAAGGAGAGAAGAGGTGTTTACTCGACAGATGTCGGTGGCACGTCGTATCACCCCTACGTCGATTCCGCCCGACTGGGTTGTGACCTTCCGTGCGGCAGAGTTGTCACTGGAGACGCTCAACATTTCCAAGGTGCCAGCGCTCGCCGATAACGTCGGACGGCTGCTGCCGAGCGCTCTTGCAGGAGAGGAGGCCTACATGCCGCCTCAAGGTCTAATTATTGACGAAATTGATCGGGAGCCCGTGGTCCTCCGGGGAGGTCACCAACTCGTCTGCACCGAACGCGACAAGAACTTGCTAGATGAGCTGACGCCTAGGCTCGCATCTGAGGGCACAGACGATGACGGTGGTGATGCTGCTGCTGCGGCAGCAGCAGCAGTGGCCGCCGCAAAAGTGTCGGGTACGCCCTGCGTGAGCTTGCGCCTGGCGAACAACCACATATTGAATGTTGACGCGCACGCCTTCAAGAACATTCCGCACCTTCGTGCGCTCGACCTGTCCACCAATCACTTGGAGAAGCTCACCTTGAGTCCCGAGTCCACCCCGTGGCTGGTGAGCCTCTCACTGCGCAACAACAGGTTGAGCGAGCTCGGATCGCTCGATCCGGCGAGTCTGGGTGGCGTGCTGCGCTACCTCGACGTGTCGTACAACCGACTCACCTCGCTTAGCGGCGTCGGCCAGCTCCGCCGTCTGCGCGTGCTCGTCGCGAGCGGCAACCAGATCCGTGGCGAGTTGCCGAGGGAGCTGACTGAGCTCCGGTGGCTCTCTCTACTCGACCTCTCGCACAACCAGCTCGACGGCGAACGGATGCAGCCTCTCGGCGGCCTTGTGAGACTCTCGACGCTCCGGCTCGCGCACAACCAGCTGCCCTCTCGCGCGCTGCCAGCGCTCTCGATGGTGTTGGGCACTCTAGAATTGCGCCGTCTTGAGCTCTTCTCCAACCCGCTTGCATTGGACCCGAGCTTCCCCGAAGTACAAACCTCGAGCCCCTGAAGGGCTCTGAAGGGCTCTGATGACCTCCGATGACCTCCGGAGGTGACCTCTGATGACCTCTGATTGCCTCCCTCATCAGGTGCTCACGCGCGTGCAGCCCGCACTTCGTGAATTGGACCACGTGCGCCTGCCCGTCGGTCAACTTGAAAGGACCGGCATCACCTCGCACCGCTCGGTGAACGACGCGATGGATTCGATCGCCAGGAGCGCGCTCGCGCAGCACGCAGTGCTCATCGAGCGCCAGAAGCAGACGCACGACAAGTTCCTTGGAGTGCTGCGCGCCCAACTTGACGCATCGAATCGCGCGCTTGATGAGTATAACGCCGTCACCTCCAAGGCCGAGCTCACCTTCAGCAAACAGGTGGCTGAGGCGGCACGCGCGCGCGCGCCGCGCGCCGAGGGCACCGATCTTGGCGGCGCGCTCGTGGCAGTCGACGCGGCCCTCGGGCTCCGCCAGGCGCTGCTCACCGCGGAGCGCATCTCGCAAGAACGCTACCGTGCCGCGCTGCGTGCCGCGGCGAACGAGGTGCGTGACGCGTTGCAGCGGTCGTTTGATGAGTCGCCGTTGTCGTAAACGTCGTCGAGTTGCAGAATCTGTATAAATAAATCTCACAAACCCTCGTCGCTCGTGTGCGGTGTGCGCGTGAGACGCCGATCACCGTACACCGAATCGCAAGCACTTTTGTACGCAACACGCGTGAGCGCGTGCACTTCGCTCCCCCCGTACCACTTTCCAAGCTATTTACAATAGATGGTGAGCGCGGGGGGGGCGCGACGAAACTATCTGTTTGACTGAGTCTGTGTCTCTCAAACATGCCCATTACGGTATATGCATCAGCCGTGCCTTTTACCGGTACTGTACCGGTATGCAGTACATTGATGGCGCGGCTGGATGACCTTGTGCCTGCCGTAGCTTTGGCTAGGCCTCGGTACGCCAAGGGAGTTCTCGGCACTCCCTCGCGAAGGCTTGGGGAATCAATCCGCGGGCGGGGGCTGGAGCAACCCAAACCCATCGTGCACGCACTCTTATTTGGGCGCGAGCTTGATGAGGACGAGACACCACTCATGAGTAGCAGACGGCTTGATGTGCCGCCGCATCTGCGCTCGGACGTGAAACTGATATTTGCAAGCGACCTCGACGCCGAGGCTCAGATTCCGGTGCTCGAAAGCAGACGTCTTGAAGGTGTACGGCGTGGCCAGGGCAGCGGCGCACCCCACTTGCGCTCGGATGGTGTTGAATGCGCTGTGTTCGGCACAGACGGTCCGGAGAGCCCTGGAAATTTGGCTTCCATCGAACGATTGCGGCGCGGCAAGGCGAGTGGAGCACCAGCTGGTGAGTGGCCGAAGCACATGCACTCGAACGTCGATCGCGTGGTCTTCGGACAAGCCTCAGACGGACCAGAAGTCCTTGGAGAGCCTCCGTTCGAGCAAGTGCGCCGCGGCAAAGGCAGTGGGGCGCCAGCCGGCGTGTGGCCGCGGCATGTACGCTCGGATGTTGAGCGGCACGTATTTAGCCACGACCAGGACTTGTCGGAGGCGATGGGGAATGCGGAGGAGCCGTCTGCCGCAGCGCCGCTGGCTGCCGCAGCCAGTCGACGCTCTCATCTACTTGTGCGAGAGCTTCCCGCACTCAAGCCGCCGCTCCTTTGGCAGCCCGAGCCAACGGCCGTGGTACCCGAGCCACGTGGTCACAACCGGCAGTTGAGCGCCGCGTCGAGCGGTCCGTACTCGCCCATCGAAGATGAGGACCTCTTCGCTCTCTATCGCCTGCATGGAGGTGACATCAACAGCATCGTCCAGTTCCTTGCGCGGCAGTGGGGAACCAGTCCACGCGCCATCGCCCCGATGGTATACTCGTGGCTAGCCCACATGCCACCTCGTGAGCTGCTGCCGCTGCCATCACGCTCCCGCTCATCGCCAGCACTCACAAGGGTCATACCTGCGTCCAAACACACCAAACACACCGGCCTCGATGGCGATGCTTTGGCGCGCGTGCCGGCGGCCACGGCGCCCGCAAACGTGTCCGCCGCGCTCACATCAGCCCTCTCGGGGCTCCACACGGCAAGTGCCAGACTCAACGCCACGTTGGCAGCGAAGGTGACTCCGCACGGTGGTCGCCACAGTGCGGGTGCATCACAAATGTTCGCACTGCCACACAACCCCGCCGTCGGCTTTCCGCCGGCACGCCTCTCGGCATCGGCGATCGCGGCGGTGCCTGAGGACGTGCCCGTGGAATACGGCGAAGACGACGCCCTCCAGACCTTCATGGCGCACGCTAGTCTCGTGGGAGGCGAGATCACTCCTGATCTGCAGCGAGCGAGGCGAGCCGCACACGGCAGCGTAGCTCAGCGGTCTCGCAGCTGGCAAATGCGAGTTTAAGTGACTCACGAAAGGCACAACGACGATAAGCGATGATAAGCGCTCATGCATGTAATGCTACTATAGGTTAGGATTTTGGGAACTCGAACCGATTCCGTGACATAGTTCTGACATGTAGGATCCCCAATGCGGAGTCTCCTACACAAAGAAGGTAAGCTGCCGAGCAGTTGCCGACACCCGCGACTTCCGACGTGAAAGTGGCTTCCGGCGCTCCATCTCATCCAGGGCCAGCTGCAGCTGCTCGGCTTCTGGCTTCGCCTCGTCTATGAGGGTGAGCAGCAGCGACCAGAGCCGATGCCCAGTCGACTGTGGAGGTTTGACTGACCAGCAGCGACAGCCGCTACTCACCGGCTGGCACACCAGCATGAGGCACGCCTTGCTGCCCGCAGGGCTTGGGGCATGGGCAACGTGGGCATCGGCGTCGGACGGCTGCGCCTCCTCTCTCCTCTGAAGCTCGGTTGACAGCGACTGTGACGCGCGCCCACCGTCTGCCATGGTGATGGCCGCTACCTCCCACGGTGTTGGACCCGCTAGAAGCCTTTCGAGGGATGCCGAGAGCGCCGTGTCGAAGGTCGTGCGCGTCCCACTGCGCTCCATCTCGGCGAGGGCCAGCCGTGCGCACTCGTGTATGATCTGCCCGCGTGCCTGGGCACGGCATCGGTGCTCCGCCCTTTCCCTTCTGACCCTGGCCAATGCCTCTCTTCGACTGGGTGGCGAACCATCCGAATTGCCCGTTTTGGTGCGTCGAGAAGATCCTGAAGCTCGTGAGAAGCTCGAGAGCAACCCCGCTCGCAGCGTGACCGCTCTAGTCCTAGTCTGCGCACGTTCCCATGCCAATAGCTCCTCCTCCTCGGCGGCTGCTGTAGCGGCGGCCTCGGCGCGCTTGCGGCGGCGCTCGAGTATGCGCTGCTGGATCCTCATCGCCGCCTGGAGCTGCTGCCCAAACCGGCGCATCTCCTGCCGCCGCCTCCAGCCTGCGCTAATCAGCGTGGCCGCTTTGGCCTTGCGAGCTTCGAGCAAGCGCCTCTCGTTCATCGCCTCGAGCGCCGCCGACTCGGCCTTTGCCATGGCCGCTGCCGCATCGGCAGCTGCCTTGACCACCGCTGATGCCGCCGCCGTGGCCATCTCCATGGCAAATCGCCCCAGCTTCGACTGGGGCGAAGTGACCGCCCTCGACACTTGCGGTGTTTGAAATGATGCTCGATTCAAGTCGTTCAAATACGCCTTCTTGCGCCGTACGACTGTCCCGAGCGCGACCAGTGGCAAGCCACGTCGACGCTGCATCTTGCCGCGCATCACGGCCTGCAGCACGGTCGCGGCGTGGAGCTCAGCTGCACGCTGCTTCCTTTCCTTCTCGGCAGCCACCTCCGCGGCAGCATCCCGAGCGACTTCAGCGCATAGGTCGTACAGCAGCTGAGCTTCTGACCAAACTTCAGTAGCCATCTCCATGGCAAACTGCTGAATCAGACGCTCGCAAACGATGCCTGCGACCTCGTGCTCGGCGAGGAGTCGGCTGGCGAAGACGAGGATCACACGGATGCGCTCGTGAAGGGCCTTGGCCTCCCGCTCGCGACGCAGCCGTCTCGCGCGGAGGATGAGCTGCCAGGCGATGAGGGCGGCGAGAGCGCAGAGGAACAACAGGGCAACAAAGGAGGTGGAGACGATGAGGGCAGTCAGATCAGGCGGTGGTGGCGGTGGTGACGGCGGGGAGGAAGGCGGCGAGGGCGGCGATGAGGGAGGAGGGGGTGCGGGCGGCGGCGAGGGCGGAGGCGGCGACGGTGGTGGTGGCGATGGTGGAGATGGTGGCGGCGGTGACGGTGGTGGTGACGGTGGCGGCGACGGCGGCGGTGGCAAGGGCGGTGGTGGCGACGGTGGTGGCGACGGCGGTGGCGGCAACGGTGGTGGTGACGGCGGCGGCGGCGAAGGCGGTGGCGGCAAGGGCGGTGGTGACGGTGGTGGTGGTGACGGCGGTGGCGGCGAGGGCGGCGGTGGCGAGGGTGGCGGCGGCGAGGGCGGTGGCGGCGAGGGCGGTGGCGACGAGGGCGGTGGTGACGGTGGTGGCGGCGAGGGCGGCGGTGGCGACGGTGGCGGCGGCGAGGGCGGTGGCGGCGACGGTGGCGGCGGCGACGGCGGCGGCGGCGAGGGCGGTGGCGGCGAGGGCGGTGGCGGCGAGGGCGGCGGCGGCGAGGGCGGTGGTGACGGTGGTGGAGGCGAGGGCGGTGGCGACGGTGGTGGTGGCGAGGGCGGTGGAGGTGAGGGCGGCGGAGGCGACGGTGGTGGTGGTGAGGGTGGAGGCGGCGTGGGTGGGGGTGATGGCGGCGGCGAAGGAGGTGGCGGCGAAGGAGGTGGCGGCGAGGGCGGGGGGAGCGAGGGCGAGTCGAACGTTTGGAGGATGCGTCCCGAGTGGATCTCGGGAGGAGCCGACTTCCGTTTGGTGACGGAGGCCGCGTGCATGTGCGTGCTCAGCAGCGTCCACAAGGCAACCACGAGTGCGGCACGAGCCATGTGGTGAAGTATCACGAACACGCGCCCGAGACGCCGAGGGCGAGACCAGTTAGGCTGCGAAGCCGCGCTCTCTTTGGCTCGTTCGGAAAGTCACTTTGGGGAAGTTTCGTCAACGCAGACAAGGTTCCCAGCACTCCGTTTGCATGGGTCTCATTCCGAGAGTCCTGTGTTGCTGTTTACGTGTGGTGTGTTTCATAATGCAGTGCCTTTTCAGTCGCCTTTGTTGTCATGTTTGATGAGGGTAAGACAAAGTTACACCCTGCCGCTGCCGCCGGAGCCTCCACAGGGCACAGCTGCCTCCAGCGGTTCCAGCGCCGCTATCACCGACCTTCGTGGGGCACGTGGCCATGAAGGACTGGATCGTCCCTAGCTACTACGTGAATCACGACCTCTCAAGCTATCTGTGCAACGTGAGTGGTCCGACCGTCTGCGATGCGCCGCTGCGTTCGTGCCATTACGACCCGATCCTCACAGATGATGCGTCCATCAACGCCACGCAAGAGTGTGGGATTGATGGCATGTGCTACGCGTGCCTCCACAAGACGCTCTTCCCGATGATCGGACTCGACGTGCTCCTGCTCTTCAGCCTCTTTGTGTGCGGCGTTCTGGCCGGCGCCTCGGGCCTCGGCGGCGGCGGCCTCAACGTGCCCATTCTCTTGCTCGTGTCCAACTTTCTCAGAAGTGAAGCGGTTCCGCTGTCGCAAGTGATGGTGATGGGCAGCTCGATCGCGCAGACACTGGTCAACATGCAGGGCCGCCATCCGCACTCCACGCTCCGCGCAATGATCGACCTCGACGTGCCGCTCATGCTGCTACCCGCGCAGCTCGTGGGCAACGCGATCGGCGTGCTGCTCACGCCGACCCTGCCGGCGACGAGCGTCGAGATCCTGGCTTGCGTGCTGCTCTTCTGCGCGGCGACCAAGACGGTCCTCATGGCGCACATGGCCTTCAAACAAGAGTCCACCGCGCCGACAGCGCTGCAACGGCAGGAGCTGCTGCTCGGCAGCGCGGACCACAGCTGCGCAGCGGCCAACGGCGGCGGCGGCGGCGGCGGGAAGCGGGAGGGGCTGGTAGTGAGTCGAACGCGGTGTGTGGAAGTTGAGCACGTAGCGACATGCCCTCTCGACACGCCGGACGCCTCCGCGGATGCGGGCGGCGCTAGCCGGACCTTTGCGCCCGCCGCACACCTGCGCGGCTGGTCGTCGACGGCAGATGTGCTCCTCGAAGCCGCAGAGCTGGAGCGCATCAGGGCAGCGTACAGGCGCGCGAGCGTAACGAAGGTCGTTGGGCTCCTGCTTGTTTGGCTCTCCTTCCTCGGCCTCTTTTTCGGCAGTCTACTCACAAAGGGGAGCCAATGCTCCGCTGGCAAGCTCGCGTGGCTCTTTGCACTGTTCATCGTGCCCGTCGGTGTTGTAGTGCTCAAGGCGATCAGCCTCCTGAATGGCGACCACGGCGCCGGCGCCGGCGTCGTCATTAGCGGCGGCGGCAACGCGGGCGCCGGCGAGGGCCGTCTGCCCGGCGACATTGCGTGGACGCCCCGCTCCGTGCTGCTGCTGCCGCTGCTCGCGTCGCTCGTGGGCATCGTGTCGGGACTGCTGGGGCTGGGCGGCGGGGAGCTCATGGCGCCGCTGCTTCTTGCGATTGGGATGCTGCCGCAAGTGGCGTCGGCGACCGTCGGCTGCATGGAGATATTCACCTCCACCTCCAACGTCGCGCACTACCTAGTGCAGGGCGTGCTGACCCCTTGGACAAGCTACGTCTACGTGCTCGGGGGTGTAGGCTTCCTATCGGCCTTCACAGGGCGCGTCATCGCACTCACGCTCGTATCGCGCCTCTCGCACCCTTCATTGCTCGCCTTCGTGCTCGCGGCCGCCCTCTACACGAGCCTCGTGTTCCTCGGCATCCAGATCAGCTACGCACCAATCGACTGGAGCTTCGGCGACCTGTGCACTTGAGGCTTGAGCACGGTACTTGAACTCGTCGCACGTCGGCGTCAGCTCGGCTGCCGTGGCCTGTGCGGTCCATGCGGCGGTCCCGATCACAAATTTCAAAGACGTAAATTCAGCCCACATGTTTTGGCGTCACGCCCTACGGATGTGTGTGCGTGAAACGGCCTTGGTCCTTGACTCCGTGTTGTGAATGGAGTCTTTTTCTTTGAGAGTCCGCACCGGCCGTTCGCGCAAAACCGCCAGGGCCTGTCACAGGGCCACACGTGACGATGCGTGATCTTCTTCCTGTCGAGAGGCGCGCGACGTTCCAGGGTATCCTGACCAAGCGGCGAATGCCGCCTCACGTCGTGAACGCCCTCCGGCCACCTCCAAAGCCGGCGGCGGTTGCGCAAGCCCGGCAGCACGAGCCCAACTGGGACGAGCGACTGAAGCTAATTCAGCACCAGGCTCACAAGCGGCTGCAGGCGGCGCGCGCAGCAGTCCGCGATGAACTCGATGACCTCGTCGCGCAGCAGGAGGAGCGCAAGCGTCGAGTGCCAGCCATTGCCAATCGCCTGTACAGCAACGAGCAGCCCGCTCACCGGCAGCCAGCGCCACATATGCTACACCCGCTGCAAGCTTTCGCGCAGTGGAATGTGCAGCCAGCGCCGGCAGATGCGCCGAGGGCGATCATGCGGGCTGCGCACTATGACCCGGCGGCCGTGGCCTTTGGTCAGAGATTTGGGCGCATACCGCCGTCCGTCCCGTCAAAGGTGGACGAGAAGGCTGCGGGGCCTGCGACTAAGCATGTGGTGGTGGCAGCAAACCAGGTGGCAGCAACCAAGTACGACGCCTCCAGATGGTGACACAATCGGCATCGTTTGCTTGTGTGCGTGTGCACGGGCTTCTATCGGACAGTCAGCGCGCTCAACCGCTCAGCTGGCGTCGCTCAGCGCCTGTGCGCTGTGCCTAGCTAATATGCCCAGCGGCCGCACACTTGTTTGGTCGGTGCTCGCTGCTCGGGATGTCGCAGCCGCGCCCATGGGTTGATTGAGCCGTGAGCGTTCAAGTAAGTAAGTCAACACGCCTGAGGGCAGCGCACCCGTTAAGCGTTAACAAAAGTTTCGCAATGGCCAATGGCAATGCTGCTAGGAATGCTCAAGCCTCAAGAATGCTCGGCTTTCAGCTTTGTTTCGTGTGGCGTATGCTTCTCTCCGCACCGTCCCAGATCTGAACCTTAGGATGGCTGGGGAGTGGCTGGGGACCCGGGGCTCCGAAGCTACTTCTACACGTAAATTTAACTCTCTGTTGTGAATGTGAACGAAATGATTCCTACCGGTACCGTACTTTTCGCGTGCTGTCGCTCTGCGAGTGAGGCATATGCGCCCCAATGAGCGGTTCCACCGCACCAACAGGCCGCCGCTGCATGCCCTCCAGCTATACATCCTCCTCGGTCGTCGCTCCTGACGAGGTCTACGAGGCGCTCGCCACGACGGAGAGAATCGTCAAGGGCCGTGTGCAGGTCGACGAGGCCGCCGTCATGCCAAAAAGCGTGCGTGCGTACCACAGCCGTGCTGCGGCAACGACAACACCACGCAGGGGCGCAATAGACACCGAGCCGGGTGCGGGCAGCCCGATCAAGCGCTCGGGCGAGGAGGACGACGAGGAAGGGCTGCACGCTCAGTACGCACGGATCCGCAAGGAGCTGTTCCTGGACAACAATGAGGACGACGGCCTGCGAATGCCGTCGCCCGAGCGGCCGCATTATCAGCGGCGGCCGCGCGGCCACCATGAGCCAACACTCGCCGCCGCTCCCAGGCAGCCTCCGCCACCTACTTGGATGGAATCGCTGCGCCAGCACGAGCCTTTCACGGCGGCGAGCACGACGTGCCGCCGCAGCAGCCGTGGCGCGTGTACAGGTGCACCGCCGGCTGCCTCGCCGGGGGCGCCCGTGGGCTCTCCGCCCACGACACCGCGGGCGTCGCCACCGTCATCGCAGAGCCCGACCCCCCTAACAGCTGGGCATTACGCATCGGCGTGCGCTCCCGCGTGCGCTGCCGCCGCCCCGGTCCCGGCCGGCAAGGTGGCGACAGGGATTCGGGTCGCGAAGCTCGACCGGAGCGCGAGCGCGGCAGAGCTGCAAGCCTCCCGCCAGCTCGCGACGAATGCCGCATGGGCGCGCCAGATGGCGACCTCTGGCGACACAATCACCTCTGGTCGTCACCTACGCTCGGGGGCACCTCCGCGCGTGTGCGAGGCGTCAGCTGATGCGAATCTCAATGCGAATCTCGATGGCCACAACGGCCCCGGCGGCAGCAGCCTCAGTGGCAGTGGCCTCGGTGGCTATGGCGGCTATGGCAGCGGCTCCGGCGTCGGCAGTTGGGCGATCGGGGGCGCGGCGGAGCTGACTCCTGCATGCGGCGCAAACGCAATTGCGCTCGGTGCCCCAGCGGGCTGGAGGACCCCGGAGCTGCAGATGAACATGCAGGGCGAGATGGAGAGCGTCGGCGAGCGCGAGCGCTACACTGCGCGCCTCGATCAATTCGCTGCCTTCGCCAGCAGCCGGTGGCCGCAGAAGGGTGCGCAGCTCGCCAAGGTGGCGCGAGTCGCCGGGGCTGCAGAGGTAAGGCCGTGGAGTGGTGGCACAGTGTCGGCCACGGCCGCCGCCCGCGCCCTTGCCGCCATCGGCGCCTTGGGCAAGCTCAAGCCTTACATCGAACCCCAAAGCGCACCCCACGGCGTCGCGAGCGTGCGACCGCCCTCTGCAAGCAGCGCGAGGCCGGCGCCCAAGGCGCCGCTGGTGCCGCCACCGGCGCCTCCGAGTGACGCGTGGACCGATTGGAACGAGAGATCTGGGACGCGTTCCTCCACGTCGCCGCCGTCGCCGCGCCGGCCGTGGTCGCCGCCCGCGCAGGGCCGCTTCGAGCCCCAGATCGCTCAACACGGCAAACAGCAGTTCCCGATGAGCAGCCGCCGGATTGCCGAACAGAAGACGAGTGGACACTGGGCCGGACGGCGGCGCGCCTCGTGACCCGCGAAAGAGGCGGCGAACAGGCACCGAGAGCATCAGCAACCAATGGCCGACGTCCTTCAGTATTCTTCATTGTCGAGCCAGCGAGGTCAGAAGTGGCCACTCAGAGGGCAGTCTGAGTCATGCCCATCAGACTCCATCTGGGAGAGCGGCCCCACGAGGCGGACAGCGGAGAGCGAAGCGTGGCCGGCGCGACGCGCGACGCGCGTGGCGCGACGCGCGACGGGGTGAGGCAGAGCGACTCAGAGCGACCCCAAAGTCTAGTCATATCCGATCCCGTGTGCAGGGGGAGCGTTCGCGGTCGATGGGGCCGCCCGCGGGACCGTCTCGCTGGCCGCAAGTGAGATTTGTAACTACAAATTAGAAACCGAACTTACTACCGGTACGCCGCTACGGGCGGGTACGCCCTTACGCCCATCCTAATGAATTCGCTATTGGCGGGACCCCCCCTGAAGTGTGAAGTCAGAAGTGCGGTCCTGCCGGTCTGGCGCCGTGGCGGCGGGGATTTGAAGGAGCGTGCGGTGTAAGTGTCAAGAGTGCGGGCCACATCGCCATCGGTCATCCCGCATGCCGCACCCTGGGCCCCCACGCCTTATATTGCTCATCCGGCTTATTTATGTCGGTACTGTCGGGGTTGCCGGTTTTGATGTGCCCGCGCGGCGTCCCTCACCAACTCTGTTGTCTTGACATTGGTCTACGATATTTACATGTACAGCCCACACACCCGGATTTTCACCATGGTCTTCACAGCGAATAATGAGCCGTACGGCTCCTTTATTGGGCATCATATGATGCACACGTGAGCAGTCATGTCGACGCCGACGCACACCCGACATCTCCTGCACCACATCAGTCTGCGCAACCACTCTTTTGTCAGGCGCACCGACCCACGCTTTTGTTGCGGCCAGTCTTGAGCTCCCACTGCACCTCTTCGACTTCGTACGCTTTAGGCAGCCTCCATCTGAACGTCAACCTCAAAGCGTGCCCACGCAGCATCAATTGCATCCATCGCGGTTGCCACCTTCGCCGCGGCGTCAATTTGCTCCATGGCCTCCACCACTCCCATCGCCGCGTCCGTGCGCTCCATTGCTGCCACCACACGCGCCGCGTCCGCCCGCATCGCGTCTATGGCGTCCATCGCGGCCACCACCCGCATGGCATCTTGAGCCATCTCCGTGATGTACGTTGATGCAAGACTGAAGGACATTTTCGTCGTAGGCACGCGTGCCCCGGTCAATTCTGCAGTACAGGCGTACGCTTGCATTAGAGGCGTGGGCTTGATCTTGTATGCCGATGCGGTGGAGCATAAGACGAGAAGGACCGCTCCAGATAGCCTTGACATGGATGGATGATGTGGACGACCCCGATGGAGGGACGCGGCAGGAAATTGCCTGGAAAGCGACGAAACTGACATGAAGAGACTGCAGGACTGATGTGGTGATGGACACCGCTGAGGCGTGCACTAGGTGTGCACAGAGCACTTGGATAACGGTCATACATAGACAAAAACAGTGTCACGTTTAACGAAGGTACCGCGGTACATGTAGGCGGGGCGATACCCAGCGAGCACAGTACAGACGCGGACACAGGGGGTGCTAATGGTACACTCATACATGTATGGCCTGTCATGTGATCGCGTGTCGGGAGAAGAAGAGGTTCCAGTCGCACTTGAGCATCGGTCCTCGCACGAGCGCGGCCACGTCGACCACCCTGATGAGTTCAACTACTGGTTCACGACTGGTGCGCGACGACCTCTCGGTCAAGTTGCCTGCACAGAGCAGATCTGGAGGGGTTCGGCTGATGTGCTCCGAGCGGATGAACGTGCGCGGCCAATCAGCCAATGGTTTCCAATACAATGGCGAGGTCGGGAGGACGAATGGGCTATGGACCGCCTGGCACTGGACCAAAATATAGAGAAAGTAGCCCCATGCCTGCATTGCCTCGAGCGATCTGATCGCATCGTCGACTGAGACGCCCGAGTGTTGCCAGCGCGTCAGGTTACGAGGGGCGCCGGGCGGCAGGAATCGCGGGTCCATAGGTCCGTCTCCAATTTCGACGAAGCCGTGATGCACGCGCCGATGCTCGAAGAGGAGTGCCGCACCCCGGAGCGCGCGGATCTCTTGACCCTCGACGTCGATCTTGAGGAGGTAGACGTCCTCGTGAGGGTACCACTGTTCTACGAGGTCGTCCAGCCGCGCGCTGTTGATCAGCTTCGTGGCATCTTGGTCATGAGAGCTCAGGGAGGCGCTTGCGACGATTTCACTCGTGCTGTAGGACTCCTCATCGGCCGAGGGATGACGAGCGCGTGCAAACGCCTGTTGGTGCTTAGCGTGAGCGTGCTGCTCAAAGCTTCGTAGGCGTGTCTGGTCGCTGATACCAGCTTGGACGAAACGCGACGCATTCAGCGCGAGGTGGCTGAGGTTGAGCGACAAGACCGTGTACTGCATGAGTGTGGATTGGATGTCGATGCTCATCGTGCGCAATCCATGCATCCGAGCCAGCAGCGTGTAGTAGCCGAGGTTCATGCCAGCGTCCACCATGAGGGCGTTGGTGGGCGCTCTGCGCAACACCTGATCAGCAAGCACGTCTTGCTCCCAGTGGTTGTTCAGCACGCCCGACTTACTGAGTGGGCTGCCATATGCATACTTTGCAACGAATGTGAAGCCGTGCAACGAATGGCGCACCACCGGCGCAGGGTCTGTAGCGCGAATGGCTCTCAGTGGGATCTCGTCCAAGAAGGTGACGGCGAAGCAGAGAGTGATGGACCTCAGGAACATGTTTTCTGACAAAACCCAGAAAAACGACAGAAATGACAACGTACTGTGCGCATGCAGGATCCGGGGGACAATATAGCATTACATGTACGCATGAAACCTTGAGTTGTTCAGTCACCATGCGCGGTATTCCGTTCCGCGGTTCCGGTTCGAAAAACACCGGGGAAGCCGGCACACATAGGCACACACACGAGAAAACGAGACACTCGGGGAACGGATCACGTCGCGTCTGTCGTGTTAACGTGCACACTTCCGGTTACGGTACTATGTACCGTACAATTGTAGTGTCCCGGCTCCCCCAGGTGACCGTTAGGACCTCCCGCTCGCTACGGATACCCGGTACTTCTCGCGGCTTCGCGGGCTTCTCTCGCTCCCGCGAAAGTGTTCTGCGTGTCGACGTCCAGACGAGGGATGTCTTCCGGATATGCCGGAGCTCAGTCCATGTACCAGAAGATGCTCGCCCAGAAGCAGGCCGCGGCCGCCGCGGCCGCGGGAGGTTCCTCCTCGTCCTCCGACGCGCCGCCCGCCGTGGCCAAAGGCCCGTCGCCGCCCGTGCTCTCTGTGCGCTCTGTCACACCGCCTGAGGCGCCGGTGGTGGTGCTCTTCGGATCGACCAACTACGCCGAGATGGGCAAGAAACCGGGCGCTGAAGCGATGCAGGCTATCAACCTCCGCGGTCCGCACCGGCTACTCGCGGGCTTCGGCGGCGCCCGCATCGTCTCCATCGCGACGGGTTGCACCTCAGCGCACGTGATCGCCATCGGCGCCGGCGGCGAGGCGTTCGCGTGGGGACGTAACGACAACGGGCAGCTCGGCCTCGGCGATGCGAGCGCCGCGCCGCGCCTCGCGCCCGAGCGCGTCGCGCTGCTGAAAGGCACGCCGATCTCGCGCGCCGCGACCGGTAAGGCGCACACCGTCTTTCTGAGCACTGAAGGCGAGCTGCTCGCGTGCGGCGCGTGCAAGCAGGGCGCGGTGGGCAACGGCGTCAAGAAGGCCGAGCAGACGCCCACGCCCACACCCCTCGTACTGCCGAGCGGCGTGCGATTCGTCCACGTGGCGAGTGGCCAGAACTTCAACCTGGCCATCGACGCCGAGGGAGACGTTTGGTCGTGGGGCTGGTCCGAGTTCGGTGTGCTCGGGCACGGCACCGACGGCGAGTGGAACACCAAGGAAGGCTCCGTCAAGCTCTCGTACTCGGCCGAGACGGTGCCCAAGCGCATCAGCGCGCTCGCTGGCCTCGGGTGCGTCGACGTCGCGTGCGGCCAGCACCACTGCGCCGCGATCGACAGGGAGGGTGTGGTCTACACATGGGGCAACGGCGGGTACGGGCGGCTCGGGCACAAGGACCAGCAGGACCAGTGGACGCCCAAGTCGCTGCGCGATTCGTGCGTGCGCGCTCGCGAGGTGAGCTGCGGCAGCGCACACACGGCCGCCATCGGGTGGACCAAGCTTGCCAACGGCGACGTGTGCTGGGCAGCAAAGCCGTCCCTCTTCATGTGGGGGCGTGTCAAGGGCGCGTCGCAGAACGCGTGGATGTACCCGACGCCAGAAGAGGACATGCGCGGCTGGTCGATGAAGCACATGAGCTGCGGCGCCTCTCACAACGTGGCGGCCGCCGACGCATCCGTGATAGCGTGGGGCTCCGCCTGCCTCTCTGGTGAGCTCGGATTCGGCTCCGAGGGCAAAAAGTCGTCGGCGCGACCGGACAAGGTTCTCGCGCTCGAGGGCGCGGCCGTCGCGCAGATCACGTGCGGCCTCGCCAACTCGATCCTGCTCGTCGAGCGCTCCGCAGCCGTCGACAAGCTGCCCGAGTGGGATCCGAGCTTAGCAGGCCCGCCTCCGGCCGCAGTAGACAGATCAAGCGCCGCCAACTCCGAGGGCGCCGCCGCCAGCGCCGCCGGCGCATCCAAGGCCGGCGCATCCAAGGCAAAGGGGAAGGCCGCGGCCAAGGGCAAGCGCGCCGTGGCCGACGAGCCCAAGGATGACGAGGACGAGGACGACCCAGACGAGGATTACAAGCCGGAGCCCACCGCGGCGAAGAAGAAGAGCAAGAAGTGAGAGAGGTCTGCTCGAGAGCACGAGCAGAGAAGAGAGGCACTTGCAGGGAGGAGGAGCGGAGCAGCGCCTGGGCGGCGGCGGCGGGCCGGCGGCGGAACCACGGGAGAAGAGGAGGCGTGGGCGCGCGGCGACCATGCACAGGTCAACGGCAATTCCACCGCACGAGGTAGTCGGTAAACGATAGGATATCGCTGAACAGAACACTTCCGCGGGGGCCAGCAGCTCAGCACAGCCAGTACGCACAGTACCGGACCGTAAAATTAGAGCGCGCGTGCGCGCGCGCGGCCGCGGCAATTCCTGCTGGAGATTTGACTTGACTTGACTTGACTTGACTTCTATTCGTCAGGAACCCGCGGCCAATCGGCGACGTGGATCGCAGGAAAGCCAGTCGCGCCCGCGATGAGTCAGCAGACGACGCCGGCAGAGGATGGAAGCAAGGGTGCGCAGGTCCAAGTCAGCTTCGTTACGGAGCTCGACGACTTCCGTGTGTCGGACGCGCCTATCTTGTTGCCAACACGCCTGCGGCGTGCCGGTCTCAGTGAAGTGGTCAATCATCTTCTCGGAGGCACAACGCCACACCCATTCGACTTCTTGCTGAGCGGTCAACTACTGCGCGGCACGCTGGCTGATGGACTGCTGCGGCATGGCTTGACTGGCGAGGCCGCGGTCACTCTCCAGTATATCCTTTGCGTGCCACCGCCCAAGTCGGGACCCGTGCTACCGCACAAAGACTGGGTTGCAGCTCTTGCGGCGCATCCGCGCGGTAGCGGGCTCTTGTTGTCGGGCTGCTACGATCATGCGGCTTACGTCTGGCATACGGCGGATCGGCAGATCGCGCTCAGCGGCCACACTGGTGCCGTAAAGGCTGTTGCGTGGCTTGCTGGCGGCAGCGAAGCCGATGGGCTGCGTGCGGCTACAGGGTCTAAGGACCACACGATCCGCCTTTGGAGTGTTGCAGCATCCGGCACTTCAGCGACAGCGGAGGCTGTCCTCACCGGGCACGTGAGCAGCGTCGAGGCCATCGTCGCGAACCCAGCTGGTGATCGGATCTGCTCGGGCGCATGGGATGGCACCATGCTCCTCTGGGACGCAGGGGCTCCTCCCCAAACCGCGGAAGACTCGCCGCCGCCGCCAAAGAAGAAGCGCGGTCGAGGCGGCGCCGATAGCAACGAGGCGGCCAGTGCCGCGAGCGCACGCGCCCCTGTCGAGAGGAGCCCAGCCGACACACTGAGCGGCCACTCGAGCTCAGTGGCCGCTCTCTGCTGGCCAACGGCCGCGCTACTCTACTCGGGCTCATGGGATGGTACTGTGCGCGAGTGGCAACTGGACGTGGGCTCGCCGTCGGCGACGCTCACGGGGCAAGCGGCCGTGCTCTGTGTTGACGTATCGCTCAGCTCGGGGCTGATCGCGAGCGGCCACACGGACCACGCGATGCGCCTCTGGGATTCACGTTTGCAGAGTGTGGCACCTGTGCTCTCGCTGCCTCATAGCGGCTGGGTCAGTGCGGCGAAATGGTGCGCCCAGCAGCCGCACCTGCTTGCGAGCGCGTGCTACGACGGGAGCGTGCGGCTGTGGGATGTGCGTTCGACGCTCCCTCTGCACGTGGTGAGTCAGCACGATGGCAAGGCCCTTTGCCTCACGTGGGATGGGGATGAGCGGCTGGCAAGCGGCGGTACGGATGCGGCTCTGCGACTCGCCTCCATCGCTCAGCCAGCCTGAGGCAGTTGCGTTGGTCGAGGTGGTGTCCGTGTGCGTATGGTGCGCGGTCCAGGGAGGGCCGGGAGCCTTTCCGCAGCGCGAGGCGGCGTGTGGCGGGGGGCACGCGCGCGACGGCGCCAGCAGCGAGCGGGGGATCCGTGGCGGTGGGCAGACCTGCACATTGTTGATTGTTGTCGTCTGGCGAGTGACCCGACGCGACGCCGACGTCTCTTCTGTCCGCCACACGCCTGTACCCTTGGGCTTGGCGTGGTTGTAGGTTCGGTTGAATACGCGAATCACACGCGTCACGTAATATTCTCATGTACGAGTAGACGTGGTAAAAAGTATTCACTGATGACTGTTGACTCGGAAGGCGGTGTGCGTGGGGCACGGTGCGTGGGGCGCGGCCGTGCCCGCGGTCGGGTCGGGCGTGATCCGGTGTGAATATTCGACCTTTCGACGTTAACAAAAAGATAAGATTACCAAAAGGGCCACTGTGAAATGGTCCGTTCTTAGAGAATGTCAGAATGCGAAGCCCTCAAGGGCAGCCCCTGGACGGAGGCGTCCTTCTCGCTCCAGATCGGGCGGCAGCACCGCTGGATTTGGTGTGCAGGACCAGCATCCGTGCGACGCCGTGCCATCGCCGTTGGCCAATCTGTCGTGAGCGACTGGGCGCAGCGAGTTCTCATTGTGAACGCCATTGACCCACACTCGCTCATCGGAGAGGTAGGGGCCGCGGTAGACGTCGTTGAGCACGTCGTATGCCACTGGCGGGTGCCGCTGTGTCGCCATCAACTCGGTTATAGCCATGGCGACGTTGGAGATCTGCAAGCCAATAAAGGCGGCACATTGCGCCATGAGTAGAATTCCGGCGTAGAAGAAGATACCGTCGTCCGCCCATAGATCGGAGCCGCATTCGGCCTCGGCTTCGCGCGCCCTCCGCGACGCCCAAATCTCAGGATGCGCGATCAGCTTGCTGAGGTACTGATTTGCTGTCCTCTTCATCCCATTCACCAATCTGCCGCTATACATACCGTCGATACCGCTGGGTACGCAATGGCGCGGTGCGGGCGCAAGCTGAAAGAGCGGTCCACCTTGAGCAGTGAGGTTGATTTCTTTGTCGTCCGACATGTACAGCACTCGCTCCGCACCGATGATGGCTGCCACCCGACGGCCCCACGTCACAAAACTCGCCGGCTGGATGCGCCAGGAGTGATTCCGCATGTGCTTCGGGTGCAGACTGTACTTGTCACCACGGCGCATGTGCATGGCTATTCGGCGGTGACGTGCGCCACCTCGGGAAAATCCCAGGACATTACCATAGTGCTCTAGTGCCTCGCGCAGCTCGGGTTGCGGCCGCATCACCCAGGACAGAACCGTGCCCATCACAAGGAGCTCGGACCGCAGGCCCGTGAGCTGTCCAACGCGTTCGAGGGCAGCCGACGTATCATAGAGCGAAATCAACTGCCGGCCTATACTATCTCCGGGCCTCCAGCGGCAGTTCGACACAGGCAAGAAGTAGCACTGCTCCGACGTGCGATTCTGCTTTGCGCACCAGTGGCGTAGTGTCAACCCTGTGTTGAGCTGCGACATGCGTACTGAAGGCCACCCATCGACCATTGTGCAGTTAGTTAGCACTGCCTGCAGCAGCGCCATGGCCAAACGTCGTCGATTTTGCATGGCACCTGCAAGGTGCACGCTGCGCTTCAAGCTGCACGTGGTTGCGCACTGGTTCTGATTCGCGACGATCATTGCACGCCAGGCAGCCAGGGACTGCTCCATACCGGGAGGTGGCACCGCCGTGCTCCAGAAGTCGGTGATCAGGCCGCTAGAAGCTGCCATGACGAAACGCTCGACTTTTCGTTGCGTGCGTGCGTGCGTGCGTCACACCGCAACGTCGCGTGCGCCACCATAAAATCGCGAATGACCGGTACGGTACCGGTAGCGAGATTCCGCAGTGGTTTCAAGTCGTACTTTAACGTACAGTACGTGGCATACCGGTCAGGTAGTTTTGTGTGCCTTGTGTCTGTCCCGTGAGTGTCCCGGCTCCCCCCGGTGTTTTTGAACCGGGGAGCCGGGAACCTCAAGAACCGAGAACGCCGACCCTTCACCGAGACGCCACACGTGCACGACCACACCAACCCCTGGCGTCGAGCCTGAAGCTCATGGCGGGGGCGGCGAGAAGGATGGTAGTCGCGTCCGCAGGACAATGGCCGCGGATAGAGCCGCACGCCGTGAGCTCTCGTCGCGACGCCATCCGTGTCATCGACCTCGAGTCTCCACATCTTCAGCGCACGATCGACTGTTTGTGCAGCAACAGCGCGCGATCGAGCTTGACCAGCTGCAGTGCCTCACGGTAGAGAGGTGGGAGCACCGGCGCCGATCTCGCATCCCCATCGTCTGTGTGGCCGTACTCCTCCTCCTCCTCGGCGAGAAGGCGCAGCACGGCACCAACCATCTTGCGCCAGTGTGGCCGAAAGCAGGGCACCGTGAGGACGAGGGCATCTGCGAGCGCACGCACGAGCTCGCGCTCGGACGGAGGCGGCGCGCCCTCGGCGGCGGCAAGCTGCTGCTGCTGGAGCGCGTGGTCGAGTACGAGCCGGCCGAGGGCGCGCAGGGTGTGCACCATCGCCATCTGGCCTAGCGATGGATGGCCTGCCGCGTAGAGGGGCTGCGGCGCCACACGCCAGCGCCATGCGTCCGCCACCTTGGGCGTGGCTTGCACGAGCATCACGAAGGAGCCCAGAGCATAAAAGGCCTCGCAGACGCCCTTCTGTAGAGGCGGCTGTGCATCAGTCACTCGCGGTGGTGGCAACGCCGCCTTGGCGATCCCGGTCGCCTCCTTACCGGTCGCCTCCTCTTCCGCCGCCGTCTCAGCCCACACGCGTTGCAAGGCCGTCTGGGGCCCGAAGAAGATGGTACGGAGCCCAGCAGCCTCGCCTGCGGCACTCAGCTCGGTGAAGTCGACGTCCGTGGTTAGGTCGCACCAGCCCGGTCGGCGGAGCGCGAGCGCGGCGCCCTGCCCACGCGCCGCTGGTAGCCGCGACCGCACGCGCATGCCAGAGGCACTCCGTGCAGCAGCAGCGGCAGCCAGGGCGGCGGCGGCAGCGGAGCGCCCTTTGGCCGCATCGGCCGGCGCCACTGCCGGTGGCACGCGGCGTGCAGCGTTGATGAGGGTCGCAGCATCGGCGCCGTAATCGATGGTGAGCACCGCCGCCTCGTCCAGCAACGCGGCCAACCCCTGCGCGAGTCTCGGCAGCGCTGGGCTCGGGTAGAGCTCCATCCGCTCCCCGTCGGGCCGATGACGCAGCGCCGAGAGCAGCAGAGGCGTGTGAGCTCGCAGCCAGCGGTCCAGTGCCGCCGTCGCGTTGCTGAACGAGGCGGCGGTGCCCACGTCATCTGATGCCATGCACCCCTCGGCACGCGAGGAGGCGGGCTCGTCGAGACTGACGACCTCGAAGGCTTCGGCGATCCGCACGGCGCGATCGAGCGCCGCCTCGAGAGGGCTTCCGTAACCGTCGGCCGCGTCTGGCTGCGTGGCCAGCAGCGACTCCGGCACGGGTGCGGTGTTGGCACGGCAGCAGCGCCCCTTGAGTGCACGGTACGCGTCGCGAGAGAGGTGGAGCCATTCGGAAGGAGCGGCGGCTGTGTCGCCAGTGATGCTCAGCCAACCCAGCGGCCGCGCAGGCGAGGCCCTCGTGCGCACGCTCGGCAGCACTGCGCTCAGGCTGGACCATGTGCGAGCGAGCAGCGGCGACTCGGTGCCCAGCACAGCGCCCAGAGAGTCAGACGGGACGCGCGGCGGTGGCGGCGACGGTGGCGGTGGCGGCGGCGGCGGCTGGTGTAACCACTCATCGAGCGCGGCGGCGGCGGCGGGCAGCAGCTGCTCACTCGCATACCCAACTTCCCACAGGCCGGAACGTTCACCCGCGAGCAGCGCCGAGCGGTGGGCACGTGATGAAACCACAACAGACTCGAGGTCGAGCGCCGTCGCGAGCACTTCGTCACTCGCCTCGACGAGGGAGCGCAGCGCGTCGAGCCGGATGAGGGGCAGCACGTACGCGCGCTGCAGCCGCAGCCGCTGCGCCGCTGCGCCGAAACCACCGCTCGGCGCGGCGACGGAGGCGGACGCAGCGGCAGCAGGCGTGGCAGTGGGCGGCGCGGGCGGTGCAGCGGACGGGCCGCGCGCGCTCACGAGCACCTTCTCTACGCCGAATGCGTCCGGCAGCTCGTTGCTGATGACCGCTCCGCGCAGCATAGGAGGCTCTGCTGACGTGCGACCCGCTGCGGCCGCGCGCTGCCGAGCGACTGCCTGCAGCGTCTGGCGCAGGGCGCAGCCGGCGAGATCCTGCGCGTCGGCGGGGACGACGTACAGCCGGCCAGCATCGACGAAGTGCTGGTTCGTCTTCGCCTGCACCACGCGCAACGAACCCGAGCGCTCGCCGATGACGTAGCAGAGGACGTCCCAAAAGAGTGCTGGTAGCTGCGCCTCGCAGTGCTCTAGGATGTCGTGCGCCAGCACGCCCGTGCCCGCCCCGAGCTCGACGATAAGGAAGGGAGCGTCCGTGGGTGCGCCCATCGCGCGCCAGAGCGAGCAAAGCCGGTCCGCGAGCATTGCACCGAACGCAGGTCGCATCGAGACGGGGAAGGTGGTGAAGTCGGCGGTGTCGGCGCACTCGCCGAAGATGACGCGCCCATCCGTGTAGTAGCCCCAATCGGGATCGTGCAGCGAGTCCTCCTGGAAGTCGCACCAGGAGATGAAGCGCGGCGCGGGAGGTGGTAACAGAGGCAAGATGCGGCGGAAACCTTTTAAGTAGCGGGTGAGGTGCTTTGGGCTCCATGTCTCCGAGAGTGGCGGCGGCGACGTGCTGCTCGCATTGCTGACCTCGACACCAGCGGTGGGGCTATCACGCGGCGACGCCGCTCCCGGCGAGAGGGATGGAAGTGTGGCAAGCACGTCCGCAAGCGAACGAGCCGTCCAGCGTTCGGAGAGCGAGCGCATGAGTCTTGGCAGCGACTGGTGGCGGAGGCGCCGCCAGAAGAGAGCGAGGATCGTGATACCAACCATGGTGCGTAGCTTGATCAAGGCGGCTGAGCGATCCGCCATCACGGAGCGCGATTTGCGTGAATTGATGCGCCTTGCCAAGTTTGAGCGTTGACGAAACGCCGCCCGACACATGAGATCAATTGTACATGGATCCGGGGAACTAGGACTGATTAGCGACGGTAACGTTGCGCCAGTAGTTTTCCGGTCTTTCGTCACCCCAAAATGGAACGCGAAGCGGTCGCGACGCGAAGCAATCGACTATTCGGAGTCACGCTCAGTATTTCACGCCGATGTTTGAAGCCCACCCCAGCGTGAGCTTTGTGCGCCACGAATCGAGTGCGCCCGTTTGCACAGGACCTGGGCTCTGGCAGGACGTGCAGAGAACAGAGGATCTTGGGATGCAGCAGCATCACTGCCCTGCAGCACTATCTTTCCATTCCGAATCGTACACTCCAGGGAACGTGGAGCGAAACGAGTGCTGCTCGGGTATATCGCAGCCGCGACTACTCGCAAAGTCGAAGCGATGGTTTTCTACAAAGCGCTTCGTGACATGCGACGGAAGCAGTGTACCTGCAACGGTTGATGTCCTCGGCCGGCTTGGCAACCGCTCTGTGGCTTTTGTGGGCGACTCCGTCACGTCGCAGTTGTTCAACGCGATGATAGCCGACCTGGTCGCACATGGACAGACTGTTGACTATGTGCACCGCTGGGCATTTCGCGACATTCGCCCTTCTGATCTAAGGAATGATGGAATGTGCACGATCAAAAATAGCGGGCGGCACGGTGGTAGTGAGCTACATCTTCGACTCGATCCACGGGATGCATCACCGTGCAAAGTGATTGGATACCAAGGTGGCTCCGATCCACACAAATGGGGAATGCGCCCAGTTTGTCTTTCAATCCCTGAGCAACAAGTGGAGCTACATCACTATGCAGTGCGATTTTCGTTCTACCGCATGGACATGCGAACCCGCGATGGCAAGCTCGGAAAATACAAGATGTCGAAGCAGTGGACGGACGCGCTGGGGCACTGCGCGTCTGCCTGGCACAACTTTGATGGTAGACTGGAAGGTGCGTTGCGCGACCACGATGCCGTCGTTGCAAACTTTGGAATGTGGTATGCTAGGGAATGCCCAGCACGCAACAGATGCGGCCTAGACAAATATCGCGACGATCTCCGCCATGTACTGTCGCGATTGCAAACGCTCGCCCCACAGGGAAAGCTTGGGCTGTTTCGCGAGAGCAATCCGCAGCATTTCGCCACGCCAGATGGCTCCGGCCTATTCGAGATCTTTGACAAGGGGAGTAAGCCGTGCTCTCGCTGCGAAGCACTCGGGCCGGCATTTGTCAACACCTCGGACTGGCGTAACGCGGCTCTCGAGGAAGTGGCACAAGAGCTGGGGTTTCCGCGCGACAACATTGTACGGTACGCGTCTCTGCTGCGTCCGATGCATGCTTTGCACAAGCCGAGTACGCACAAATGCCGAGCAGACTGTACGCACTACTGTTACAACCCACAGCTCTGGACAGCCCAGCTCGACGGCATCTATCGACACCTGTACAACTGGGCAAGCACCACGCGTCGGGTTGAATGATTCAGCATGGGGTCTAGAAAATTACCGACACATTCACACACGCATTCACAGGGCTGATTCACACCACGGTTTGTCCTCTCTCTATGGGCGGCCGAGTAGGATGGAACTGCAAATCCACACTTTTGGCAGCAAATTTATGGAACCGTCCCGGCTCCCCCCGGTGTGGTTGAACCGGTAACCCCCTCAGACCCCGTTCACGTTCAAGTTTGCAGTTTTCACGGCAAGCCCCGCTCGATAGGATGCGAATTGCGAGTATTGCGGTCACTGTGACCTCCGCTGCCGCCGCCGCCGCCGTCCTCGGCCTCATTTATCGCCGCCCGACGCTCCGGAGGCTGCGTGCACTTCTCAGCCTTCCCACGCCTCCACCCGACGCCGCACTCATCCAACGTCTCACCACGTGCGTGTTTGATTGTGATGGCGTAATTTACCAGCACGACGCCGCAGTGCCGGGGGTGCCCGAGGCACTGGGAAAGCTGCGAAGTTCGGGCCAACGGCTCATCTTCGTCACGAATGCTGCAGGCCAGTCGCGCGCCTCGCTCGCCGCTAAGCTCACCAAGCTCGGCGTTCCAGGCGTGACAGCGGACGATTGCGTCACCTCTGCGTCCGCAGCTGCAGCATACCTGGCAACGACGCACCCGCAAGTGAAGCGCGCGTACGTCGTTGGCCAAGGCGGCCTGCTGGATGAGCTTCGCCTCAAGGGCATCGAACCGGTCGGAGAGAAAGACGTCGGTGGCCTCGAGGCGCTCATCGCATCGGGCGGCCTGACTGACGACGTAGACGCCGTCGTGGTGGGCATGCAATACGAGGGCCTATGCTACGCGCGCCTCGCCAAGGCCGCCGCGTACGCGCGTGATCCACAGCGGCCCTTTGTGGCCACCAACCCAGACGCAAATTTCCCAGCCGGGCTTGCCGACATGGTGCCCGCCGGTGGATGCAACGTGCGGTTCGTCGCCTATGCGGCCGAGCGCGAGCCCGACGTGGTGGTGGGCAAGCCGAGCCGTGATCTCGCGCTTCTCCTCTCGTCGCTCTATGGGCTCTCGCCCGACACGACGCTCATGGTGGGCGACCGGATCAACACCGACGTGGCCTTTGGCCTCTCTGTGGGATGGCGCACGATGCTCGTTCTTAGTGGCTGCCATAGCCGAGCCGACATCAGGCGCGCGAACGCGGCTGAGAGGCCCGACTACTGCGCGGACACGGTGGCTGACTTGGCGAACTTGTTGTGAGTTAATGTGAAAAATTCACACTTGCACCTTCACACCGCGTCGACGAACGACGTGTGCGCATGTCAGCTAGGGTCTTCGTGCGACTCGCCTTTCGACACCGCACGCTCCCTCGCCACTACCGATTCACCACCACCACCGCAGCGAGCGCACGCCGCACAGCACCATGGAGCAACCCGCCTGCTGTGCCGCCCGACGCGTCGGATGATGAAGGTGACTCATACGAGGAGGAGGAGGAGTACTACTACGAGGAGGGAGATGATGCACCGCGCTCCGGTTCGCGGCCGCAAATTCCGTCGCTGACGCGGCATCTGCCGCGTGCACTGCGCCACGGCGAGTTCGTTCGCCAGGTGCGCCTTCCCGAGGCGCTCGAGGATGTGCTCGCCACGCACACGGTGCCACGACTGATCACGTCCTTGAAGGCCGCCAAGCAAGCGCGCTTGGCGGGCTCAACTGAGGAGCGCTCGCTGACCGTGGACGATTTTGCCGCGCATCGGCTCGACCGCACGTATGCCGCCTGCTTCCGCGTCCTGCACGAAATCAACTGCCGTGTGCCCGACTTCGCGCCCAGGAGCATCCTCGACTTTGGTGCGTACCTTGGGTCCGCCTCTTGGGCGACGCACGCGATCTGGCCACCTGAGGAGCTGCCGGAGCGGGGCGCGGCGGCGCGGCTGTACGTGGCCGTCGAGCCGAACCCACGCCTCCGCGGCGCTGGCGCCGAGCTGAGCGAAACCGCGGCTCCACACGGACCGCCAATCCAGTGGCGATCTGAGATGCCCGCATCGGCCGAGCTCGGGCCGTTGTCGGGCTCCGCTGACGTGGGCGACGCCAAGGCCTTCGACCTCGTCGTCGTGCCGTACTCGCTCTCCTCCCTGCCCGCTGCTGGCGTGACTCGGGCGCTCGCATCGCTTTGGGCACGGACGGCGGTGGGCGGCATCCTGGCGGTGATCGACTCGGCGGGTGACTCGAGCGTGGCGACCGTTGGACGCGCGCGCGCCTACTTTGAAGACGAGGCACCCGGGGCTCGTCTGCTCGCGCCCTTTCCACACCGCGGCCTCGGCATGACCAGCGTCTTTGGCGCCGACGGCAGCGGAGGCATGATGGAACCATGGCCGATGAAGGCGTACCGCAAGTCGTTTAGCAAGGGCGCGACGCTGCAGCTGACGCAGCGTGTCCTCGAGTCCACAGCCGCACGCGAGCACGGCAAGCGCACCGGGGTGCGCAACGGTAATGAACGCAAGGTTCGTCTCGAGTCGTTTGTGTACCTCCTCATCCGCAAGGAACCCACTGCCGAGCATGCCCCTGCCGGAGCGGCAGCTGTCTTCGCTGGGGGTGGGCGTGGCGCAGCGGCAGCAAGCTACGGTGCTGGGGCACTGCCAGCGGCGCGTGTGGCAGAGTACTCGCCGCGTGACGATGCGATGTGGGGCGCCTCACCGTTTGGACGGGTGCTAGGCACGCCGCGCAATCGGACAAGACACATCTTGATGGACGTGCTCACGCCGAGTGGTCAGATGCAAACGTTCACCGTGACCAAGGGGAATCTGGGGCGCGCCGACTACAGGTACCTACGCAAGGCGCAAGAGGGCAACACGGTGCCGATGGCGCTCTTCGACGCGTCACCCGAGTTACGACGTACGAAGCTCGATGCACGACGGGGGGTCAGAAGCGCGTCATATCGATCGTGACAGGTGCGATCATCTGTCCAAACATACTGATGCCCAAACTTGGGAGAGGGGCGACGAAACCCTTTAGCGAAATTTTTCGTGTGAGCTGTGTGCCCTGGGCTGTGTGTTCACCGGAGACCGGATGGATGCGGACCCGCCGCGCCCCGGCGTGCAGGAAGTGAAACTAACGTCGCTTCCTTGCACGACCCGTCAGCAAATAAAAACCACCCACGAGAGTGACGGGCTCCGGCGGGCCCGCGCTTCCATGCCCGCTTCTTGCGTTCTTGGTGAACTCTAACTCGGGACCTCCTGTGTGAACACATATGCAATACACGGTAGAGTGCCGCTGCTGCTGCTGTGCGACTACATCAATCGTCTCTGACTCCTGCTGATCGCGTGAAGAACGCGTGCGAGGAGGCGGATAGTGTCATGACTCATCACTCTCAATGTTGCATGCATTGCGTTCCGTTTCGTTTCCAAAAACAAAAATCTTTCAGGATGTCTGCCAAGCACCGACTGCGTGACGGCGCCTTCCTGCATGTGACACTTGCGACTTTGCCTAACGTTACAGACCGTTCGCAGGCTCTCGAACGCGTCGCATCCCGGCAGCTTAGCAAGTGGCTCTCGCTGCATTGCCTTGCGAGTACGCCCATCTTGTCGGTTCTGTCGGACACCTTCATGCGCATGAACGGGCGCCAGAATGTCACCGCCGATGACGCTGGCAAGGCCAGGATGGAGGTGGCCAGGGACATTGTGGCTCAGAATCTTCCTTTCTGGGCACAGGGCAACGGCGATCTCAACACGCAGGCTGCGCTGGAGGCACGAGCACGCCTCCGCAATGAGCCCGGTCTGGTCACCGAGCTCCAGCGCTGGTGGGAGACCGCGCAGCGGTCTCTTCAATCTGTGAGCGACACGTCTCGCGACGTGCTTAGCCGCGACGAGTACCTTCACCTGAGCCGGCTGCTGTCCAAGGCGTTGACGCCCAAGTTTGACCCCAGCGAGGCACAGCTCGCTGCCGAAGAGGACTGGGAGGTCGACTCGGATGTCGATGGCCGTATGACGCGCGGACGCTTCATGGATGCGATCTTCGAGTGCGCTCGCGCGTGCCACGCCGCAGCCTTGTCCTGCCCTTATGCGCACGTCCTCACGTGCTCCTCTAACGTGCCTCGCCGCGCGCTGTGGCCCGGGCGTGTGCTCTGTCGTGTGTGCGCTCTGCCGTGTGCGCCACACAGGCTCGCTGACGCGTGGACGCTCACGGTCGATGTCAACGAGTACATGGAGTTCCTTGCCTCCCTCTTCGAGCGGATTGCCGCGCAGCCCCTGGTCCGCCACACGGCCCACGGCCTCTGGTACTGGCGCCACGAGAAGGACGTGACAGCGGGCTCGTACGCGGACGATTTGGCTGCAAGAGAAGAGCAGCTCTCGCGCCTCCGCGCTCGGAGCAGCTCTCGAAACGGCGAGCTGCGCGCTGACCTCCGCGCTTGGAGCAGCTCTCGAGACGGCGAGCTGCTGCCACTGGCCCAGCGCCACCTGTCCAGGAACGAGCTGGCGCTGGCTCACTCACCTTCTATCCGCGCGCTTACTAGGGAGGCCAACCGCCTTGCTCACCTGCACTCGCGGGAGAAGTCCACGCCGTGGATGGAGGCGGCGCTCTCAGCGGCGTCAGCGGCGGGAGTAGCTTATGCCTCGCCGCCGCCGCCGATCGTGCAGCAGCCGACGTACGTTCTCATGGCACCGCCCCCAGGGAGCCGTGACGCGCAACGGCACGTCCGCGCACCCAAGTCGCTGGCGGTGCTCATGACCGAGGAGCGCGCCGAAGGCAAGCCGCTGCTTCCGGCCAGGCAGCTCGCCTCGCGCAACATCTACCGCACAGTAAAGCAGCCGCCTGAACATGCCACCTCCTGTAACGGCTCTGTGCCACCCCAAGGTGCGGCGCCTCCGCGCTCGCGCGTGCTGGCTCCTCATGCCCCGCCCACCTCGCCCCGTCATCCGTCCGAGGCAGTTGGGGCAGACCTCGCCGCAAGCACGCTTGGGCCTGAGGCAGGCGTCACCCACGCGATGCATGCACGTACCCAATCGCTGCCCGCGCTGAACGAGCCGCCCGCAGACTCTTGGCGCGCGTCGTCAGCCGCGGTGCTGCCGAGGCCCGCTGCAATAAGGCCCGCGCGTCCAGCGTCGCCGGGGAAGACCTTTGCTCAGCGGCGGATGCTGTCTGCCGAGGTAGTGCCCACCATGGCACTGGTGGGGCCGGAGGGGCGCGCGAGAGCCCTCGCGCGTAGCTACCGAGGCAAGGCGTTTGCGACACATGTTGTCCGAGGGCTCGTCCTCGACGACAGAGGCGGTCCACATCTGGTCGTGAAGCCGCCGTCCACCGCCATGGCGAGCTTCTCCACGACCCCCTCGAGGATGAGCAGTCTCAATGCCAACAAGACGGCCGGCCCGCGTCCTGATGACATTGCGACAGACGACCTCTTTGCAGCACAAAAAGTTGGGCAGCCGCTTCCGGCGCTGGACGAGGCTGCAGACGCCCTGCAGGAAACGATGAAGCGCTCCAAACCCGGCGAGGGGTCGTCCCCGCCAAAGCCACCTCGAGTGTATGAACCGGTCGGCAGTCCGCCAGCTGCCAGCCCGCTGCTGCAAAACACAGGAACGTACGTCATGCCAGTACATGTAGTGAGGCCGTACGTGCTGAGCTTCCCGGCACGCCGTGAGCCAGGGCGGGTCGGATCGACGCGAGCGAGTGCGTCTTAGGACTTAAGACCACTCCCGCGGGTCTACGACACACAGACGACACGAGAAGAGATAAATGAAAACGACCCCTACATGTAGAATCCAAACGAACGAGTGTCAGTGTATCGGCAATGAGAGCACCACTTGTGTGATGTGAGCGAAGAATGTGTGCACCGGCAGCGTGTGGGCGGGCCGCCCTAGCGCCTAGGGTCAATTGTGGGTACGGGCGCACGGTTATTGAACGGTTATTGTGAACGGCGCGTGTCCTGCACTCCTCAGACGTAGCACCGGTTGTCGCGACAGTGTCGTGCGGTGTTAACGTTCACACAAGGTCAGGGACACACGCGCGACGAAGAGCCGGGGAGCCCGTCCGGGGATGTCTTGGGTGATGAGTTTTCGGCACAGTGAAAGTCGAGTTGCGACTGATCGAGTTTTCGGCAGTGAAAACCATCGTCAGTGAAAGTCGAGTTGTGCTCGAAACCTCATATGATTCGGTTCACACCATTTTCTGCTGCTTGTTCACAGCATCCAAGCTCGGCCGCAGCTGCAGAGCAACGTGAAGCACAATTGCGCTCGCGCAGGAAATTGAGGTAGTACACATGTTCCGCCGGACGCTTGACTTCTTCGTCCGACCGCAGGTCACCAAGTTTGTGCATCGCACGGCACTGCGCCTTGACCGCGAAGAGATTCTTTTTGGTGCGCAAGGTGCAGCGATTGCAGTCAACAACGCTCTTGGTTCTGCGTTGCGAGGAGACAGCACGCCACTAGATGAGATCAGCCAGAGCGGCGCTGTCGATGCGGAATTGCACGCCGCTCTGATGGATGAGGTGCGGCGCGGCCAGCAGTATGCTCCCGACATTGGCGAAGCGATGAATGCCCGCGAGCTGCAGCTGGATGAGCTTGCACGACAACGGCAGGCGCTCGAGGGCACGGCGCGCCTGGATGACCTGGTGCTCATCGTTGGCGGTCGACGGGGGCACTTCGACCCGCTCGGCATGTACCAGCTCAAGGTGGGCTCTAGCCTTGTCGTGCTAAGTGAGCAGCCCAGCGGCTTGTGGCGCGCGGACGTGCAGCGCGAGCTGTTGCTCCGGGAAGGGTGCAGCGTGCAGTGCACGGTGGCGTTTGCGGAGCCGCGAGAAGGCGCGCCTGATCAGCTGTACACCTTCGAGGCGGCCGTGGACGGCGAGCAGCTCGTGAGCGGCGCCGCCGACCTCGAGGACACCTCGTTCGTGCTCACTGACATGAATGGCCTCAGTCCCGGTGGCGGCCGCTTTTGGCGGATGGCCACGGAAGTGAGCTTGTGGTAGCGCCCACACCCACTGTGACGCACACTCAACACTGTGTCTCGAGGTCTCGAGGTATGCGGGGCTTTAGCGGGGCTTTTTTTTCCCCTCTGAAGTTTCCAGTTTATAAATACCTGTTGACTTAGCAACCGGGAAAAAATTGGGATGGACCAGTTTGTGTGGGACGTCCCA
>ENA-UOXG01000045-UOXG01000045.1-mixed-culture-metagenome-genome-assembly--contig:-NODE-45-length-59389-cov-39.442107_pt1 | contig 59389 bp, 53 predicted proteins | sample MGYA00238159_ERZ761634 | MGnify/ENA primary metagenome ERZ761634 (study PRJEB28908, sample SAMN08776845) | mixed culture metagenome | isolation source: Freshwater growth medium | place: USA... | reverse complement strand
AGGCGCAGCTGGACGAGTTCCGCGAGGCTTTCAACTCATTCGACAAGGTGTGTGCGGGGTGCGGGCTGCTGCTGTCGACGTCGCATTGGGAAGAGAGGACTCACTGTCCGCGCGGCCTGCGTCTAGCATGCATCCGTGCTCTGGTCGTCATTTGGCCGCCTCGCTCACACGCCGCGCACGCTCGCTCAGGATGGAGGAGGATCCATCGATGCCAGAGAGCTGAAGGACCTGATGGCGTCGGTTGGGCAGAACCCGACCGATGAGGAGCTCGAGGAGATGATCCGGATCGCGGATGCTGATGGCACAGGGGATATCGACTTTGCCGAGTTTGTCACGCTGATGGCGCACAAAATGGCCGACGAGAAGTCGGAGGAGACGCTCAGGGCGGCCTTCTCTGTCTTCGACACTTCCGGGGACGGCTTCATCAACGCCGAGGAGATGCGCCGCATCATGATTAACGTGGGTGAGCCGGTGACGCTCGAGGACGTTGAGCAGGTGATCAGGAAAGTGGATAAGAATGGTGACGGCGCGATCGACTACGACGAATTCACAAAGGTGACGCCGCACCCCAAGCACAAGCCTCCTCCCGCCGCAGAGAGTCCTTGGAGCTCCTTCATGCGCCGGCGTTGCTCCTGTCCGCCGGCGCGACGTTGCCGACGCCGCCGACTCGTGCGGCTGTGCTCGCCTCACAGGTCATCATGGACGAGGCACCATCAAGTCTTGCAGCCAAAAACCCATAATTTGGATGGAGGCGCCGGCGCCTCGCGCACTCTCAGAACTCTCGTAGCGCTCAGCCTGCTCGAACAACTCGAAGGTTGTCAAAACCATTTCCAACAATTTATATACATTGTATCTAACCGCCGCATGAGGCATGCACCGCGCACCGGACACGGGACAGGAGGGAGTTACGGCCAGAGTTTGGAGGCCAGAGGCCGGTACCTAGTTTTGGGGCCTTTCTCTTCACAGTGACTCGACGACGGGCGCACGCTCGCTTCCTCGAAAGCGCGCGCGGCATCCGACAGAGCAGTATCCAGAACACGCCCTCCTCCTCGAATCATGGCCTCCGCTTCCGATAAAAAACCGGTGATTGCCAAATGCTCGTTGACCTACTCATATCCCAGGGCTGCGCGTGTGCCCGCCAGATCGCGCAGGGCGTCGTCGTCCCTTGCCCCCTATTCTGCCGCATGCAAACCGCGAGTGGCCACCTGCTCGGCGCGCATCACGCGCGCGTGCACCGATCGGTCTCTCACCGCCCCAATCTATCCCCCTCCCCCCCCGCGCGCGCGAAGGCGAAGAAGAAGAACCCCAACCGCCTGCTTGTGGACGAGGCATCCAACGACGACAACTCCGTGGTCGCCCTCTCGCTCGCCACCATGGAGGAGCTGCAGCTGTTCCGTGGTGACACCGTGCTGCTCAAGGGCAAACGCCGCAAGGACACCGTGTGCATCGTGCTTGCCGATGGTGCGCGCCCGCCCTCGCCGCATGGGCGTGCTTTGCTGCTGCTGGCGCGGCCCCTGACCGCCTCACGCGCTCCCCACGGTGCCCGACTCCTTGCACAGACACCTGCGAGCCGGGCAAGATTCGCATGAATAAGACCATCCGGAAGAACCTCAAGGTCCGTCTCGGCGACGTCGTCTCGGTGCACCAGTGCCCCGACGTCAAGTATGGCAAGCGCGTGCACATCCTCCCGATCGACGACACCATCGAGGGCATCACCGGCAATCTCTTCGACGTCTTCCTCAAGCCGTACTTCATGGAGGCGTACCGGCCCGTGCGCAAGGGCGACCTCTTCCTCGTGCGCGGCGGTATGCGCGCTGTCGAGTTCAAGGTCGTCGAGACGGATCCCGAGGACTACTGCATCGTCGCGCCCGACACGGTCATCCACTGCGAGGGCGACCCGGTGAAGCGTGAGGACGAGGAGTCGAAGGACGACGTGGGCTACGACGACATCGGCGGCGTGCGCAAGCAGCTCGCCAACATCCGCGAGCTCGTCGAGCTGCCGCTCCGCCACCCGCAGCTGTTCAAGTCCATCGGTGTCAAGCCGCCGCGTGGCATCCTCATGTTCGGCCCGCCGGGATCGGGCAAGACGCTCATCGCACGCGCGGTCGCCAACGAGACCGGCGCCTTCTTCTTCCTCATCAACGGCCCCGAGATCATGTCGAAGCTCGCGGGCGAGTCGGAGTCCAACCTGCGCAAGGCCTTTGAGGAGGCCGAGAAGAATTCGCCGGCCATCATCTTCATCGACGAGATTGACTCGATTGCCCCCAAGCGCGAGAAGACGCAGGGCGAGGTGGAGCGCCGCATCGTTTCGCAGTTGCTCACACTCATGGATGGCCTCAAGGCGCGCGCGCACGTCGTCGTCATCGGCGCGACCAATCGGCCCAACTCGATCGACCCCGCGCTCCGCCGCTTCGGCCGTTTTGATCGTGAGGTTGACATTGGCGTGCCGGATGAGAACGGGCGCTTGGAGGTGATGCGCATCCACACGAAGAACATGAAGCTGACCGAGGACGTTGACCTCGAGCAGCTCGCCAAGGAGACGCACGGCTACGTCGGCGCCGACCTCGCCGCGCTGTGCACCGAGGCCGCCATGCAGTGCATCCGCGAGAAGATGGACGTCATCGACCTTGACGACGATGAGATCGACGCGGAGGTGCTCGACTCGATGGCAGTGTCGCAGGACCACTTCCGCACCGCTCTCGGCATCTCCAACCCGTCGGCTCTGCGCGAGACTGCTGTCGAGGTGCCGAACGTTACGTGGGACGACATCGGCGGCCTCGAAGGCGTCAAGCGCGAGCTGCAGGAGGTGGTGCAGTACCCGGTCGAGTTCCCGGAAAAGTTCGAAAAGTTTGGCATGCAGCCGTCCAAGGGCGTACTCTTCTATGGGCCTCCCGGTTGCGGCAAGACGCTGCTGGCCAAGGCCATTGCCAATGAGTGCCAAGCCAACTTCATTTCGATCAAGGGCCCCGAGCTTCTCACCATGTGGTTCGGCGAGTCCGAGTCGAATGTGCGCGAGCTCTTCGACAAGGCTCGTGGCGCGGCACCTTGCGTGCTCTTTTTCGACGAGCTTGACTCGATCGCACGTGCGCGCGGCTCGTCGGGCGGCGACGCGGGCGGCGCAGGCGATCGCGTGATCAACCAGATCCTGACCGAGATGGACGGCATGGGTGCCAAGAAGTCGGTCTTCATCATCGGCGCGACCAACCGCCCCGACATCATCGACCCGGCTGTGCTGCGCCCGGGCCGTCTCGACCAGCTCATCTACATCCCGCTGCCCGATGAGGGTTCGCGCGTCAACATCCTCAAGTCGGTGCTGCGCAAGTCGCCAGTTGCGTCCGACGTCGACATCCCATTCCTCGCTCGCACGCTGCACGGTTTCTCAGGCGCAGATCTCACCGAGATCTGCCAACGCGCTGCTAAGATGGCCATCCGCGAGTCGATCGAGAAGGAGATCGAGATGGAGAAGGAGCGCGCGGCCTCGGGCGCGGATGGCATGGACGCCGACGTCGTAGACCCGGTGCCGGAGATCACCAAGTTCCACTTTGAGGAGTCGATGAAGCATGCGCGCCGCTCGGTTTCCGACAACGACATCCGCAAGTACGAGATGTTCAGCCAAACGCTGCAGCAGTCGCGGGGCTTCGGTGGCGAATTCAAATTCCCCGAGGGGGGCGTCGGGGGTGGCGTTGCGCCTGCGGCAGCCCACGGTGGCGCGGCGTTCGCCGCAAATGCTGCGCCAGCCAGCGCCGATGACGACGATGATCTTTACAAGTTCGTGCGTTCGAAGCTCGAACGCGCACTCGCTCCTTCAAAGCCCTCTCCTTGCCTCGTCGCTGACTTGCATATGGTTTCGACTGCTTCTCTCTGCGCAGCTGATGGCCACTCCGTTGATTTGCCCGGTGCCGTGGCGCGGCTGCTTGACCTGTCACTGGCGGGACTTAAGGGGCGTTGGACGTGGACGCGAGTCGCTCATGTGTGAATCGAATTCGGACAGGTGCACAGGGGTGTTTGTGCGCGGCACCCACAGCCCGGCGTCTGTCACACGCACAGGGCGGCCATGTCACCAGTGCACAGCTATACCCGTAGCTCGTTTCTTGATCTTGTCATCTCCCGGGTGCGGGCGTTTGCGCGGATCGGCCCGCGGGCGGGCGTCGGTGCCGCGGCGCGGGCCCGCACCCGCCTCACCCGGGGCCGGGTGCGGGTCCGCGGCTGGTGCGCGTCCACACCGTGTGATTACAAAAATACGGTATACGCGAGACACCGACCCGACGAGGCGACGTCGGCCGCGCCGCCCGAGCGCCCGACCCGCCACCCCGACCGCACCCCCGACCGCACCCGCCTCACACCACCCCGCCGCCCGGCTTCGTCGGACGTGGTCGGCCGCCACGCGCACGGTGGGCTCACTCAGGCGCTTCTCGCGCGGGTGCTATCGCGCACATCCACGTGCGCTCACGGCGAGAGGTTGATCGTAGCACCGAATTTTGGCTCGCCCGAGACCGTATTCACCTCGGTCGTCAGCTGCACAGTCGATTTCTCGCCTGCGACCTCGAGCGCGAGCGCAAGCACGCCGGTCGTCGACCACTTGCCGCGCAGCCGCGTGTGGTCGGTCACCTGGCGCGTGCCACCGACCGTCATCACGCCCTCCGTTTTAGGCTCCCACTCGAGGCTCGCCAAGAGCGAATGCTGCGAAGACATCTTGTGCGAAAACGTCAGGCTCGTGGTTTGCTGGGGCTCGTCGAGTGGTGAGCCGTCGGGATGCACAAAAGGCTTTGTGCACGCGAGCGTCACGGCGGACGCACTCACCAGCTGCTCACCGTCGAGCTCTTGATGGCCCCACTCGAGCGCAGCCTTAATGCCACCGCGCAGGCCGAGCATGGACCAGCTGTGTACGCCGAACATCAGCATGGACGTCGAGGTCTCCGTCTGGCCAAGTGGCATGCCGCTGATGAGCTCGATGCTGGATTGCAACCCGTTTGTGGACCCTACCAGAGCACCTAACGGCGTTCCCACGATGCCCTGGAGCTCGCCGCCGACAGGCTGGCCGGCGGAGGAGAATAGAAACTTCGTGTTGAATTGAAGCATCCCGTAGAGCAGCGTGAAGTTCTCGAAGGATGCCTGCAGCATGCCGTTGGACATGAGCTCCGCCTTCAGGGCACCAAAAGGGGTGAAGTACTGCGTACCCACCTGCGCATGCGTATGGTCGCCGCTCATCATCCCCAGGCCCGACGTCACGACGCCGTCGAGCGGCTGTGAAGTGATGGTGAAAAGCGAGTGCGGCCTCAGCGAGTGCATCAGTTCAGCAAAGTCGCCTCCAAACATTTGCAGCGCTGCGAAGCCCGTCTCGTTGGCGGGCGGCAGACCTGGAGGCAGTGGCGGCTCTGCAGCGGGTGTGGCCTCCGGCGGTGCGGCGGCCGCCGGCGCGGTCACCAATGCGGCCGCAGGCGCTGGTACATATGCCATGGCGTCGGCCAGAGACGCGTGCCCTTTTGTGGAGGGGCACCCAAACTTGTGCACCAAACATGCAAACCGTTAACGCGATTCGCGCATTTCACATGGGTTTTTCGCACGAAGACTCGGGTTTCGTCACATTCGTCCCCTGGGCACGCGATGTTGCCGCAGAGCTCGTTGCTCGCCGTCGTCTGCTTGTACACGGCGCTAATCGCTTTCAAGCCGTCCGAGCCCTTCCTCTTTGTTTTCTTCGAGTGCATCAAGGGTATCCCTGCGGAAGCTATCAACGCCAACATTTTCCCCGTGTGGAGTTACGCGTATCTCGCGCTGCTGCCGCCTCTGGCCGCGCTAGCAGAGCTCGTCGGTCATCGGCACGTCGTGCTGCTCGGAGCGATCGGACGGCTTCTGACGATCATCATCATGCTCGTGCCCTTTTCAACGTGCTCTGTCGAGTGGATGCAAGTCTCGCAGGTGTCCATTGCTGTAGGCTTTGCTGCGCACCCAGCCTTGAGTGCGATCATGTACAGGGGGTTGCCGCGCGTGTCGTACGTGCGAGCGGCCGGCCTGGTCGCATGCGTCGGCGTGGTTGCTGAGACAAGCGCGAGCTTGCTGGGGCAATTACTGATTTCACGGCAAGTGCCCCTCGATCTGCTCTTCCTTCTCTCTTTTGTGTTCACCGGCGCCGCTGTCCTTGCGGTCTTCCTGCTTCCCGCACGCCAAACAATGATCGCCAAGGACGCACTGCTCGCTCCATGCAGCGTGGCGGCAAGAGTCGACTGGAGCGTTGGGATCAACGTGTCGCGGTCCGCCGCGGGAGGGTGCTCAAGCAGCGACGACTCTGCTCCGGCTGCTGTGAATGGCCGCCCGATGGCCACCACACCCATCTCAGGGAGCATCCTAGGGAGCGCACGTGCCGATGTTGCGGCGGCGCAGCTCGCCGCTGAGCATCCTTCGCGCAGTGTGGGTGCCAACCCGAGCTCGGCCGCTGGGCTGGTAGCGTCTGACGGCGCTCTCGAGACTGGCGCCACCGCCTCGTCCCCGCTCCTAGCCACGAGCTCGCAGGCTCGGCTCGTGTGCACGGACACGGCGCACGTGCTGCGCCACTCAGGAGCCGTCTACTACTACGCCTGGATTGCAGTCGCGACGGCGGTGCACCACCTCGTGGTCACGTACTGGCAGTCGGGCATCCCACTGCCGCCGCACCCGGTCGGCACCCCATCGCCGCCGCCGCATTCCCTGTCTTTTCCAAGGGCAAACGTGAACCACGTGAACGTGAACCACGTGAACGTGAACGTGCCGACCTGTCCTCTGCCAGACGGCCCGTCCGCGCACTGCGACCATGTTGGCCGCGAGTCCATCAACGGTTACATCCAAGCGTTGGCGAGCCTGCTCGGTGGTTTGGCTGCCTTGCTGCCCCCACTCCTTGAGCGACTCAGCAGCGACTCAGTCTTCCACAGCACGCGCGAGAGCCTTATAGTCGGCAGCCCGCTGGTGCTCGCGGCACTGCTCTACACGATGACCATTGCCGAGACCGAGCAGCTGTACGCGCTCGGGTACGTCAGCTTCCACGTCGGCTTTGAAATGATGCGCGTGCTTTGCGAAGCGGAGGGCGCGCGCTGCATCGCGGCTACAAGTTGCCAGGGTCAGCCGCGCTTCGCAGCTGTGAGTGGTCTGAACACGACCATTACGCTCGTGCTCCAGGTGCTGCTCCAGATGTTCTTCACATTCCCTCGCGATTTTCAAGTGCTCGCATCTATCCTCTTCGGCCTGTTTGTCGCGTACGTAGCGGCAGCAGCGCTGCGCGTGCTGCTTGCGCACCGCAACTCCTCGGCGAGTGCAGGCGGCAGCTGTAGCAACGCCGTCCATGCATGCGATGTTCGTGGCGGCAGCGCAGCCGACGCGGACGATGGTCGGCCGTACATGCAGCATCGCGAGTGAACATCGTGTGTATTTTCAAATTTTGTCGCTCTGTCCCGCTCTACGCGTCAAATCTGTAATCTCGTCGCCAAATCTCGTCCAGTGGGTCGCCTAATCTCGTCGTATCTCGCCAATCGCCAATCGCCTCCAAGCATCGAGAAACCAAGCATCGCCACAATCGCCGATGCAAGGAAGAAGGAACCAAGCATAAACCAAGCACAGCTCACGTCATAGCACATAGGGACATAGCCACGTCCCACGTCAAGGACGTCCAACTCCAAGCAGCCACGCCCGTGGATGAACTCTCGATTATGCAAATCCCTGAAGCAAAGCTGCTTGCACTTCACGGATTAGCGACGCGCGCGGCGCGCGCCGAGCTCCGACGTCACGTACAGTACCCTCGTGCTCGAGGGGACCGAGCGCGTTGTGTTGAACAGCAGCCGCTTCGTAAATATTTAATGGTGAGCCAACGGGCCGATAGCGCCGAACTCGCGTCGCTGCCGGCACTCTCCGGGCTCACCAGCTTTGGACCGGCCTGCTCACCAATCGCCCGCTTCACTCGCTTGCTGTGCCTTGCAGAAGCGACTCTTCTCCCTTGAGGCGCAAACCCATGGCAAGGGGCAAGTCATCTGTGCATGGCACCCGCAGGGCATCTTCCTGGCTACTTGTGGTGCGAACAAGATTGTCAACGTCTTCAATCGGCAGGGCGGGCCGCACGCAGAAATCCCGCTTGAAGGCGCTGGCCAATGCCTTCAGCTGGAGTGGGACGTTGAGGGCGAGAAGCTTGCCATCCTGCAGCAGAACTCTGCGATAATTCGGCTGTGGGACGCCAACATGAACACCGAGTCGTCGGTCGATACGAATGCACGTATTGACAAAGGCGAGGTCTTGACATTTATCAAGTGGGCGGCGAATGCACCGCTGCTTGCCATCGGCAATCAGAAGGGCACTCTCTGCTTGTATGACAAGCGCACGTTGAAGAAGCAATCGCTGCTGGGCAAGCACACCAAGCGCATTACGTCCGGCGCTTGGAATGAGCGTGATGAGCTCATACTCGCATCGGAGGACAAGCAGCTCACGCTCTCCGACCAAGCCGGATTGACGCTCATGCAGCAGGCGGTGCGCGGGGATCCGTCGGAGCTGCGAATCGCCGGGTCGTTCATCTCGACCATCATTAGCCGCGTGACGCTCGCCATCTTCGAGCTGAAGGACGGCGACCAGCTTCGCTCGGTGGCGGAGCTGAGCTTCCCCAAGCAGCACGGCGCCATTGTCGCGTACGAGTGGGTCGGCGCCGCCTTCGTGTCCATCGGCTTCGAGAGCGGCTGGATGGTCGTGTACGACGTGCGCCGCGGGTCCACTCCGTCAGAGGTCTTCTCACACAAACTCTTCTCGAGCAATGGCACGGCGCTCGCCGTCTCGGAGCGGCTGCGCCGTGCCGCTATGTGCGCCGGCAACGCGGTCAAGGTCGTTGCGCTCGGCGGCACCGACGCCTCCGCGTACGGCGAGCTGCCGGACGAGAGCGTCGTGCTCAAGACGGACGGCGGGCAGCTGCAGCACCTGCAGTGGACGCGCGACGGGCAGATCCTCACAGTCGCCTCGAGCACCGGGTGCGTTTACAATTTCCTCGCCTCGCTGCCCGTGCTCGCCTCGACACACGGCACGCGATACATGTACCTGACCTCGCTGCTCGAGGTCTCCGTGGTGGACTCGGCCAAGCCGGAGGCCGAGCCGCTCGTCGTCACCGTGCAGATGGAGCCCGACTTTGCGGCACTCGGGCCGACGCACGTGGCGCTCGGCATGAACAACCACGTGCTTTTCCACGACCTGCGCGACGCAGGCTGCCCACTCGCGCACGAGAAGGAGTACCTCGGCACTGTCGACGCCATCCATCTCAACGCCGACTACGTGGCAGTCCTCTCCTCGGGGCGCATCTCGCTCGAAGCGCTGCTCGGGCCCGATTCTGGCAACGGCATCGCGTCGCGCGACCTTCCCGACGACAAGCAGCAGCGCGACGTCTCGTGCCTGGCGCTCACGGCCGAATTCTTGATTTACGGCACGCGGCGCGGCACCATCACGTACGTGTACCTGCCCGAGCTGGCGCAGGTCTCGGAGTTCCGTCACGACTCGCCAGTCACTGCGTGCTTCCCGAACGCTTCGGGCACGCGCGTCGCCTTCGTCGACGCTGCGGGCCTTGGCCACCTGCTCTCGCCCATCGACGAGTCGGTGCTGCCCATCCCCCAGTTGCCGATGGCGAATGCTGGCCACAAGATCCTATGGGACCTCTCCGATCCCACCCTCTTCGTCGCGTTTGGCGTCGGCTTCTACTCGGTTTACCTGTACAAGCCTCACTCCGTCTACGGCGCGGCTGTCACGGCCATCGCAACCGACCAGCGGCTTGCTTCGCCGCATCTCTCCCCTATCATGCTCAAAGGCGGCACACTCACCTGCCAGGAGCCTAATGGAACGATCTCGGCCGTCGTGCTCTCCACACACGAGGCCATCGTGCAACTCGACCAGCGGGGCGGCGCCACCCCGGAAAAGCTCATGCTGTGCTTCAAGCAGTCTGTGGCGCTTGGCCGGCTGAGCCGCGCGTGGGACCTCGCCATGACCCTTAAGGAGGCGGCTCTCTTCGTGCAGCTCGGCCACGCCGCCATGACTTTAATCGACCTGCCGATGGCCACCCGCTGCTACCGCCACCTTGGCGATGCGGGCATGGTCATGGCCTTGCAGAAGCTCGAGGGCCTCGAAGACCAGCACCTTCTTTCGGGCCACCTCGCGATCATGTTCGACGACCATGCTGTCGCGCAGGACCACTTTCTGCAGTCGTCGCGCCCGCTTGCGGCGCTCGAGATGCGACGCGACCTGTTGCACTGGGAGCAAGCGCTCAAGCTTGCCAAGACGCTCGCCCCCGACCAGGTGCCCATGATTGCACGGGAGTTCGCAAAGCAGCTCGAGTTTCGTGAGCAGTACGAGCAGGCGCTCAACATGTACCAGCGCGGGCTTGGCGACGCCCCCGTCTCGACGGGACGCTCCTGGGCGCGCGATGGCACGCACGAGCGACTCTGCCGCGTCGGCATCGCCAAGATGTCGGTGCGTATTGGCGAGGCGTCACGCGGCGTGGCCCTCGCACTGGAAGGCGCGGACCGCGAGTGCTGTCGCGAATGTGCCGTGCTGCTCGAGGCGCTCAAGCAGTGGAACGATGCGGCACGTCTGTACGAGACGGGTGAGCAGCTCGACAAGGCCGCCGCGATCTACATCAAGACGAAGAATTGGGGCGCCGTCGCACCACTGATGGCTAAGATCGCCTCGCCCAAGCTGCACTCCGAGTTTGCCAAGGCCAAGGAGGCGGAGGGATCCATGCAGGAGGCGGTGACCGCGTATGAGCGCGCCAACGACCTTGATTCGGTGGTGCGCCTATTGCTCCTCCCCGCGCTCGAGCAGCCGGACCGCGCCATGGCGATCGTTCGAGAGACCAAGTCGCCGCAGGGCGCGCTGCTCGTCGCGCAGCACTGCCAGGCGCGTGGCGACTTCCGTGGTGCCATCGAGTTCCTCGTGCTCGCCAAGCGGCCCACAGAGGCGTTCGAGCTCGCCGGCAAGCATGATCAAATGGAGGTGTACACGCAGTCGCTCGGTGGCGCTGGCACGCACGAGGAGAATCAAAAGGTGGCGCTGTACTACGAGGGCAAGGCGGACGCGCTGAAGGCGGGCGAGTTCTGGTTCGCGTGCAAGGAGTACGCGAAGGCGCTGCGCCTCTTTCTGCAGTGCTCTGAGCGTGCGGTCGACCAGGCCATCGAAGTGGTCGGGCGTGCGCGCTCAGACATGCTGACACATCAACTCATCGACTTTCTCATGGGCGAGACCGACGGCGTTCCCAAGGACCCCAACTACATCTTCAGACTCTACATGGCGCTCGGCAACTACCCGCAGGCAGCCAAGACGGCTATCATCATCGCGCGCCAGGAGCAGGAGCTAGGCAACTACCGCATCGCGCACGGAATTCTCTTCGACACGCACCGCGAGCTCACGGCCCAGCGCATCCGCGTGCCGCAGGAGCTCGCGCTCAACCTGATGCTGCTGCACTCGTACGTCCTCGTCCGGCCTCTCACCAAGCTCGGCGATCATCTGAGTGGCGCGCGCATGCTCATCCGTGTGTGCAAGCACATCTCGCGCTTCCCGATGCATATCGTGCCCATCATGACGTCGACGGTCATCGAGTGCCACCGCTCCGGCTTGCGTGGCGCGTCCTTCGAGCACGCCACCACCCTCATGCGCCCTGAGTACCGCTCGCAGATTGGCGAGGCGTACAAGCGCAAGATCGAGGCGATCGTGCGTAAGCCTGGCGAGCGCGAGGATATCGAGGAGCCTGAGACCCCCTCACCCTTTGACCCGAATGCGCGCGTGGCGGAGACTGTGCTCGAATGCCCATCCACGCGCAACACGATCCCGTACTGCATCGCCACCGGGCGCCACATTGTACTGAGCGACCTGACCACGTGCCCGAGTTGCTCCTTCCCTGCGCTGTACTCGGGCTTCACGGCGCTCATCGAGGCGGAGCGCCAGTGCCCTATGTGCATGCAGGAGGTTTCGCCGCATTCGATCCGGCGGTTTGAGGAGGAGGAAGCCAAGGAGTGGCTCGCCAAATATACCAAGCAGGACTCCAAGCAATCAGGCCAAGCAGCCAAGTAAGGGATTGGGTTTGAAGAGGTCGTGGCCATATGCGGGCAGCAGAAGGGGCGGGGGAGGGGGACAAGGGCAGAAACTAGGTGTCTAACTTTGCGGAGACATAGCCCAATCAAGGCCTCATCATCATCGTGGCGTGGTTGGAAAGGTCGAAGCTTAGAAGCGCCCCGCAGGGCTCCGAGTCCTACCTACGGAGCCGACGCCCGATATGTTGCTTTTAGATGCGGATCGGGCTAACGACTTTGTGTCGTTGGCGGTGCCCGTCAACGGTACGTGCCCGCGGACGAGAGTGTTGCCGGTACGTGGCCCTGCGGTGCGCAGTGCGGTGTGCAGTGCGGTCGGTGGGTAGACACCATATTTCAATGCGTTCAAACGTTAATCTAAATTGAAAATTCGCGAAATTCGCGGACCCGGGGCAGTCCGGGACGCGCCCCAGGGAAGGTCGGCCCGGCGTGCGGCTCCGCGCGCGGCGAGCGACCCGCGTGCGGCGCGGGCCCCGGGGGTTCGTGCGCCCCCGGCGGCCGCGGCGCCCCCGGGCGGCCAGCCACGGTGCTGTCTCCGGTCACGTCAGCTGGCGCCTGGCGGGGGCGTCTCGCCACTCGCGGTACGGGACGAACTGGAGCGGGGAGTAACTAGGGAGCAAACAACGTTCCGTTATAAACGACGCGAGCCGAATGGTCCGGTCAAGCATCCCCAACGAGAAAGAACCTCTTCGAGTCAAACCTGCTCGCCCAGCACGGAGACAGCAGAGCAAGCATTCGTTGAGTTCTGACTCAGCAGTCAGCACTAAGTCAGCACAAGCCCCAATCACTTTTCCCATCTCCGTGCGGTGCCCGCCAGGCGGATGTATGCTCAGTGCGGTGCCGCGCCCTTGTGCCTTTGGACGCCCACATCATTCCAGCGAGGCACGATTGTGTAAGAGCCACCGATCCTCTGCGCGGACGCGAGCAGCGGGATTGCTCGCCCCAGAAAGGCGTGTTCCCCTCCGAGAGACGCCGCAAGGCGCGTGCCTTGCCTCGCAAGCTCCGTCGAATCTTCGGCACGGGGTATTAGCATCGAGACTATTTCAGCCAGCGTGGCGCTGCGAGACGTCTTCCAGGCTGGGTGGCGTCCACGTACTCGCGCGGGCCGGCCTCCGATGTTGATGGTGCTCTTGTTGTTTTGGGCGAGGCAGCCAAGGCCCGTTGCCAGAGAAGCAGCACAGATGTCCAGTTGAATCGCTGGCACCGACTTCGCTCCTGTACCTTTAAGGGCGTGCGGCTGCTCGGCTAGCCAGCGCTGAAGGTAGTCAACCTCAGCGACTGCCCGCCTCGCCCAAAGTAAGCTGCGTAAGAGCACCTCCGAGCCATCCGCAAAGTAATTGATCGATTCCACTCGCGCGCACACGCGCTGGGACTGGACCCAATGCCACCTTCGGAGCACACCGTCCGGCTTCTCGCCACCCATGGCGCCATAGTGGAACCAGAACGTCTCCGGGCTAGATGGCGGCGCGCGCTTTGGCCACGAGCGTTTAGCGCCAGGCTCGTCCTCTGCGCACTCGGTGAGCCTCAGGTCGCCTCCGAGCTTGTTTCGCACACGGAGCATGTGGAAGAAGAACCCCTGGTCCGTGTCTGCGTTCACAAAGTCCCAATTGTCCTTGTCGAGCAGATGCGTATGTCCACGCCGGCGCCTCCAGATGTGGTCATCATGGGAGACCACTTCGTGCGGCGGGCCGACCTGCATGTAATAGGGAGGCGATCAGTGGCAATCAATGGCACTCAATGATGGGCGAGTCAATGACGACCCACGCACATGATCCCACCCTAGTGTGAGATTGAAGGGCCCGAAAGCTCCGGTTCGCCGAATGAGCGCGATGCCGTCCTTGAAGAGGGTCATGTTGGGCCTTGCGATCAAGACTGCGCCATGGACGGGCGACGAGTGATCCGGGTATGAGAGCAGTGCGAACTGACGACTCCGGTCGAAACAGCTGACTAGTGCTGCCCAGTCGCGGCCAGTCGCTGTGACGAGGTCGTCGCTGTCACGAGTTGCTCCCGGCATCTCCGCGAGTAGCGCCGACAGGCGTGGCATGATCTCAACGTCGAGGTCGAGGTAGACGGCTACGCGTGCTTCGCGTTCCATGGCAAAAATCACCCAACGCAGCATCATATAAACCGCCTTTCCACGCCATTCATGGCAGCAGCGGGCCTTCTCTGCGTACTCGTGCAGAGATGAGATGGCTCGTTGCAGCCCCCCGTGGTAGTGGCGATGCACCACGACACGAACCGCAGCGTCATCGGCGCTCAGGGCCGCTCCGATGCTGGGGTGTAAGCACGGCGTGAACATATGCACACTCGCAGACTCACCTGAGAGCCTGCGCACCTGCGAGGCGATCGCATGGGCCTGCCGCGCCCACTGGATCAGTGCACATCCGTAGGAGGCGCACTTCGGCGGCGAACGCCAGGCGTCCTCCGACGCTAGTAGCGAACCTTTGTCAACCAAGAAATGCGAGGTCACGAATGCGACTAAGTCCGGCTTCGCCATTCTGACTCTATTTGTGAATTCACACCAACATAGATTCACACCTAAAAAAACGGTTCCGTTCACACAAAAAGGCTACACTTCTAACACGGTCATTCAGGGACATCCTGGATGACAAAGTCGTCGTCTCGTTCCTCGCCAGCTGCATCTCCGCCGGCTGTCAAAGCGCCCGGTTTCGCCTTGCCTTTCGCCTTGCCTGCCTTGCGTCGTTTGCTCTTCGCCTTCGATCCGGGCTGCTGGCCTAGCAGCTTCGCGAGCTCTTCCAGCAGGCTGTTCGATCCCCATGTGCTCGTGCCACTGCGACTACTGCTGTCTTGCACCCGCTCGGCCTTATCCTCTTTTTCCCACTCTGCCTCCCAGTCCTCTTCCTTGATCGGCTTGGGCTTCTTCCGCGACGCCACGGCAGGTGGCTTCTTGGCCAGTGGTTGGCTGGTCGAGCCATCTGGTACTAAGACCGGTGTGGTGGCAACGGCCGCGGCGATTTTGCCAGCAGAGGGTTGTTGCATCTTCGAGCTTTTGCCGTCGCTGCCATGATATGCACCGCTGGAGCTGGCCACGGCAGGGTCCTCGTCTGCAGCCGCCACAAATCTCACGGCGCTGGGTTTTGGATTTTGTTGCATGTCCTCGAGAAGACTCGTTAGCCAAGGGCTGGCTCCCGATGCGTGTGAACTTCGGGGCATGCGAGTGGGCACCACCGCTGGGATCTCAGCGTTCACCGGCTGCGCATTCACCATCGCTGCAGTTGCCGCGGAGCGTTGCACAAGTCCCCTGCGTAGCCGCCTATCCATGACGTCCAGCTGATCGTCCAAATGCTGCAAGCGCTCGTCAAGGCTGCCGATGAGGCGCTCTATGTGTGCTAGCCGCTCCACAGACGCACTTAAGGACGACGGCGAACCAGCGGGCTGAACGCTTGGACGAATGAAGCGTATGACGCCCACAACGACAGCGTGAGTCAGAAGCAAGCATACGCCAAGGGAAAAGGCGTCGCGCATTACGGCCTCGTTCACGCGCCTGACACCGATAATTCGGCGGAGCGTTTTCCCAAAACGGGTAGCGAGAAGTTAGAATTAACATACAGTTTTCGGATTTCTTCACAGCCATCGGTTCTGTTCACGAACACGCGCGAAGACGTCGACGACATAAACGTCATATGCGAGTTCCCTGCCTCGGCTCTGCTCGAAGTTTCGCGACGAAGAGCGGCTCGTCCAGTCGCTGGTGTGCGCGCCACCTTGCGGATGAGTATGTGCGCAAGGCGCTGAGGGACGGGTATCGCTCTCGTGCGGCATACAAGCTGCTTCAGATGGACGCCCGTTTTCGGCCGCCACTGCTTCGGAAGGACGGCGTTGCCGTGGAGCTGGGAGCGGCACCAGGCTCATGGTCGCAGGTTCTGGTCGCCAAAGGCATGCGCGTCATTGCGGTCGATATGCTGCCACTCGAGCCACTCGTGGGCGTGGACTTTGTCAAGGGTGACTTCACAGAGAAGACGGTGCAACAAGATGTGGTTGGACGGCTCAACGGCGAATTGTGCGACCTGTTGCTGAGTGACGTGAGTCCCAACCGGAGCGGGAATAAATCACTCGACGAAGCGCGGCTCGTTGCCTTGCTTGAGCAAAGTTTCTCCTTTGCTCGGAAGGTGCTTCGCCCAGGGGGCTCGTTTGTGGGCAAGGTGCTGCAAGGGTCGGAGCTGCAGCCGTTGCTGCAGCTGTCGAGGCGCTTCTTCAGCTCGGGCGTGCTTGCCAAACCGCCCGCTTCCCGTCTTGCGAGCGCCGAAATGTATTTGGTGGCGAGATGTTTTGACCCTGTGGCTTTCGATACGGTGTGGAAGTCTGGAAGACGAGACGATGAAAACCGCGGTATCCGGTAATGACCGGACTAATGTGCGGCCTGTGTGACCAAAGTTTTTATATTTAAGGCTCTCACCCAACCCCAAAACATCGAAACATAGGAATATTCACAACCAATTTGGTTATTATTCGACACCCATAGTCGGCCGCGGAGAGCAGCGGTCGGCTCCGGGGATGCGGCTGTGAGTTCAATGTCGACGTACGTCGCTCGTCGGACGGACGAGCGCCCCCCGGGGCCGGGCGCCGGCGCGCGGCGGATCGGGTAATTCTCGAAGTGACCTCACCCGGTCGCGAGTCGGATTCGGTCGTCGCGCGCAGACCTGGTCGCGCGCGGTCATGCGGTGCGGGTGCGTTGGTGGGTTGGGATGGTTGTGAGGTTCGTCTGTGTGATCCATGTGTGCCCGTGTCCCCGGGTGTGTCTCGTTAGTGTCTCGTGTGTTAGAAACCACGCGCATTCACACAAGTACACACATTCAAATTCACACTCTCACTTCACAAACACACCATGGAGGGTACCGCACAGGAGCTGTTTAGAAGGGAGACATGCCCATGGTGAGCTTGAAGCCCGTAGAGCCCGGCTCCCCAATACAAAACTTAGAGAAAACGGAAAAACTGCATCGACGTCGCCACGCAAGCTGCATGAAGCGCCTTGGATCCCCCTCCACGCTGGCGCGGCTGCCGAACACGGTGGCGCGGAAAGCGGCTGCTGCCAACGATGCATCGTGCTGCGCGGGACGGGGATGCTACAAAGCGCATCACTTACGCTTGGTTGGGCGGGTACCAGCGGCGGAGGTCAATGGCATGGTCACCGAGCTGCGAGCGTGCGAGCAAGGTCTAACTCGTGAGGACCTTGTTCGCCTCGCGACCACGCTCGCAGATCGAGGCGCGGCCGAGCACGCCCGGGGCGTGCTGAAAGAGTTTGGGCGGCGCGGCATGCGCCCCTCGTTGGTGGCGCATAATGCGTTGCTGGAGGCATATGCACGGGATAAGCGCTGGGATCAAGGAATGAGGTGCCCAACTGGCCCACCGACGCTCGCCCGCGCGCGCATGCCGCACGTATCCAACTCGCACCACCACACCTGCGCGCTGCGCTGCAAGGTCCCCGCCTCCTCGCCTGCCGCCATCCTGACTCACACCACTTGTTGCCCTTGGTCCGCCGCAGCTTGCTCCTGCGCATGCAGCAGTCTGGGCTGCAGCCCGACGAGCAGAGTTTCGCAGCCGTGATACGCGCCGGAGCGGGGACGCCCGGAAGCTCGCAGCTCGCGAAGGCGCTTCGGCCGCAGCTCGAGGCTGCCGTCAGCCGGAGAGGCACCCAGGAGGCTACCCGCGGCTTGTCGCCGCGCTCGACAGGGGCATTGGTGTGGGCGTCGAGCACGGACCGGGCGCTGTGCGACGCCGCCGGCACGCCCGGGCTGCGTTCGCTGCAGCAGCTGCTGGCGCAGGGTGCACAGCTGGATGCGCGCGCCTTCCTGAATGCGCTTTCCGGCTGTGCGAAGCAGTCTGGCCGCTCTGGGGAAGCACTGCAGCTCGTGGGCATGATGGAGGTATGGGTGCACCAGCAGCATTCGACGCGCGTCCGCCAACCGGAGATCGGCCAAGCCTACGCAGCCGCCATCGCTGCATGCGACGAGAGCTGTGACAAAGAGGCCGCACTCGAGCTGCTGCCGCGGATGAAGACGCTCGGCGTGGGCGCCCCGGCGGAAGCGTACCACGCGGCCATCACCGCGTGTCGGCATGACGGAGCCGACGTGCGCACCGCGCGCGCTCTGGTTGCGCAGATGCGGCAAGAGAAGCTCTCGCTAACGACGAGGAGCTACAACTGCTTGCTGCAAGTGGTCAGCGCGGCTGGAGAGAGCGGCGACGAGGCGTTCGCGGTGCTCGACGAGCTGGAGCGCCAGGGCCTCGCGCCCGACGAGATCACGTACCTCCACCTGCTCACCGCGTGCCGCCCAACCGCCGCACAGGCAAAGAGCTTGAAAAGCCTTGCTTGGCACCAGCGGCGGCTGGCAGCTGCCAGCAGCCCCGGCCCGAGCACATTTGACGGCGCTCTGCTGGCGTCCTCGCACGCGAGCGAGCTCAAGCCCGCTGTGTCGCTCGGATCGGATCGGATCGGATCGGGCGGCAGCCGAGGCAGTAGTTCGGTGAGCAGTATGCGGCCGGGCAGCGCCCCCCCCTGGCAGCGCGCCCTTGCGTTAATGCCAGGGATGCTCAAGCGTGGCGTCGTGCCGACAGAGCGCACGTATGCGGCCGCGATCGAGCTGTGCGCGCGCTCTTCAGAGGTCGCGGAGGCATTCCGGCTGCTTTACTCGATGCCAGCTGCAGGGCTGCGTCCTGATGGCTACTCGATTGTGAGTGCTGCGACTGCTGCGGCTGCTTTCGGCGAGTACCCAATCGTGCTGCAGCTACTGCATGAGGTCGAGCTCGAGGCGGCGCGCCGGCGCGTGATCGCACACGGCCGCGATGGGCTCACCACGGATGCGCCAGCGTGCCCACCGCCGTTGCGATCTGAGCTGCGCCTCGGCCTCTTTGACGGTGGTCGCGGTGACGGCATGGGAGCGCCGCTCGACATGAACGCGCGCACGCGGCTGCATCACGCGGCACTGTTGGCATGCTCCATCGCAAACGCACCGCTGCCCCAAACGCTCGCGCTGATTGCGCTCATGCCCGAGCGCGGCCTGCTGCACAAGCCGCACGCGATCAACTTTGGTCTGCAAGCGTGCGTGGCGAATCGAGCCTGGCGCGAGGCAGCGCATGTCCTCAGCGTAGCCAGGGAGGCGAATGTGCGAGTGCGGGGTGAGGACTACGGCAAGGCGTTGCATGCATATGGGGCGGCGAATCCACCGCCGCCGTGGAGCGCCACCGTCAGGCTGCTCGACGAGATTGCTGAGCAGGGGGTAGTGCTGCCGCGGCGGGCACTGCTGCACACGCTGAAGGCGGGCGTCGCGGCTGGCGTCGGGTGGCAGGCGGTGCGGCACTTAGAGAGCTTCGAATTTGAGGGCGGCGCGCATATAGCCAGCGACGGCGAACTAGTCGCGATGGAGGCGCAGGGCGACGTCACACCCTCGACTACAGACGGCTCGCTGGCGCGCGCTGCGCCATCATTAGCGGCGCTCGTCCAGGGTGAGATCCTCTGCCTGGCCGCGCAAGATGGCCTCGAGCAAGACCGCCTGCCTGTGCTGATCTGGCGGCTGCGCAAAGCTGACCAGGCGCCCACGGGCCGACTGCTCGAGCGCGCCCTCCACGCTTGCAGCCAGAGCCGCAAGGAGGGGTGGCGCAATGTGCCCGCGCTGCTCGAGCTTGCGAGGATCGAGCGGGTGCGACTCAGCGAGCGTGCTTTCGTCTCGGCCATAGAAGCGCACGCGCCTCTCGAGGTGTACCGCCACGCGCCACACAGCCAGCAACACAGCGAGCAACTGGATTTTTCGGCTCGGTTGCGCGAGCTAGCAGCGCTCCTAGGGGTGGACCAGCTCACGCCGCAAACGTTGCGCCGCGTCGAGACACTCTGCAGCTCGAGTCCTGATGCGTGTGCGCACGTGCTGAGACTGCTCACAACGCTGCGACCGCGCAACGCTATTCACGACGTGGTGCCTGCTGTGCAGCAAGCGGCTGCGGCGAGGCGCGCGGCTCACTGCGGCCCCGTCCCCGGTGTTCCTACTGCCATCGTCGCCAGTGAAGGCGCCTCCCTCGGCGTCTCTGCCCGGGAGCTTCCTGCCGGCTCCAAGAAACCTTCCTCGTTGGAAATCGTCGAGTTGATTGCACTCCTCGCGAAGCAGTCGCACGAGCAGCACACGAGCCGCATACTCTCGCGGAGGCCGGGCAGCCCGCAGACAGGCCTTTAAATACGAAGGTGACACACTACCGCGGCGTATATAGATAAAGTCCCGTGACTGAGAAGATTTCACAGACGGCTCTTCGTTTTCACAGCTGCGGGTCCTTTTCTCGGAGCCGCTGTGCCTGTGGCCGGTGTAATCGCGGCCGCGGCGGCCGACTAGGGGACGCCGGGTGCTCACGGGCCATGCCGCGTGTCCTTTACATGTCGATAGTTCTTGCGTCGTTACCAATCGTGCTCCTCTGGACTGAGGAAGGCTTCCCTGACTGCTTCAAGACGCAAGGCGCAGCGTGTCTTCCAAATCGGAAGGCGCAGCACCACAACTCCATGCTCAACACGCTGTTCAACAAATACTGCTCCGACAAGGGCACATACTGGCTGTCGAAGCACAACTACGGCGCTGCTTATGACACGGTTCTGCGACCTATTCGTTGGCGCGTCCAAAACATCCTAGAGCTCGGTGTTGGTGACGAGACCGCAGCTAGTCTCAATGCATGGAGGGAGTACTTTCCGCGCGCGCACTTTTGGATCGTTGATGTGGACGTGACGCGATTTTCGGACAAGAAGCAGTTTGCGTGGGCCATTCGACAGAAGCGCCGCCATGGCTGCCTTGACGATGCGAATGTGTGGACGGCCCCGCGTGTGCACCCGCTTTTCGGCGTCGATTCGTCAAATCGCACGATGTTGCTTGAGCTGCCGCTGCCAGCGGGCGGTGTCGACGTGATCATCGATGATGCATCCCACGCGCTTGCTCACCAGCTCGTCGCTTTGGAAGCGTTGTGGCCACGTCTGCAAGACGGCGGCTTCTACATCATCGAAGACCTGACTATCGGCGCACTCCCATGGATGCGAGGCGCAGCTGGGGCGGATCAAGAGCGTCGAGCGCCGACCAACAACACCAACTGTGGCCACGAGTGTCACTACGTGCAGAGACCGTCCGAACACCCCTTTATCAAGCGGCTGATCCCCACCATAGCAAATCAACAAGCCGCAAGGGAGGCGCTCTCCCTTGGTCCCGGCCTGCCGTTCGCCATCGAGCGCATCCTGGATAACAACGCATGGTTTTACACGATCACAGGCGCGCACGCGGGCGGCGGCCTCGACTCGACGATCATCATACAAAAGACGCAGTCCGAGTCTTCGGATCCGAGCTCTTCAGAGCGACCATCGGATCCTGAAGCGCCTGCTGGCGCCGAAGCTGCTGCTGTAACTGCTACAGTGCTCCCCGCGCCACCATCGGAGCTCACACCTTGGGCGAGCGGAATCAGTGTGTACACCCCTCTGCCCGCGGCGGGCATTCCAGTATTGCAGTTCGGAGCCCTTTTGCTGGTGCTTACAACGATCGCCGTATACCGCTCGCGCATGGTGGGCGCGTGGAGGAGAGCATCCACGATCGTCAGTGGCAGTGAACGCTTTCAGTGAACGCGGCCTCTGCCTCTTTATGGTTTCGGCACGATGATGGCTCCAGGCTCTCGTTGGTAGCGCGACGACAGGTGTGCCGTTACTATACGACGGGTGTCGTGCCGAAGAGACGGCGATCGTGACTGATGACTTTCATCGGCGCACACACCAGTTTACGAGCTCCACGCGGGTACCCGTTGCCGTTCCCATACATGCGCGAAAGCGGCTTCTGGCGTTTATTTTCCGGTCGCGTCAGACACGCCACGGCGCACGCGGTGAAGGCAGTGGTGGTGCCTGCTGGTTCTCTTTGCGGGTCTCGGATCGGCACCCGGGACGCGCGGTCCGCCGCGCCGGGGAAAAGCGGCCCGCGCGGCCGCACGACCCGGGACGCGGTCGCACCCGCGCCACCCGGGTCCCGGCGGACGTACGTCCGCGCTCATCCGCAGTCTTTTCGATGAGTCATTCCGAACATGAAAACTGGAAATTCATCTTATGATTGTATATAAGATTGTGCATTTCGCCAGGCGTCGAGAGGGGCTGTCCTCGTTCCGGACGTGCTAATGCTTTTGCTGGCTCCCCCCCACGCCCGTCGGCCTCCGCTCGCCGCGCTCTGCGCTCTGCGGCGTCTGTCTGGCCGCGGGCGACACCGTCACGACAGCCGAGCTCGCAGGACGACGAGTCTTACATTCCGGTCTGTTCACGGGCTACGCACGCGGCTTACACGCGGCTCGGCTCTGGAGTCCACGCGCCAATCCACTCGCCCGACGACCGCCGCGCGCTCCGGGTTGATGTTGCGACATGGTCGTCTTCGCACCCTCTGAAGCGCCCGCCGCGGCGACCATCGGCTCACGCGCCGCGATGCAGCATTAGTAAACGGCCTCGGCTGCACTGTACTCATACGCGCCAGAGCGTGAGGGAAGAACCTTTTCGATGCTCGCCCAGACGTCTGATGGCGGGACGTTCGCATTCACGCGCGAGACCACTCCCGTGGGCGCGTAGTGGGCGAGAATAGGCACGGTCTGATCGCGGTAGCTCTGAAGCCGCTTGGTGAGAGCCTCTTCAGTGTCGTCGGCGCGCTGCATGAGTGGCTCGCCCGTCTCATCGTCGAGCATCGTCATCGCTGAGGGCGCGGCGCCCTCGGCGAGCGACTTGGGCTTGGCAAATTTGACGTGGTAGCTGCGGCCAGAGCTCTTATGCACCCAGCGGCCACAGATCCGCTCTGTGAGCACCTCGTCGGGTACTTCCAACGCGAGCACCAGGTTCACCCTGTCACCGGACGCAGCGAGCATCTTGTCGAGCATTGTGGCTTGCGGGACTGTGCGTGGAAAGCCATCGAGGATGAAGCCGTTCTTGCAATCGGCCTGCTGGATGCGATCGCGGATAATTGAAACGACAAGTTCATCCGAGACCAGACCGCCTGACGCCATCACGTCCTTGGCCATCTTGCCCACCTCTGTGCCGGCTGCAACAGCGGCGCGGAGCATGTCGCCCGTGGATAACTGCGGGATGCTGAGCGTCTCGACAATCTTCGGCGCTTGCGAGCCTTTCCCCGCACCAGGCGGTCCGAATAGAATCATCACGGTCTTCGAGTCCGCAGCCATCATGCTTGGATCCGTTGGAGTGCGTTGGCGCTGCGCCGCCTCGACAGCGCCACCGCACAGACGTGAAGCAGCTGCGAAGCTAAAAGCATGGCACGACGAGGTGCGTAGGGCGCTGTGACCGCCCGTGGGCTGGGCCAGAGAGGGCTGCGCAGCCTGCGGTTGTCCTGGCAGGCGTGGAGAAGCCACGAAGCCCGCCAGCGCGAGGGCGACGAATACCATTCAGCGATCTCCGACGATTTCAACTCTGCTCGCGAAAAGGCCTAGAAATGCGGAATATGTTCACACGGGACCTAGTGTTCACACCGTCGCCGCCCCTCACTCGGCCTTCACGCGCCCTGCCGTGATGACTGGAGCTGCGCTTCTGCTGCTTCCGCCGTCGGCATCGGTGGCGCCCGCCGCGTTGTCATCGGCACTGCTACCGTTGCCTCCGGATCCGGATCCACTTGAGGTTCCTCTTCGGGAAAGTTGCGAGCCGTACAGCGCGTTGGGACGCGGCTGACGAACGGCACCCGCCGCGGCGTCACCTGCTGGACGCACGCAAATGACACATGTGAACGTCAACGACAATGCAGAAGCTGTGAGGCGAGGAGAGCAAGTTAGGAGACAGGCTGCAGTGGCGCTTACCTTTGTCAGCGTCGTCGCCCTCGCCCGACGCGCGATCCCCTCGGCGGCGCGAACCGCGCACGACAGCCAGCACGAGCGTCAGCGCACGCACGACCCATTGGAGTATGTTACATTGGAGCCAGAGCACGAAAAGCAGCTGCAGATGAGTCATGAACGGAATCCACACGAGCACCGGCTCGAGTTGGCGCACCGCAAACCACATGAGAGCATGGTAAAGCCAGTAGCGAAGCTGCTGAGTAGCTGCCGCCTGCGAGCTTGGCTCCGTGCCGCCGTTTGGCCGGGCTGAGATTGCGGCGGACGCGCCACTGTTGGCTGGGGCTGACGCGATTGCCTCGATGGAGCGCAGCATCGGCCCCCCGAGCGCGAGCAGCGGCAAGCCAAAGGCGGCGATCTGTGTGGGCATGAGGAGGAAGATGATGCCCACGAGCAACACTCTTCCCTCGTGCACTGCAGCGAACAGGTCGGCGCTCAGTTTCATGCCGATGAAGGCGGCGAGCACCATCTGGAGCCCGCCCTTGGCTGGCTCGGGCACAGAGGGCACCCACTCTCCCATGCGGGCCGCTCGGCGTTGAACGTGCCATGCCACGAACTCGTACGCGAGGTGAAGCCCACGCCGGCCTGGCAACTGGAGCCAGAGGTATGCACAGAAAGGGATCTCGTATAGTATTGTGAGCGGCCACCACCGCTCGAGCAGCGGCAGTGCCGCGCGGCCCAGCCGCGGCACGAATGGCACTGCATGCAGCAGGCCCTTGCACAGCTCCACGCTCGCCCACACCACCCAGTATTGTAGGCACGGCCTTTGCTCAGCAGGGCTGGCTTTCAAAAGCCAGAGCGAGCGAAACATCGGTAAGCCCGTCGCGAGCGATGTCTCCCAATAAACCAAAAAAGCAAGCGCCTGAGCATGCAGTCCTATCCAGCTCATCAGGCGAGCACAGCATGCGCAGACCACGATGAAGCTTAGGTGAGGCAAAGCGGACGCCAGGAGGCGAGAACGGTGGCGAATGTATGCCTCAAGGCGCTCGCAACGGAGCGTCACCGCGGAGCGGGCGCGATAAATGTAGCGCCTCCGGCGGACGAATACGATCACGCGCCAGAGCAGTAGCACAGCGACGATGACCGCAGCCTCGATGGCTATCACCGTGCGTGGCTGGGCAGCTACAAGGCGTGCTCCCGTGATGGCGCTGTCTCTCACAGACGGCCATGCAATGACAGCGAGGCGAACGAGCGGCTGCACTGTTAGATGAAGCACGTTCGTCCATGCAGCAAGTGCCACCCATGACGCCTCCAGCGCCGTCCGCGTCGCTGAGGCGATGGCCTGCATCTCAGTCAGCGCTGTGGCCGTGACCTCTGTCAGCGCTGTGGCCGTGACCTCTGTCAGCGCTGTGGCCGTGACATCTGCCCTCACTTGCACCTGCATCAGGGCGGCGCTGGCAGCGGCATCACCCATCGGTCCCTTATCTGAACTTCACGTTCACGTTTACGTCAAAGACGTTCAAGTTCCACACCAAGCCGCCGAGATCAGATTCTGGGAAAGGCTGCGCAACGCAGAGGACGCTTGAAGTACGTCATCCGCCGCACCGCGAAGTGTGCTTACGACATGATATTTGGCGCGAAAAACTCACCAGCAGAAAAATGACGATCCTTTTCACGTCTCTGCGAACTCTCATGACGGCGGCGCTCACGCTCACGCTGGCCTGGTACATCGCGTATTGGTACGTAAACAAGCGCGGTGTGATGGTCGGCGCGGGCGCTGCAGTCGCAAAGGCTGACAAGGATGACAAGGATGAGGCCATCCGTGATGAGTTTGAGGAGGCCGCCGCCACGCCAGTAGGCCTCGCGGGCACGATCTCAGAGCAGCGTATCGACCCCAATACAAGGGCGGCGCTGCTACCCGACGCCAAACGAGCTGCTCCTGGCGCTCCAGTGCCCATGCTGCCCCGGAGAGCCGCCACCACCACCGTCCCCGCTCCTTGCGAAGCCACCATCAGGTCCCCACAGGTGCTCGCTCCGCGGCGGACGCGCTCCGACGGCGCATCCATCCTGGCGTACGTCCCCAGAGTCGAGTGGGGCTCCTCGCGCCTCAATCGTCTGCGAGCAAGTCCCGTGGCGAGCAAGTCCCGTGGCGAGTTGCTGAGGAGGCTCTGCGAGCATCGCCGTCCGGCGGTGTGCTGCATCTTCCCAGCCTCCTCCACTATCCGAGCTCGGCGCCCCTGATGCCTATGGTGCTGAGCGAGCGCATCGACGACGTCTCCATCGACCGTCTGCACTCGCTTGGGTTGCTTCCGCACATGGCACGGCTCTGCGCGGTTGCCCGCCATCCGGTGGATCCCAAGAGCGCTTTGTTCTTCGGGTGGCCGGAACTTGGCACCTTGGCGGACGAAGACGCTACCGGGCCATGGTTCGCACGCCACCCCTGGCAGACGCTCCTCACCGTGCTCAACGGAGTCGCTGTGGGCCTGTGCGCTCTGCACGGGGCAGGAGAGGCGCACGGCGCGGTGACACCCGCAGCCGTTGGCGTCCGCCATGATGGGAGCGCGTGGCTGCTACCGTGTGGCAGCTTGCTCGTGCGGTCTGCGACGCTGGGCGAGAAAGCGCTCGCACGCGATGCCGACCTGCGCGGTGTCGGCCTTCTCCTCTACGATCTCGCCATCGCCGGAGCATTGGCCCCGCGTGCTGTGAGCATGGCGCTGCAGGAGCTGGCACACAAGTGCGAGGCACTCGAACTCACGATGCACGAGTTGGCCTCCAAGCTCGCAGACGTGCTCCGCATGAGCGTGCTGGACTCCTCCACACGCCTGCAGGAGACCTGCCGCATACGACAAAGCGCTGGTCCCGCCTTCGCGCGCTCATCACGGCTGCTTCGGCCTTTACTGAAGCGGCCGCCACGCGAGCACTGTGCCTCATCTGCCTCGAGGAGGTCAGCACACGCCGCGGGCTCGCCTGCCCCGTGGGCCACCTGATCTGTGCGCCATGCCTTCAAACGTACGTCAGCAGCCTCGCTGGCTCGGCAAAGTTGCGCAGCTCGAATGGCGCCCTCGACTGCCTCGGCGCCCACTATCAGCCATTCTCCTTTTGCCGCAGCATGGTCGAGCCCCTTCTCTTCGGAGATGCGCTGCGGCTCTACCTCGAGACAACGGAGACGACGGAATCGACGGAGACGGCGGAATCGACGGAGACGGCGAAGACGCCGGGCCAGGGAGAGATGCAGTGTACTCCCGAGTCGATACAGCCAGAGCTCCACGAGGCCTTAGCTGCCCATCTTGCGAGGTCTTCTGCGACCCGGATCCAGACGGTTGCATCGCAATGAAGTGCAGCAGCTGCAACGTGGCGTTCTGCTGGCTGTGCTTTATGCCCTGCGGATGCGACGCGCACCCTCACTGCCGCGAGGAACACGGCGGGTACTTTCCGTCGAGATCCGAGGTGGGTCAATGGCATCGGCGGCTCCGATGGCATGAGGTCGACGGGGTGTTGCAGCGCTCGTTTGGGGGCCGCCCGCCCGAGCGGAAGGAGGCCTTACGGCAGGAGGCCTTGCGCTTTTGTAAGCGGCGCCTCGCGGACGGCGAGATTCGGCTGTGGCCCTTCCCGGTCGTGGCGCCGTCAGTGGGAGGCATGCTCGGAGTCGTGCCGCACGTGCAGTTTGCGCAGTTTGGGCAGATCGACGAGCTTCGAGCGCTCCTCGACGAAACGCCGGAGCTGATCGACCAGGCCGACGGCCGCGGCATGACTGCGCTCAGGAGGTGGCCTTGGCTATCCTTGACCACGCGGGGGACGTCGTGAACGCGGTCGGCCCGCGCGGGACGACGGCGCTGCTGGTGGCTTGCGAGTATCGGCGTGAAGCGATTGCGCGGGCGCTCCTGGATCGTGGCGCTAAGATCGATGCGCTCAAGACGAGGCTCAATTCTGAGTCGGCCACAACGCTCGCCAAGATCGGCACCGAGAAGGGCATCATGCTGTTCGGCATCAAGCGCGACCAGAAGGAGGCCGACTTTCGGAAACTACGCCTCGGCCCAGGGGACGCCATCCTCATTTCGTCGGACCTTGTCAAAGGCTCGCTGACGAGCGTCGACCTGTCCGCAAATCATCTCACTACCTACGGCATGGACATGACGGGCATCAAGGAGCTCGCCGCCGCTCTTGGCGTCAACAGCGCGCTGACGGTGGCCAACCTCCTGGGCAATCAGCTTGATGTGGAGTCCGCCAAGTTGCTCGCTGAGGTCGCGAAGCAGAAGGGCATCTCGCTCTGCGGCATCCGGCGCGACCAGTCCACCGCCGACTTCGCGATCCAGGGCCTAGGCCCAGGGGACGCCATCCTCATTTCGTCGGACCTTGTCAGAGGCGCCTTGACACAGGTGTTCGCTTTCTGCCCCCCCCCCCAAAGAGATGCCTTTTCTGTTACTCTAAACCTTGCCTTTGCTTTGAATGGTTTTGCAGCTGGACCTCTCAGGTAACCAGCTGTGCGGCAAAGATCATTTGGGCTTTGGAACTCACACTGCAGAGGGCATCACAGCGATCGCCGACACCATGCGCATCAATGGCGGGCTGACGGCCCTGGATTTGTCCCATAACTGCCTCGAAGATGAGGGCGTAAGCGCAGTCTGCAAGGCCATCCAGAATAACAAGGACACCAAGCTCGCGTTGCGCGTTAATGGCTCCCTGACACGGGTGCCGCCACTAGAGATTACTGACACCCCCTGAGATGCATTATCTGTTCTAAACTGACCCTTACGTTTGCTGTGGATGGCATTGCAGCTGGACCTCTCACACAACGAGCTGGGTGCGCGGGGGAAAGCGGCGCTACTGCTAGGCGCGGTCAAGAAGGCTTTTTGGGCAAGATGGCTCTGGACCGGCAGTGCAATAGTACATTCGATGGTACGTTGTTGCTTTGGCAACAAATGTGCTATTGCACTGCCGTTGTGTTGCTATAGCGCACTGAGCTTCTGCTTAATCTTTGTTTTTAGTCCTGTGAAGTTATAGTTCGGCCTAATATGTTAAAGGGAATTTTCGATACAGTTGCGAGAGACCGAGAGTAGTAGTTTCGATTACAGTTGTTTCGTTCATGGGGAGCTCCGAGGTCCGAGACCCGCTCAGAAGGATTATTGCGCCATCTGACCGCTGGAAAAAGGCTCACGACGTCGATTCCTTTTTCGCGCTTCCATACAAAAGACATTCCACGAACACAGTCTCTGCTCTCTCCGCAACCATTCTCTCGGCCACCTCAGACACGTCAAAACAAATCTCAGACACGGACGCACCCCAGGGGGGCGCCCTCTGAGCGACGGCCCGCTCGCAATCGACGTGCAAATTCGCACGTGTGTCAAATTGGATTCCAGATTCACCGCGTTAGATTCACACCCAGATCGTGTGAAGATTGCGTGAGCAGAGACCGCGGGGCCGACCGTCTCCCGCTTCACCGCCGTGCTAGTCAAAAATGGCCGCAAAGTTGCAGGAGTTCGTGGCTCATGGCTCAGCTGTCAACTGCCTCCAGTTTGGACGTAAGAGCGGGGCGGTGATGGTGACCGGCGGCGAGGACAAAAAGGTGAATGTGTGGGCGATTGGGAGGCCGAATGCGATCTTGAGTCTGACTGGGCACACAAGTTCAGTTGAATGCGTGACGTTCGATTCAAACGAATCGACAGTCATTGCCGGTTCGGCCGGCGGGACGCTCAAGCTGTGGGATCTCGAGCAAGCCAAGGTTGCACGAACGCTGACAGGCCACCGCTCCAACTGCATCAGCGTGCAGGTATATACTCTGACAGCGAGCAGTGCCTGCTGCTTGCGGTCGTTCAGAGAGCTTTTCATGTCTCTCAAGACCGCCTCATGACTGCCGATCGTGTTCGGATGTGCATTCCCCGCAGTGGCATCCCTACGGCGAATTCTTTGCCTCGGGCTCAGTCGACACGAATCTCAAGATTTGGGATATTCGGCGCAAGTCGTGCATTCAGACGTACAAGGGCCACACCCGAGGTGTGCGGCAGATCGCCTTCTCTCCCGATGGGCGCTGGGTCGTCTCGGGCGGCGACGATGGTGTGGTCAAGCTGTGGGATCTCACGGCGGGCAGGTGAGCGCGATGCCCACGCGGATGAGTGCCCCCGTTCTGCGCTCAACAATCTCGCCGACTTCTCGTATCTGCGCAGGCTCGTGCATGAGTTCGCCCCGCACTCTGCGCCCATATCGGGCCTTGCGATGCACCCGACGGAATTCCTCATGGCGAGCGCCTCGGTCGATCGCACGCTCCGGCTGTGGGACCTCGAGAGCTTCGAGCAAGTGTGCTGCATGCCGCCAGATAGCGGCCAAATCCGCCGTGTGATGTTCTCCGAGGATGGCTCTGCACTCCTCAGTGGCGCGGAGGAGTCGCTGCGCGTCTGGGGCTGGGAGCCGGTGCGCTGCTACGAGCAAACCGACGTGCGCTGGAGTCGCCTGGCCGACCTCTGCACCTCGCCAGGGCAACAGAAGTTACTCGCTGGCTCTGTTCGCGAAGCCATCGTTTCCGTTTGGAACATCGACCTGACGGCCATACAGCCTTTCGCAAGCGCAACCCACCCGGCTGAACAAAGGCAGCCGCCAGTGCGCAGCCCGCGGCCCGCGGCTGCATCGCCAATGGGCGGCCGACGAGTCCAGAGCGATGCGACCCCCCCTCCAGCCCAGCGCACGGCGCAGACGCAACGCCTCGACGCCCCTGAGCCGGCGGCCACTCCAGCCCAGAAACGTGATGCCAGTCGGGGAATGGGCAACCCCGACGAAGCTGTTCGTCAACAAATCGCCCAGTGCCGAGCACAGCTTGCGCAGCGGCGCGCGTCGCAAGGGCAAGGCGCGACTGCACCTTCTCACCTTTCTCATTGTCCGACCTCGTGCGCATCAGCATCGATTGCCGAAGCACCTCCACCGGAGGCATTCTCTGCTTCCGGCAACCATGCCTCTGTGGGCACTTCGATGACGGATACCCTGGATGGGAGAGCTCCTGCGGTCAACCCAGATGGCCTGCTGACTGCTCCGCCTCCGAGCAAGCCTCAGCACCGAGCTCCAGCCGAGGCAAAGCGCGGTGCGGATATGTGTGGCGACGACCACGATATTCTAAGGCTGCTGACCCACGGCAATGAGAGGCAAGAAGCGTGCCTCCACTCACGCCTCGACGCGCTCAGGACACTCCACACCTTCTGGCAGGCAGGCCAAGTGAAACAGGTGCAAACCAGGGCCCCATCCCGCGTCTAATCCCACACCCACACCCGCCAACAACTCATCAGTTGCTTTGTTGTTGCATGTGAGCGCCATGAGCAGATGCTGCAGCGACTGCAACAACTTGAGGACCCGAGCGTGACTTACGACGTCGTGGCAGCGGGCATCATCAAAGGCGCGAGCATCGACCTCGAATGCGTGCTCGTTCTCCTTCCGTTGCTCATGTCTTTGCTGGACTCAACGTATGAAGACGTCGTATTGACGGCGATGCGCGCGGTCTCGCATCTGAGCCTTTCTTTCGGGCCGCTGATCAAGAACACGCGGGGCGTTGCGCAAGACATGCTGGGAGGTGAGTACCGCTTGAGCGGCATGTCCGAGCCCGGTTGCTCAACCCTAACCAACATCTCTCCTAATTGTGGCAGTGGATCTGAATGCCGAAGCGCGGCGACAGCGTTGCCAGGCGGCCTACGAGCACTTCTCTGGTCTGATTCCACGGCTGAAGCGGATTGCACCCGCGCGCGGGTCGTTGGGCAGCACTGCCAAAGATCTTCTCGCTACGCTGAGTGCGCAGCTTGATCTTTAGAACTTAGAAGGAGCGAGAAAGGTCAAGCGATGCCGATCGGGTCAAGCTCAATCGTGATTCCTGACGTGATTCCGGGATCGAAAATCACAGGTATCGCTGAACAGAAACTGCTAAGGGTTTTCCGGTCGTTAAACCGCTTGATCATGTTTCAGTTTCGGTAACTTATTCAATTAATGCTGTCCCTTCATATATTCTGAGCCGCGCGCGGCGCGGCCCCCGGGGCATGCGTCGGGCGGCGGGCGCTCCGACCCGCCGACCGGTCACCGCACGTGATTGCCCTCCCACGCGCTGGTACGAACGCCCGAGCTCGAGAGATGGCGAGGCTGGCCGGCACAGTGTTGAATGCGTCGCCGAGCGCGTCATTGGCGTTGTTCGTGCCCAGAAGCGACGACGAAGGCCCGCGTAGAAGATGACGCTGACGCGGTGCTGGGGGCGGGTGCCGCCGCCGCCCTCTGTATCTCCGCCGCCGCCGCCGCCGCCCCCCCCGCTCCCGCCGCTTCCGCGGGCCTCTGCATCGCCCTCTGTTGCCTTCGTGCCTCCTCAACCGTCTTAATCGCAGTCTGCGAGTTTGTCAGCGATTCCTCGAGCTGATCGCAAAGTTGTCGAAGTTGTCCTTTCTGGTGCATCAGTTCCGAATGCAAATCGGACACGGCAAAGGTTTCTTCCTCGAACCTCTCCAGAGGTAAATTCGAGCTTCTCAAGAGATAAATTTGGGGAGACTCGAGGTGGCCTGGTGTGTTGAAGTCGTGTACGGAGGCTGCCTCGGGGAGAGCTCCTGCTTCATGCACGAGCTTGTGCAGTGCTCGCTGCCCTTCGACGACCCGATCACGGATGGCCGAGAGCTTGCGGTGTTGTGCTCGCTCCTCCTCGGATAATTCGACACGCGGGCAAAGCTGAGGCGTGCGAAGCACCCTGCGCAGGATGTCGCTGCGCATCTCCAGGTTTTGCTGAAGGGCGTCCGCCATGCATGCCTTGTGCCTTAACATGCGCAGTTGCTCTTTAAGTGTCTCGACTTCCTTTGCAACCTCCTTTTCTTTCTCGGGCTGCTGTTCCGCACGCTTCACCGTCGCGTCTGAGCGCGCCTTCGTCTCCTCGACCAGCGCACCCCAATTCCCCAAATCGCTCCCGGGGCCAACGAGTTCTTGGAGAGATCTGCTGAAGGCGTCTATGGTATCGCCGTGAGAGGAGGCAGACTTGAGGGTCTTTAGGTTCACACTATCCGAGGGCAACTTCTCCTTCTCCCCGATCACGTTTTCGGGTGCAGAGAGTGCAGACTGCTTGAGGGCGACATCGATGTGTGCCTTCAGTTTGCTATCGGCGGTGTGCGGCCCACCAGACTCGAATGCGGCCTCGCCAAGCGTCAGACGTTCAAGCTGGACTCGCGAACAAAAGCCATCGTTCTGCATCACGAACACTGCGTCTCCAACCGACGGATCACGCACGGGTGCCACCCCAACCACTCTTGCGGAAGCGCGTTGTTTGGTTGGATCTGAAGTCGCAAGCAACGCCAGCGCAGTACACCTCGCGGGAGGGGCATCCGGATGCCTTAAAGGGAGGGCCGGGTCGTCTTCTTCGAGGCCGTGAAGGTAGCGTGCCCAATCTTGCAGCCAAGGGTAATGTAAAGCATGAGAGACGCCTCCGGAAGCATGCACGAACGTTCTCTCCGGCGCGCTGCTATCGGCACTGAATACCATCCATTCCAACGGCTCTGAGGGACCAGATGGTGAATTCAGATCAGCAGTGGACAGCTGGAGTAGCTCAAGGGGATCAGACATCGGATCGACATCCTCGACGTCCACAGCCGGGGCACCTGGCGTCACCGAGCCCGCAGCGCGTGGACCTTCTGGCGTGGACTCGGGCCGTGCTCGGCGTGGAAGCAGCTGCTGGGATGCATATGGCCGCCGCGGAGAGGCGCGCCGAGCGTCGGGCGCGCCACCGACCGACGGCCGTTCTTTGAGCCGCAAGTCGGTGCTCGCATCGCCGACTGGCGGCGATGCGCTCCGAGGAGACGTGGCGATTGTGGCCGCCGAAAGTGGTGCCTCTTGGGCCCATCGCGGAAGAAGGTTCCCCGTGAGGATGCCGATGGAAACAGTCTTGTCTGTCCAGCCCAAGAAGACAGCAGTAAGCCCGCCGACCAGCGGTTGGCTAGAGACCGCGAGAGCGCGTCTCGAGGCCGCGCCACGCCTTGTTGAGCGCGCATCCGCGGGTGTGTCGTCAGGAAATGTGCCTGCGGGGCTGCTCACGCGCACCTCGACGTTCATAGACAGCGGGCCCTGCAGATACAGGTCGAGCTGAGGTGACACACTGCTCAAAGCCAGAACCCTCTGGCGGATCCACGAAAGAGCGTCGCGCGAGGCGCCAACGTCCAGGCTCGCCTCCAGTTGGGGCTGGATGGAGAGGAGATGCATGCGCGACCGCTCACAATTGGGTAGCACGGGGCAAGCCACATAGATTGCGCCTCTCGCCGATGCAAAGTACACGCTGAGCGATGACCAGCCGCGATGGGTCGCCGCGCAGAACGAGAAGCCCGCAGGAGAAGCTTGCCGGTCCCTCACCTCGATGCCAACGTCGGGATCGGGCGGCACCCGGAGGGTCAGCTCAGGCCTCTGCAGGTCTTTGATAGTGTCATAGAGATGAAAGCTTCCATCCGAGAGCAGCACCCCCAGGTGGCATTCACCCAAAGGATGCCAATCCACTTGACGCACCTCGACAGAATCTCCGATGGCTGAGGACGTGGTGGCCAAGGGGCCACGGCATTGGCGGAACGCCGAGGGCTCACGCGCTGGGGTGGCCAGATTCAGTGGCAGCGCCCAACACAAGACGGGTTCGCTGCTGATGGCGTGGTCAGTGACGTCAGAGCATGCAACGGAAGGCAGCCTTCCATCGAGGTGCATCGAGAGAGTTTGCTCGTGCCCGGGCTTCATGCGAACGTTGGCCACCATCTCTTTTCTCTCGTCGGCATTCATGCGTCGGAGAGTGCGCATGTTGGTGTAGCCCTTTTCACGCATGGCGCTCGCGTACTCACTGAGGCCGAGTTGTGCCAGCAAGCCGCCAAGCTCATCGATGGTCTCGACGAGTGCAGCGATGCGATCAGGCGACGGCGGCACCATGATGGAGACACTTTTCTTGCCGACGAGTGCGAGGCGCCCCGACGCCTCGTCGAGTCTTATCTCGACGACCTCGTGTGGCATGCCACGGTATGCGTGTAGCACGGTACCCGTGCTTGACCGTGATGCACGGTATCCGTTTAGCACATTATCCGTGCCAAAGCACTCATCAACGAGCTTCTTCTGCACATGTTGCGGTTCCTGCCAAAAGTTTCTGTGCGATGTGCCGTGTGCCTCAAGCCGTTTCAGAAGCCACGGCCAGAAGCTGTGGTCGAGGAGCTGCGGGCGCATCAGCTGAATGCAGCAGAGGGAACTTGCTTTGGGGTTAAAGACGCGCAGGCAATTATCGGCGCCGAAGACATGCAAGTCGCGTGTGACAGTGTTAGCTGCGAGGACGGCACGGCGACTGACCCCGGAGCGCAACATGTCGCTCGGCTGCTCTTCGACGACATCGCGCGATGCGACCGCGGTCTTCGCGTACGTCGCTGACATAGATGTCTCCCTACACTTCCGGTTGCGCTTCTCCTGTGAAGGATGGTGAGGAGTGCAGAAAGGAGAAGAGGGACGCAACGCACTTTGAAGTCTCTGGAACTTGTCAGCCGCGTGAAGGGTTTGTTGTTTTGTGCTCGCTTTCTGCGGACGACGATAGGGGAGTAGGCCTTCTTGCCGCTTAGGCAGCTAGCTGCTATCCGCCGCTTTCGAGAAGAGGACATGTCCCCAAATCATCGGGGCGACGTCGTGAGGGCCGTCGATGCATCGCTCATTCGCGTGGCAACGCTCGCTCGATGCCTACAAGTAACGCCAGTGAGCCATCAAGCTAGGAGCCCATTGTTGATGCGCACGCACTTGCTCGCGTCTGCAGCTAAGCGCGAGCACCGTCTGTGGCGAAGAGCTGAACCATCAGCAGCGCAGTCGGTCTTTCTATGCTTTGATGCCTGGCGCCTTGCCACAACGCGTGCTCGGAACGCACACACCACGCCAGTGACTGACGCTAGGAGCCTGGCGTCCTGGGCGAATCGCAACCGCTTGCTGGCTACCGCGGCTAAGCGCGCGCACCGTCTGCGGCAAAGAGCCGAGCCACCGGCGCACTTGGCGCGACCAGCTCTGGAAGAAGGCCACGCGTTCGTGCTCAACACGATGCGATGTGCTCGAACCGTGATCAATGCTTACGCGGCGAACAGAACGGACGCGCCATGCATTCTGCGCAGCATGCCTCCACCCACGTACTCGCGGCCCTCAGAGCTGCTGTCATCCTTCGCTCACGCCAGTCCTGCGCGACCTTCGCAACTGCCTTCACTGCAGCTCGCTCATCATCCTATCTGCGTCGAATCGGGGTTCCCGCCGAATTTGGATCGTGTCGATTCCATGAATGATGATAGTGGCTGCTCCTGCAGCGGTGCTTCGACGACCAGTTTCGAAGCGAATCGGCCATCGGGCAGCACTGCGTCAGTGACGGCCGCCCTGGAGCGATGGCGACGCGCTACCTGGAGAGGGCTGCTTGAGGACATGCGGCGTGTGAGCGCTGAGGAACGACGAACCGCCAACGCGGTGCGTTCGTGCTTTGTCCTGTGGCGAATCACAAACTCCGTACGCGCGGAGACTACGCGGCTGATCGCGTGCGCTCAACTGCGGAAGTTCCGGAGCCTGTTCGTATGTTGGCTGACGTCGTCGCGAGCTGCCTCACGAATTCGACGTGTCACGGCTGACTGTGGCTGGCGAGTCCATGCACGTACGCTGACGAGAGCATTTGACATTTGGCGAAGCAGATGCTCAGTGAGTGTAGATGCGAATGGCGTACCTCCGTCACCTGAGCCTCGCGTACGCTTGCAGCAGATCAGGTCGGATATTCGCTTGTTGCTCGTGAAGTGACGCGCCTGAGACCGGACTAAGACCGCGGACCCGGACACGGCGGCCGGCGGCGGCGTCGGGGACACGCAGGTTTCAGCGGGAGTACGGGACCAGCCCGCTACGGCGCGGCGGGTCTATAACCGCGCCGACTACGCGTCCCACACGCCATCGACGACCGGCCCGCGTGTAAATAAGTTATACTCTTCGAGTGACAATTATAAAATGGTTCGAACCGTCGAAACGCCGCCGGGATCGCGGCGCAAGTGGCAAGCGTCAGCGTCACGACCCGGGGGGCGCGGGGGCGGCGCGCGGGCTCATCGTACCGTCACCCCCGCGGCAATGGCACACGGCTTCCGACGTACTTCCGACGGGGCGGGGCGTCCGCCACATATGCCTGCGTGTCCGGAAGACGCGTCCACCTGCACTCAAGGGCGTGTTCGCTAAGTGGCCGAGAGCACTCGGACTCCGCTCTTGCAACCATAAGCCATCTACCTGTTTTCGCTCTTGCCGGCGACCGCGGCAGAAGTGCGGCCCTTCAGGACCCGTGCACGTAGGGCTTCGAACTCAGCCGCACTGATCAAACTGTCGTCGCGTAGACTCGCTAGGCCAAACAGCTTTTCCCTGGTAGCCTTGGGCGGGCGCGAGCCAAGATCGTCGCGCATAGCGCGTCTGCGCTCGCGCGTGGTGTTGCCAGACCTGACGACGCCCTCGCGACTTCCCCCCCCACGGGACGAGGGGGACATACCCGGCCTGCCCAGATGTTGCGCGATGGTGCTACCCGTCGCGTTGCCACTTTCGCACGAGCGCTGCACGTCGTATGGACCGCCAGGGCACATGCTGAAATAGCCAGGAATGGCCGAGGCGTTGCAGGTGTGGAGGGCCGGACGACCGAGGCTCCTCGAGGGACGCCAGTACGGACGCCAGCCGACATGGCGACACGAACTGGCTTGCCCTGCAAGAGATGGCTTCTCGAAGCGCCCGAGAGTGAAGTCGGTCCCACTTATTGTTGCATGCCCAAGCTGGCACCGGTCGCGAAGTTTGTGCGTGTGAAAGAAGTAGAGCCCCCAGTAGTGATGCGGTGCCGAGTTGTGGAACTTGAGGAGGTTTTGGACCTGCGCCAGCGAGGGAGACGAGCGTCAGCCGGTGCGCTCACGCATCGCAATGTAGCAGTGGCATCGATTCGATCCCCCGGGCAGTGCCAGTCTCGAGTAGTGCGAGAACCGATCGAACGTGTCTCCAAAGCCATCGGCCAGGGCTGCATCACCAACCCACCACCAGTCGATGTTCACAGAGTTTGCGCAGAAGTCGCGCGAACGCGGGTCGCGAGCGTTGCAATTCACGCCGAGGACGCTTGACTTGGCGTGCAGCCTCCAGGCCTCATCCCTGAGCCCATCGGCGCACTTTGGGATTGGCGCTGCGCTCGTGGCGACACCTAAAGGGTTGGTGTACAATTCGGCGGCACGAGCGCCATCGTCGCGGCAGCTAGAAGGCGCTCGGTGCCCCTTCTCGCAGTCAAACGGCAGCCACAGCCGCACATTGCCGTCCGCGCGCAATGCAGGCATCGCCGACTTCCACAATACGTCGTGGCGCATGACGAGCACTGCGGCGTGCTCGACCCTTTGATTGGTACCACTCGCCACCCACTGCGCACGCAGGTCGAGAGCATTCTTCATGCCCAACAGTGCCCACATCGTGCGCTCGCAATACATCAGCCTCACCGGGCACTTAGGCATCGATCCATTCTGCGCTGCATGTCTCGCAACACGTGGCTGCCAGAACGCGTCCATGCTGGCCGCCAACTCCAGATTCCAGCTCTGCACAAACACATCCACCGTGCCGACAGCGCGCCAGGGCTCCACAACGTGCGTCATGATTGACTCAGCGCACATACGCCACAGCACCTCGTCCCCGGGCACGCCCTTCTTCATGGTCGCAGTCCGCGTTTTGTACGTCCCGACGCGGCCATAGAGGACGATCGCCCGACCGACTTCGGTCACCGCCATAATTCCTAAACGCAATCAAGTCAAGACAAGAAGGAACGACGCTTCACAAAACTTTGTCATGAACCTACGAAAGGCGCATGAGACAAACACTCCAGCGAGTCCCGAGTTTTAACCGCTGGTTCACACTCACGCTTTTGCACCGTCCGCGATGCACGGCGGAAAAAACCCGCGAGTCCTGGCGCTCTTCGACGTCGACGGCACGCTCACAGAGCCCCGGAAGTTAGTATCGCCTGAGACGCTTGCGTTCCTCGCCGAGCTGCGCAGCAAGATTGCAATCGGAGTTGTTGGCGGCTCTGACCTGACGAAACAGAAGGAACAGCTCGGAGACTCGCCTGCGCTCTTTGACTGGTGTTTCGCTGAGAATGGCCTGCTGGCCCACAAAGATGGTTCAGTCATAGGGCAGATGTCACTAGTGAAGCATCTCGGTGAGGACAGTCTCAAGCGGCTCATCAACTGGGTTCTCGCCTACCTGTCGACACTGGACATCCCCGTGAAGCGTGGGACCTTTATCGAGTTTCGGCAGGGCATGCTCAACATCTCCCCGATCGGACGCAACTGCAACCGGGAAGAACGAAACGACTTTGAGAAGTTCGACCTGGCGAACAAGATTCGTGAGACGATGGTGGCCAAGATGCGCACCGAGTTCAAAGACCTGAATCTGACTTACTCTATTGGAGGGCAGATCTCCTTCGATGTCTTTCCGCAAGGCTGGGACAAGACGGTACGCGCGTGTGTACGCGTTGGCTCGCTCAGCCTCGCCGAGAGCACGCACCTTCGCCTTGGTAGTCCCTCCCTCGTCATAGAGCTGAGCTGTGCGTCGCGCTTCTTTGCTCGTGCGAACTGCAGTTTTGCCTCAACTATCTGCCAGAGGCCGACTTCGACGAGATCCACTTCTTCGGTGACAAGACATTCGAGGGCGGCAACGACTTCGAGATTTTTAGCCACCCGCGAACCAAAGGTCATTCGATCGATGATGCCAACCCAATGACGACGCTCAAGAAGCTGTCCGAACTCTTCGGCGTCGCGTGTCCGGCCTCATTGACGCCACCTGGCGCCCACTGATCTCGCCGAAGCGCCCGGGGCCATGAAATGACCCTGCATGAGCGGCACAGAGATGACTCTCGATTGATTATGGCACACGGAACGTCCTTCTGAGTCACATCCGTAGGCGCGCTTTTTGCCAAATTGACATTTTTTAACGCAAGCAAGCAAGTAAGCTTAGTCGAAGCAACACAAGTACCTAAACAAGCGCAACCTTGCTTACTTGCTTCTTGCGAGCCGCGTTCCCCTAAAAGCGCCATGCTGGGCAAAGTTGTGTCGTAGTACCGGTAGCCGTTGGTTGAGCTCCCAGCACAGGCAGCATTCCCAGTCTGGTCCTCGCCCTTGCCGGAAGAAGCCGAGGGCGCGCGACCAGTGAAATTTCATGTCGTCGAAACAAGCAGTACTGGCAGTCGCTGCCACCGGCGCAGTGGCCGCGGTCCTCGTGCACAAATGGCTCAAATCAAGGATACCCTCGACTCTCGCAGAAAGCATAGCACAGTTGAAGTGCGAGGGAAATCCCTACGCGCCGGCCCTGCCCACGAGCGGTGAGCTCGACTCGGGTGCAACGGTCCAAGGTGCATTTCTGCGCGTGGGCCCCATCATCCTGCAGCGCGCCTCGTTCGGTGCTCTGTGGATTCGCATTGGCTTTCTGCACCAGCCAGCACCTGATGTCTCGCTGCTTCGCAAGGTTGTGAAGGTGGCGATCGAGGCCCAAACAGCCCCTCGCAAGGCGGCGCTGTACGTAAGCATCAGCGAGGCCTGCCTTTCGGCGGGCGGCGCCGTGGACCTTCAGGTGTTGCGCGATCTTGGCTTCGCGTACCACCATTACCGTCCGGGCAAGGCGGATGGCGAATGGGTCTACGTGAAAGATCTTGCCAGGATGGTCCCTGCCTATGCCACGAGCGTTGAGGGCGCCACGGGGGTCGTCTTTTCACCCGACCAGCGCAAAGTGCTTTGCGTTTGGGAGCGTGGCGGTTGGAACACACCTGGCGGTGCCGTCGACCCCGGTGAGATGAAGGTGGACGGCTTGAAGCGCGAGATTTACGAGGAGGTGGGAGTGACGATCGACGACACGTTTGAGCCCATCTACCTGGGTGGATATCAAATGGCGCGCGCGCGTGATGACAGGATTAATGACAATTTCTCTGTGTTCGCAGTGAAGGCGTCCAGCGAGCACTTCGAGGTCGACCAGAAGGAGATTCACGCTGCAATGTGGGTGCCGTGGGCGGCGTTACTCGACGAATGGATCGATGCTGGCCGGCCGGGTGACAAGAAGAATATTACATTGAGCGACGCGATGCTTCCCGCGGACAAGACATGCGTCTCTAAGAATTTACTTCGCTGGCTAGAGACGTATCGCAGCAATAAGGGCATGAAGTGCAAGGTGACGCCTGGAAAGGAATGCAAGATTGGCGTCTGAGACGCAGCTACTGTCGTTGGGCCGTTGCCCGAAAGGCTGACGCGTTGCACATCTTCGAAATTCGACGGGCGGCGGGGGCGATTGACGCTGGCACTTGTGCGGAGGTATCGGGCGTCGCAGCCACGACCGCTACGACCCGCAAGCGCAACGCCAGCGGGGCGCCGTGGCGTGCGCGGTGCCCACATTCAAATCGGTACGAAGTTAGGCGAGCACGGTGCACGACGAGACTTCAGCCCCAAACCGTCAGGAAAACTGAATGTCAACCGGACGCATGATACAATGTGGCAAGACGTGCGACTTGCCCCCACAGGTTTCGGTCTGAGTGACGCCATGGCAATCGGTACTGTCTACTGATGATTGCGCGCATCGCCTTGCGTTTCTTCGTCGCCCAGCCCCAGAGCAGCGACCGTGTGGAATTCCGGTGTACCGACATCGGTCGTTCGTCGTTCGATCGTACCGTTCGTAGCGAGCTGAGGTCGTCACGTGCCGCCAGCCGTGGGGGTGGTCTATATGTTTCTCTTTTTTCTTGATTCGGTATCGCCACCTCGCTGCGCGGAGTGGTGACTGTGTTTTGACTGTGAGTCTCAGTCTCTCCGAGACGCACCTCGGCACCTTCCTGTGCGCGTGTAGAGCGCGGCCGCCGTCCCGGCATCCGATCCCTCCATCCTGTCGGCATACTGACAGGACGCACGTGTCAAGCCGCTGACACCGTGACACAATGACAGTGTCGCTCTGCAGTCGGCGCCAGCAGCGTGAAATGGTTTCTGTGGGCCGACATCGGGACGTGCGTGGCGCGACCCACGCGCGATCCGACGGTGCCGGGCTCTCGGTGTTCTCACCGCAGCTTCCAGCCGCTCGTGAAGGCCTTCCATTGTGTCGCCCTTGAGCAGCTCGCCCCCTCATTCACAGCAACCCCACAGTCGCCACTCCAGCAGCGGGCGCCGATACGCACGCCAGCATCGCAGGAAGCCGGGAAGAGCACCTCGCAGCGGATGCGCACAGCCGCACGACACCCAGCGAGATGAAAGCTCTCCATTACGATGAACTAGTGCCTTATGAAACCTGCGCTCGCGCCGCCTCCGCCATTGCCAACGCCTTCTTCGCACGCTTCCTCGCGCCGCGCCCCTTGCCCGCGAGTGCAGCTCCACCATGAGAGCGCGCAGCAACGTCTAGCTGCTCCTCGAGAGATCGCTCCTCAGATGTCAAGAGCTCGTTGCACACTGATGGGCTATGCACAAAGCGTTCTGTCGGCCAGACCATACGCGCACAGCATTCGCGCGAATGCAGTGGTGCGCCGCGCGCCGCAGAACGCAGGACCGCAGCAACGTAACGCATCGCGCTGACTGTCTTCAAAAAGTGCACAGCAATCGATTGGTTCGAGGGGCGTCGGTACAAGCCATGCGGCGAGATGCACGCCATGTTATGCGCTTCACCCTCCCGCATCGCGCGCAGGGGCTCAACAGGTCCCTCCCCCGCCTCGCGAAGGCATTTGTAGAGCCAAAAGCCGTTGAGCGGGTCGTCCTCCTTCCGCAAGAACGGCTCGTGCGTCGCGTGCAGCGCGCGTTCATGGAACCAGTTGGCGTACTTGCACTTGGCGAGCAGCACCGCGAGCCGACGCGGCATCGCAAAGAGCCAGCCGAGCGCGAGTTCGTAGGGTCCCTCGTAGGTCAAGCTGAGATTGGCTGCCTCGCCCGGCGCCTGCGACCGTGCGAATGCGGTGCGCCCACACGGCCACGTCTTGTACGACGGTTCCCACTTGTTCCTCTGGTCGGAGTAGCAGCCCCACTTGATCGTACCGAAGAGGGCGCGCGGGCTGGCGGAGTCCACTGACGGCAGCCGGCTGAGCAGTCTCGGCACATTGATGAGCGTGTCGTCATCACACTTTCCCACCCACTCCACATTCGGCAGCTTGGTGGCGACATGCTGCCACCAGGTGATCGTCTTGAGACCGCTCGTGCCTCCAGCGTGTATTTCAGCGCTGTTTGCAAGAACGAGCACGTCTCCGAAGCGTGAGTGCTCCTGAGCGAGCGCGACGGCGTGAGGATTCGGCAGGATCTCGCCCTTGGGTCCGCCGTCTGGCTCCGCGCGTTCTTCAGCGCGGCGTGGGTCCCAGGGTGAGCGCGGCGTGCGCTTGATGACTGCACCGACCAGAAAGCAGTGCAGTACCGTTGGCCCTGCCGTAGCCGCCCATGTATCGCGCACTGCTAACCGCTGCGGCGTGTTTGTCGGGCGCGACATGATGCCCACGGCGAGGCGCAACGCCGACGTCGTGCCGTCGCATCGAGGATTCATCTTCGGAAAGTTGTTTTGAGAGTGTGAACTGGCTGTTAAGAGGGCCGATCCCCCCAGCCGGGCATTGGCCGCGACGCCCTGCGCGAACAATGACGATAGTTGGAAACGCGAAAAAGCCAACTGTCAGGCTTCTGTAAGTCTACACTGTAGCAAAAGGGGAACAGGTGGTCCACACTTCCTTGTGCTGATTGTGCATCATGTTGTGCATGCTCTAGCATGTTCGTGCGTGCACGATTTATGCACGAACGCGGCCACACGCGGTGCACGGATCTAGTTGCGCTGGTCATCTTCATTGCATCTCCAACTTCATAACCAAAGCAAATCCACTGGCCTGCGAAAGGACCGATGGCTATGGTTGACGATGTCTCTCCAAGCTTCTCCTGACCACGATCGACCAACGTGACCACCACTTGTAGATTGGAGGCCCCTTTGCGCAATGCCTCTGATCAGGTCAACAAGCACATCTGGTTTGATTTTCATGCTTGCCGTGTACTGACCCTTGATCAGATGGCGTGTGCGATTGTTCCTTCGGACCTCGATGGGGTTGCTTGGAAACAAGCGTGCACCGCTCTGATCCAGCCAGACGGGCAGTGCCGCTATTCCCAAGGCGTGCGCCAGATGAAGATGAATGCCCCGGACCGCGAGACGAGCGTCGATCGGTCGATGGCCGGGTGCAGCTCAGCAAACGTCGCGCCTGTAGGAGTGAAGAAGACGTTAGACATGGCCGCTCCATGCACTCCGAGAAGACCGATTGTAGGCGACCCCACGACCGCTGCCTGCTGAGCGAGTGTGCTATTCTTCGTGAAGCTCACGCACTCGACATTCACACGCAGCCTCTGCATCGCCCATACACGAAGAGGCTCGGTGCAGGCCTTGTCCAGCCCTACCACCGTTCGAGCGCTGGTGTTGCGGAGGATGACTACGATGCGCGGCATGGTCGTGGGCGGCAGCGTGGCCAAATATGAGGCCATCCCTCGTGACCGCGGGACCATTCCAAGATGAAGGCGATCAAGGACTCGTGCACGCACAGTGTGGGCATGCCGAAAGTATCCCGCGTCAAGTTGCATAGTCCCAAAGGGCACCGATACTCTCACCACTTCGTCACACAGTGCACGCCCTGGATGAGCGTCTGCGTCGACGCCTGCGTTGCTCCGGAGCGGGGGCCATGATGCTGAGGTGAACTTTGCATTCTTCTCGCAGCGAGCATGAAATATCTCCTCGATCTTGTGATGGAAGGTGTGCATGTATCTGCTGCCCCATGAATGACCATGCGAGAGCAGGACATCGATCGGCTGCCCGCTAGCGAGAAGCTTCGATGTACCGTTAAAGAGAGGATACACGAAAGCCAGCAGCCAGTGCCCGTAGTTGTGGGGTCCCGCTACAAACTCAGGATTGTGGTTCGAGTCGATACAGAGCGTGCCAGCGATTCTCGCGCCGTCCATGCGCTCAATCGTCCGGCAGTTCATGACGGAGAAGCTCGTCATTGTAGGTCCGACTCGTCCGTCGGATTGGCCTCGTATCTATGTGCTGGTCTGCTAACTGGTCTGCTGGACCTCAAAACACCACAGTGACGGCGTGAAGCCCCCCTCTCTTCTCGAAAGAAAGAAATGCATGCAACCAAAGCTCATAGCAATTGCAGAGAGCTTTGCTGATGAGGCAAGCAGGAATGTAACACAACTCACGGCACTTCCATTGTAGGGAATTTTGTGCCAAATCAAGCAAGTTTCGACGGACCCAACGCGTTGACGAAGAACGCGTGCTCTGCGACGCCGGCCCGGCCTCCCAGCGTCTTCCTCACGCGGAATGCGCTTCAAGGTAGAGGATCTCGAGGTGCAGTTTCCTTACCCGAGAATCTACCCCGAGCAGTACCAGTACATGCTTGAGCTCAAGCGATCGCTGGATGCCAAGGGTCACTCGATGTTGGAGATGCCCACTGGCACAGGCAAAACGATCACTTTGCTCTCGCTCATCACTTCTTACCAGCGCGCGCACCCCGAGATGGGCAAGCTCATCTACTGCACGCGCACCATCCCAGAGATGGAGAAATGCCTCGAGGAGCTAAAGACTCTTGAGCGGCACCGTGACGAGTGCTTTGGTTCTGCACGTCCGCGGAGGCTGCTTGCAGTCGGGCTCAGCTCTCGGCGTAACCTTTGCGTGCACGAACGTGTGTCTCAGCATACCGAAAAGTCCCAGGTCGACCAGGAATGCCGCCAGCTCACTGCCCCATGGGTGCGAGAACGTGCAGGCGTCCGGTCCCTGGGTCCGGATGGCCGGTATTGCGCCTCAGGTGGCCGCCAACAGGGCGGCATCTCCAGCGCCGGCGAACATCCAGGTGCGGCGGGGTCGAGCGGTGGCGGCGAGGACGAAGGGACGAGTGGCCATGCGGGGCGATGCTCTGCTGCGGCCGCGTCGTCGTCGTCGCCCATCGGCGACTCGGGCATCGAACTCTGCGAGTACTTCGAGGCGCTCGAGCGACAGGGAACCGACGCGCTGCTCGCCGCGGGTGTATACACGCTCGAAGAGCTCAAGGAGTTTGGCAAGAGCAAGGGCTGGTGCCCCTACTTTCTCGCGCGCCACGTGATCGCATTTGCGGACGTCGTCGTGTACAACTACCAGTACCTGTTGGATCCCAAGATCTCGCAGCTCGTCTCCAAGTCGATGCAACGTGAGTGCGTCGTCGTCTTCGATGAAGCGCACAACATCGACAACATTTGCATTGAAGTGATGTCGATCAATTTTCGCTTGCCTACCCTCGAGGCAGCTTCGAAGAACATCACTCGAATCTCGTCGGAGATCGAGCGCATGAAGCAGACGGACGCGTCGCGGCTGCGAGAGGAGTACGAACGGTTGGTGCACGGCCTCGCTCAGTCAGGCACGCTGCCTATCAACGCGGAGCTCGCGTCGAATCCGGTACTTCCGGATGAAATTCTGACACAGGCCGTGCCTGGTAACCTGCGCCGTGCGGACATGTTCGTCAAGTACTTGCGCAAGCTCGTGCACTACCTGACGCAGAGACTGCAGGTCAACGAGGTCGTGCAGGAGTCGCCGACAGCCTTCCTGCACAAGCTGGACAATGAGGAGGAGGACTTCTCGAAGTCCATGAAATTCGTCTCAGACCGGCTGCGCTCGCTGCTGCGCACGCTCGAAGTCACCGATGTGCAGGATTTCTCGCCGCTGGTGCTGATCGCCGACTTTGCCACCCTCGTGGCCACGTTCCAGAAGGGCTTTGGCATCATCATCGAGCCCTACGACGAGCGCACGCCGACTTTGCGCGATCCGCTCTTTCAGCTGTGCTGCAATGACGCCTCAATCGCAATCAAGCCCGTCTTCGAACGCTTCCAGAGCGTCGTGATCACGTCGGGCACTCTCTCACCCCTCGACATGTACAAGAAGATTCTCTCCGTCCAGCCCGTGGTGGTCCAATCCTTCCAAATGTCCTTTGCGCGTGACATCATCCGACCGCTCGTCGTCACGCGCGGCGCAGACCAAGCGCTCCTCTCCTCCAAATTCGACACCCGGTCCGATAAGTCGACGATTCGCAACTACGGCGCGCTCCTGCTCGAGTGCGCGCGCGTCGTGCCCGACGGGATCGTCGCGTTCTTCACATCCTACTCCTACATGCAAGAAGTCGTGCGCGAGTGGCACTCCACGGGCCTGCTCAAGACCGTGCTTCAGCATAAGCTGGTCTTTATCGAGACGACCGACGTCCTTGAGACCACCCTGGCGCTCGAGAACTTCAAGAAGGCGTGCGATTGCGGTCGCGGGGCGGTGTTCCTTTCCGTGGCGCGCGGCAAAGTGGCCGAGGGCGTCGATTTTGACCGGCACTATGGACGAGCGGTGCTGCTTCTGGGCGTGCCGTTCCAGTACACGCTCGGACGTGTGCTGCGCGCACGACTCGAGTATCTGCGCGACACATGCGGCATCAACGAGGCCGACTTTCTCACGTTCGATGCTATCCGTCAGGCAGCGCAGTGTGCAGGCCGGGTCATTCGCGGCAAGAGCGACTATGGCATAGTCGTCTTCGCCGACAGTCGCTACTCAAAGCACGACAAGCGCTCCAAGCTGCCCATGTGGATTCAGCAATTCATGACCGATGCTCTCTCGAATCTTTCGACGGACGTCGCGATGGCGTCAGCACGCCAATTTCTCAGAGAAATGGCGCAACCCGCGCCAGCACACAAGAACGTCTCGCTGAGCGAGGCGGAGCTCTTCCGATCGAGTGTGTACGTCGAGCGTGTCTCGACTGCGGGGATCGATATGCGGCAGGATCCATCTTACTACGGCCTTACCGCCCCTGCGACAGCAACCCAGCCAGCCATTGTTCCCATGGATATCGGATGAGTTTGCCGGGCGACGTGTAACTTGGCAGAGGCGATAGTCATAGTGGTGGCCCCCGCATGTCCGCATGCGGCCCGCGGCCGACTCACGAGTCGCGAAGTCGCGTGGTTTCGCCGTGCAACACCTCGGGTGGACCGGAACACCTCGGTATCTTTGCACTTTGGAAGATAGTGGAGTCGCGATAGTGGAGCATTTCTTTTTGTAGTCATAAAGCGCGAGGTGAACGGTCCGTGGAAGCGCGACCGGCGACGACGTCATCGATGCTAGACTCTAGTGACAGCTACGATGGCGTGCCGGCGCGCGGCGGGGAACACCGGCAAGAACGTAACGCCTCAACGGTGACCGGTGCACGCCGGCCAATCCTCGACGAACAATAACCAAAGTTACGAATAAAACGAAACTGCAAACTCGAGAATGACTGGACTCTCCGACTGCGGACTGGCGACTCTCGACTCTCCGACACTCCACGACTCTCCGGACCCCGTCAGAGCGGCCCAGACTGAGCGCGTGACCGCCCCGTGCCCGTTACCCATTTGATTCGATTCGTTTGGACGAACGGGAACGCAAACGAGACGATCCGGTTCCCAAAACGCGTCGGTTCGGAGCATGGTATTAAGCATTACTTACCGTTGTCGGTTCGACTACACGGGCCTTCACCACGTGTATCCGGCGCCCGCGCGCGTCCCGTCGCGGACCCTCCCCGCGGATCCCGGCGGAGCGGTGTGCGGTTCCGGTAGCTACCGAGTAGCGATGTCTAGGCTCGACAGTCAGGCCCATCGCAGCTCCCCTTCGGGCCTTTTCCCTCATGCCTTTCCCGTCCGGCCTCAACCTCACCTGCCATGCGCGGCTATGCGGCAGCGAGGTTACACGCACTGCGCACGCGGTACGATCGTTCGTCAAGGCTGCAGGCTCGAAACGAACGTCGGCGGCAGTACAGAGGCGATCCCCAAGTGGATGAAGCTTGCGGTCCTTCTCGTTGCGGCGTCCAGGCTGGGCCTACATCTAGGTCGCCCAACCCTCACGATGCAGGTATACCACCCCAGCACCATGGGACCATCCAGGTATACCAAGCCTGGCTGCCGTGTTCACATCAGATGCCAAATGTGTCGTCTTCTCTGCTGAGATCGACCGTGTCGTCGCTGCCGTACGCGCCGCGCAAGCTATGTGCTTTCTGGAGCATGAGCTCCGGTACCGACGCTCGCACCTCGCGAGGCGCCGCGTCCTTTCCCTCGCGAGGCGCTGCCTTTTTCAGATTCTTTTGTGCGCTTTGCAGGTCCATGGTGCTCCAAGCCGGATGTGACGGCTCAGCAGCCACCGCTTGTGCCCGTGCTGCTGGAGGCGGCGCTGCCGGCGCAGATCGCGGCGCGGCCAAGGGTGCAAGAGGCGGCGCAGGTGGCGCAGCAACCACTGGGGGCGGCGCATGCGGCGGCGCATGCGGCGGCGCATGCGGCGGCGCATGCGGCGGTGCAGAGAGCATGGTTGGCGGGGCTGGAAGGCGCAACTCCCGCCGTGGCAAAGGCGATGGCAATACTTTGGAATTGGAAGACGGTGCACGCGGCGTGCTCGGCGCAGCACGTGGCGTCGACGGCAAGGCCGCTGCAGCTTGTGAGCCGGGCTGATGCTGCGACGGCGGTCCAGGCAGCGGCGCGGGCGGCGGCGACGTTGCAGGCGACGGCCCAGCAGATACCGGGGCGGTAGCGGGCAGTGGGGCAGCCTGCGCCCGTGCACCCGGAGCCGCTGATGTGACGGGAGGCGCCGCAATCGCAGCTTTCAAGAGAGCCTCCGTAGAGATCTCTGTGGAGCCACTCGCTGCTGCTTGCCGAATCAGCGCCTCGAGTTGAGAGATGCTCAGGCCGCCGGCGGGCGCAGCCGATGGTGCGACGGGACCGCGCAGCAGCGGGTGCTGTAGCAGCTCCGAAAGCTTTGGACGGCACTCGGGCTTGCGCTGCAGGCACGCTTTCATGACTTCGAGCAGGTATGGAAACTTGGAGGTGCGTAGCGGTGGAAATTGGATCTCAACGCGCTCGTCGGTGATCGCTTGCATCTTGCGCAGGTAGTTTTTAACATGCGCAAAGGGCGGCGCGCCGTAGACCATCTGGTAGAGGATGCAGCCCAGCGACCACACGTCTGACGCCCGCCCCTGCGTGAAGACGCTCTTGCCGTGCTCATCCTGCGCGTCCTGACCGACGATCGTCTCGGGCGACATGTAATTGAGCGTGCCAACCGTGTTCTCTCGCTCGATTTTGGTCACGTCGGGATTGTCGTTCGTCATCGACTTGGCGATGCCAAAGTCGATGAGCTTGAGCGCACCCTTGACGCACAGAAAGTTCATCGGTTTTAGGTCGCCGTGGATGACGCGCGCCTTGTGCATCACGTCCACGGCCGAGAGCATCTGTTCCCAGTACCCACAAACGAAGGTCTCGTTGAGCTCGAGGCCCTTGGCCTGCCGCTCCTCCTGGTCTCGCTGGAGAATGCCCTTGAAGTCGATTTCGCCACACTCCATCACCATGTACACGACGCGCTCAGCGAGGTTGACCTCGGCGTCGACGAGCTCGATGATGCACCTAGTTGCTTCCGGGACGCTCTTGAAGCGCATCATCAGGTCGATCTCGTTCTGCACTGCCTCGGCGAGCCCATTGGCCTCCTCCGAATCGGCCTCTAGCGCCACCTTCTTGAGCGCGAGGACCTCATTGAGGGGCGAGAGAACCTTGAACACCTGCGACGTCCCGCCCTTGCCGAGCAGCTCGAGCACTTTGTACGGCACGCCATTGACGCTCACCTCGGCGTGCCCCGTTAGCAGCGATTCGCGCGAAGCAACAGTCGAGAGCGGCACCGCCCGTCCGGCGGCTAAAGTCACCGCGGTGGACGCTTGGCCTGGCGTCGACGCAAATCGCAGACCGTGCTGGCAAGTCGCGGTCGCCGAGGCCGGCGCTTCGGCAGCGGCTGCGGCCCCGGTCCGAGCCGGCGTCGCGGGCGCCACGCAATTTACCGCGGGTGTGCTCGGTGGATCGAGAGGGGCGGGCGTGGCGCTTGAGCCATATGATGACGCCATGGACGCGGGCCGTGGCGTCGATAGCGGCGCGGACGATCCTGTGAAGGTGAAGGGGGCTGGCAACTGCAGCGCTTGCACGCGGACGGTGTCGTGGCACAGGGTGTTCGTCACGCTCCCATGGGAAGACGCGTCGCTTGGGCTGCGCTCGGAGCCCTCGTGCGAGCCCTCTTCGATGGGCAGCAGGTAAGGGTACTGGAGCTCAGGCCTCCGGACCGTGTCGTCCACCTCGAGCAGCTCGGTCGTGGTGCGCGCGTTCGCAGCAGAGCTCGCGATAAGGTGCGCTTTGGGCGCATGTACCTCGAGCTGCGACGTGGCCGGCACCGCTGGTGTGGCCAGCATCGGCGCACGTGCGAGCAGCTGTGTGCCATTCTCTGTGCTCGCAGCGGCGACGGCTGGCGGCATCTGAATGCGTTCCATGATGACAGTGTCTGCGTTCGCATCGCACACATGGGGAGCTACCTTGGGCGCGGCGGGGGCGGCCGTTGCAGCACCCGCGGGCAGACTGGCATAGGCCAAGCCTTGGGCATCGTGCTCCGCGGCGTTACGCACGCGGACAAGCACGAGATCGCCACTGTCGCCACTGTCGTCACTGTTGGGAGTCACGCTCGAAGGCTTTGCCGGACTCTTTGGTGGCAGTGATGTTGGGCGAGCGGACAGCTTCAAAAGTGCATCCTGAATGACCGTGCGAGAATGGCGCACGTCAGGGTATGTCCCGGTTGAGTTGCATTGAAAGTTCGGCTGGTCGAGTGCCTTCTCGAGGATCTTACGAGCCTCGTCGACGTTGCCCTGGGATGCCTCGAACACGGACCAAGCCACCGGGAAGGCAGCGTCCTGAACGCCGATGCGCTGGTGCTTCATATGCCTGAAGATCTGGCGGGCGTCTTCCGTCGACGTCTCCGCCCGCAAAAGCGCGTACTCGAGCCAGATGCGCGCCCCTCCGCGCTCGTCGATCGGCTGGCCCACGTCCTGCGTCGCCTTGCGGTACAGTGGCCCGAGCACAGAAAGCCGGCGCTCGGCAGAATCCTGCGCGCAAGCCCGCTTGTGCTCGTCGAGCCGACGGCTCCACGTCTGCGCGTCTAGAGCTCCAGTTGGCCCACGCGCATATTCGGCGCTGATGGAGCTAGGCGCCCCATCTTTCATCAACGCATGCTTTGGCACACTCGGTGGTGCATCCACAGCGTCCGGAGGCTGTTGCGCCAATGAGGCAGTAGGCGGCGGCTGTGCGGCAGCAGGTGGTGCGGGCAAGAGTGTTGGCCGCGAAGGGATCTCGTCTTCGTCCTCTTGTACAAAGTCAACTCGTCGCGCACGTGCTGGCGCACCAAGCTTCAGGCCTAGACCCATCTTCTTCCTGGGCTTGCTGCCACCCGGAAGGAAGACATCGGTGGCATCGGAGTCACGCCCTGCATGGTCACCGCCAGTATGCGGATGCGCTGCTCCCGACTTGCCCGAGAGTCGTGTCGGGTTCTCGTTCTCTTTGTCGACGGGAAGTAGGCTGTCGGCCATAATTTGCAACGCGATTTGAAACGCGTCTCGGCTGTGAATATTCACAGTGACGTTTTTGGAACGTGCGTGTGCCGACGTTGTGTACATGTAGGTGAATGAACAGTGTTCAATTATTTGCGTGCTGTTTCAAACACCGCGAAACGCGCCGGTAAAGATTTATTAAATCAGCTATTCCTATTGGGGTTGCGTCGCCGTCGGTAAAGATACATTTATCGTATATTATCGAAATCAGCTATTGCCTATTCAAATGCAAAATCGAAATGCAAAACACCAGGGTCAAATTTTCTCAGCGGGGCTCTGCCCCGCGCCTCGCTAGGGTGGCAGTCTTCAAGATTGTACGTGACGGCCACCACCGGGGTCCGAGCCCCTGACCTCAGCTGCGAGCTGGAGCCGGCGCGCGCGCTATTGGGGCTGTCTCTCGCGAGTCGGCTAACCTAGGCTAACCAATCTTTTGAGGCGGCGGTGTTGGGACGTGGAAGTCGATTTTGCGGCGGTGGGCATAGTAGTACGCTGATTTGCTCGCCACGCTGCGGCTGGCGGTGCAGCTGTCACATGCAGGCGCAGCCGCCTCCCGATTCACCTGAGATGGGTCAATCTTCTGCGGCATCGCTACAGGTAGGGTGTGCTGATCGGAGGTGACCGCGGCATAGTAGTAGCCCTCGCCAGATCCCGGCTTGGCACGCGACGAGAGCACCACGGAGCGATCCGTCAGCCTAAGGTGGGTCGTGCCCAGATTGGGCGTCCAGCTCGAATGCACCTGACCTTTGGCATCGTCTTGAAGCGAGCGTTTCGCGAGTGGCGCGCGCACGTCCCAATCCTTCTTCGCCTTCAAAAAGCGGTCAACGGTCAGATCGGTCGTCATCACTTCGTGGAACATGGACGCGTCGGTGGGCGAACCATCGAACCGATGCACCCTGTACATGCTCATCTTGATACCCACCACGACGCCCCACTGGCCTCGCGCGTTGCCGCACAGGATCTTGACTACTTGTCCCTTCTCTGCGTACTTGCCATCGCGCAGCGGTGGATCGAACGGGCCTGCCTGCAAGCGCAGCTTCTGCCGGCGCTCTTCGGAGAGTTTGCCAGGGGGTGCCAGGGTCCGGGCGGGTGCTTCAGCCAGAGCCGTCCCTGGCACTGCCTTCTCATCGTCCTCTGCGCCCACGTCTGCCTCGTCGCCGAGCCACGACAGGTTGCCGAGGTGCCTACGCGCGAGCTTGTTCTCCTTTGGAGAATGGCACTGAGCGTCTCGGCAGTAGCCCAATCCATTGGTGCCCATCTTGAGCACGTGGTCCTTGCGAGCACCTTCGAAGCCAGCCGATGCCTCAAATGAACCATCTGCAGGGTGTGATGCTGGCGGTGGTGTGGGTCGCGGCAGCTTCGCCGTCGGGATTGCAGCCGCCGGCAACTGGGCCAGTACTGCCGGCTGTTCCGCTGGCGGCTCCGAAGACAGCTTCGCTGGCGGCTCAGCTGGCACTGCACTTGATCCGCTAGTCTTGAGATCCTTGAGCTTTGCCTCCAGAGACAGCCGATGGCCCATCTTGACAAAACCGGCGGCTTTGAGCTGCTCCGCAAAGGCCGATCGGTCGGTCGTCGCGAGCTCCTGGAGAACAGCGACATCGGTGCACGTGAGAGAAGCGAGGTACTCCTCGACGCTCGCCATCTCTGTGAAGGGCAAAGCACCTGTGCGCGTTACATTTTTCTTGTTCACAGAGGGGCAAAACACATTGATGGGGAAGCAACAACTGGGATGGTGGACAAGACAAGCTGCAAAGATCTGGTTTTCTTGTCAACAGTGGGGCGAAAAAGAAACGTTCGCACAGTCTTTTAACAAGTTGTTCGCTGTGACACGGGCACACGCCGAATGTTTTTGTTGTTTAGGATAGTATTTGAGTGTGGTGTTGAAGGACTTGTAGAGAATTGCGTCGGGGGGGGCATGATCCGGGCGGACATGATTCCAGAGGCTTCTCTCTCGTCTCTCGGCACTCGGCCCCCGGCACGCAGCCACACGCACGGCACATCTCGTCTCAGACTCAGTGCCTCTTGCCGTGGAATCTGCGGTGCGACAATCGAGCCCAGACGAGATTATGGTCTGAGTCAGGCGTGTCGACCGTCCCGAATCCAATGCACCGCAGTGCTGCCACGATCACATCGTAGCGGCGCGGTGCGTCGATGCCGAAGCGACCGAGGGCCACGGCAATGCGCTGGCCAAGCTTCGGCTCATGCGCCCGGGCGAAGAAATGCGTGTCTCTCGGTGCAGCTGCGTGCACATCGCGCGCGCGGTGGCAGCGGGCCAGCGGCCCCAGCATGTTTTGCAGCAGCCCCTCAGCCTCCGTTCTCAGCAGCGAGAAGGCATTGGTGTCGCCGCACGCAACGAGTGGTCCGTCTGCATAGGTAGGCCAGAGTGCCGTGGCCAACGCGCGAATCTGACCAGCTCGGTGCCGATTGTCGCCGGCGGCATCTAGGTGAAAATTGGCCAACACAAGCCGGCGCGGACGCTTGCGGAAACCGCCACGAACTGCAAAGCACCCGATGAGAGCATGCTTTGGCTCGGGAACGGCGCTCGTGTATACGCGCTGCCACCACGGCACGGCAGCAAGTCGCGGCAGATCAACAATACCGATCCGTCGCAAGCGCAACCGCGCGCGATCGTACACAATTGCAAGCCGTGGCGCGCCGCTGTGCTCGCCAACGCCATAGCGACGTCCGAGTGTGGCTGCAACTCGGCGTGCCGCATGCGGCACGGCCTCCTGGATGCAGAGCGCATGAAGGCGCTCGGCGGCGCGCAGCTCGGTGTACACGCGGAGTAGCCGGCGCAGGTTTTGCCCATTGAGGATGTTGTGCGACGCGACGACCAGCGCTGCCATGTTGCAGCTGCATGCCATGTTAGGGGAGAGTTGACCATTGGCTGTGAATTTTCTGTGTTTAGTCTGTTGACAATCGCCACTACTCGAACGTATGTTAGGATGAGGTCGGTTAGTATGGAGGCTGCTGTGTGTTAGAGGAAGTTGGAACGGGGGGGGGCTGTCGCAGTTCCTCACTTCCTCTTACTTCCCTGTATGTGCGAATGTGGCAGGTGTGCTTTGCAGCTGTGCCGTGCGACGCTGCTGTTCAGCTGCTGGCGCCGCAGCTGCCGCCATTCCCAGTGACTGTCAACGTCACCCATCCGTTTGGTGATCGGACTGGGCGACTTCCTGTCGGCACCCCAGGTTGATCCTCGGCCGATGGCATGCCATCTCTGCTCGCCTGCTCTCTCACGTCAATGCCGACCACAACCACAAGGCGATTCGCCGGGAGTGCCGCCACGAGTGCCTCAAGTGGTGCCACGCTGCGCACGCCATGCAAACCTAGCCAGGCAAAGGTACGCTGAGTGCCCGACAGCGCATGCACAGCTGCCTGAACGGCAGCCTCGTCGTCAGCGATCACCATTTGGTTGACCTCGACCGAAGAGGCAGGCGAGAACGGCATGGCAAGAATCGCCTCTGCTGTATCAATGGTCAGGGAGTGCCACCCTGTCCGCGCAAGAACCTGGACGACAGCAGGAGAAATGGGTGCGAATCGGCCTTGGAGAATGCGAGCCTGTGCGAGATCAGTGCGAGATCAGTGCTCTCGTGCGGCAGGCGCACCATGTCCATTCTCTCGAAGCCGATGCCCCAGGAGGCATCGGGTGTGGCGTAGCTGTGGCCATTCGCCAGCTTGAGAACCGCGAGGTCCATGGCAGCCTGAGCATCTTCGGCCGGAGAGTGCCCCATTCCTACATTCATGACGCCTGGCTCCATCCGAGGCTGCTGGATCTCGCGCTTGAGATGCTGAACCGTGAGGTTGCGAAGTGCCGCCTTTGCTGGAGGTCCGTGCAGGTTGCAGCGCAGCGGGTAGAGGAGTGCCGTGTCCAGGACGCAGGCACCGTCAGGAAGGCTCAGCCGCATGGCATGCAAGTCGCTTTCGAGAGAATGGCCGACCATCACGGTGTCACCACCTGCCATCAGCTGGCGGATCGCCGCGCGCACTTCCTCGAGCGTCTTTGTTGCAGTGGCAAGGATAGCTGGTGTGACTGTGCACGAATTGATTCGAGGCATGTGGCAAGTCAAATGTATAGACTGGGGTAGGCTTGCAGCTCGCCAGCGACATGCAGCTAGTCCGCAGCAGAACGGTATCAGTGGGCAGCGTGATACCATCGGAATACCAGCGGGCTGTGCGGGCTGCAGTGTATAGCAACAGCGTGGCCAGAAGCAGGCAGTGGCCATGGATTCGTCCCGGGATTCGTCAGGGATGCGCGGGGGATTCGTCAGGCAGGGGCCATGGATTCGTCTCGGAGGCGCGCACTGCCAGAGTATTGAGTCTTGTAGTCGACCACCGGCCGCTCGGGGATCACAAGCTCGTCCAGCAATGTTCGACCCGATTCGTCGACCACTGCCACCCGTGCGAGCTGCTTCATCAATGGCCAGCCACCATCCGCCATACGCGGACCCCGCACAAGCACCATCTCGCAGTCGAAGGCAAGCAAACGGGCTGCGGCTCCGGCCTCGTCTCTGTGGTCACACCCCTCACTCGATCCCGCGGTGGTTTGGACGGCGTGCGGTTCGGGTCCTGCCTCAGAGGCATCCACATACGGCACAAATTCGCGCGGCATCTCGAGGGTGCCGTCGTCACCACTCATCGGATATCCGTTCTCAAGAAGCTCCTCGCGGCGCGCAGCAAAGCTGCGCACATATTCAAGCCGCCAGCCGCCGCTGGCGTGCCGACCAGCGTGAGTGGGTACGCCAGTCAACGCGCGGCTAGGTTCGGTAGCAGCTGCAAGCGCAGCCAATTTGCGTTTTCTAGGGAGCGAGACCTGAAGGAATTCCGTCGCAACTGCTTCGGCGAGGCGGTTGCGGTGTGCCCGTGGCAGGTGCAGTGGCTGAACTGCGGTGAAGGCAGCGCTGAGAAGGTTGCCTTCATCTGCGCGCAAGTCCCGTGCCAGGATAACAAGAGCGCCCTGAAGGAGTGGCTTGTTTCGGACGAACGCCCACTTGGGCATTTCGCCACGGTCATCGGCGAGAGCCCACAGGACCATGTTTTGTACATCTGCCAGTCGCAGCGGCTGCTCGAGTGCTGCAGGCAGCAACTCGATGCCTGCCGACGCGTTGGCGCCGTATATGGCCCGAATCTGCTCCACCGTGCCGTTGCCCTTTTCCACGAGCTTGCGGGCCTTTTTGAGCTTTCTTCGGCCGAGCGGGCCGTCCACGTCGCTTTGCATATGGGTGCGACCAGGCCCGCGCTCGCTTTTTCACACTCTACCACGACCTCCACATTCGAGTGTGGACCTTTTCTGTCGCTCATCGCCTCTTTCGGCGCACGCGCGGTCTTCACACGCCTCTCTCGCGCCCTGGAATCCTGCCGCCGCCGCCGCCACGATGGGAGATGTCGACCCAGCCGAGGCGCGGCGCGTTCGCGACGAACTCGTATCCAAGGGTTTCTCGGTGTGCCGTGGGCTGCTGCCCTCTGCAACCATCGATCGTGTACGCAGCCATCTCGAAAAATGCGTTGACAAGCATCTGTCTTCCGAGTTCGCAGCTGGGAAGCTAGGCAACGTGTGTGCGGGGCTGCCACTCGAGGAGCGCATTGCTGCCGCGTACCACGACGCGCCAGAGCGGGCACCGTGCTCGTGGGTGGCACAGACGCGCACGTCCTTTGTCTTCCAGCAGCTGCTCTTCCGCGATCCGGCCCTGTGCGCCCTCGTTCGTGTATTGACGCACGACCGGGAGGCCATCGTCGCCTCGCGCTACAATTGCCGTTGCAAGTTGCCTGGCACGCCCGGTGCCAGTTTCCCATGGCATCAGGATCACGCCTTCTTCCGCATGCAGTATTTGCTCAAACGCGAGGCACCCAAGCGGCTCCTCGCAGCTTGGGCGCCACTCGTCCACGTTGATGCGACCAACGGCGGCGTCGAGCTGTGCCCAGCCTCCCACGACTTGGGATTCTTGCGTCACGGGCGGCAGGACGGCTTTCTGGCGATCGCACCAGATGGGACGCTCCCTGCAAATGCCGCCGCCGACGCGTGCGAGTTGCCCACCCTCGAACCTGGCGATGTCCTGCTGTTCACCGACCTCACGCTCCACCGTTCGGGTCTCAACCGCTCGTCGACCGCCCGCTGGTCTGCCGACTGGGCGTACGAGGTGCTCGACGGGGATCCGATCACGCCTTTGCTTGATCATCTGGCATCGCCTGATACCATCTGCAGTCCGTCCGTAGTGTTGCGGCATCAAGTGATCCTCAACCTGGAGCCTCTCCGGGAGGCGCTCACCAAGGCGCTCATGCGGCATTGGCGAGCGTGTACAACAATTGTCGTCGGCAGCATGGCTGCGTCGCTCTTGCTGCGCCAGGGGCTCTGGCGGCGACGCTGATGGGGTTGTAAAGCCGACGTCTCTCCGAGGTGCTGGTGGACGTGGGTGCTCGTGGAGGCGTCAGCTTCCTATTTTAGCTTCCTATCTTCGCAAGGCTCGAAAAAGGCTCAAAGCTGCGCGTGCGGCAATATCGCGGATCTCGGATGTTATCCTCTTTCCTCTTTGGGTTCGATCGAGCTTTGGGTAAAAGCGTAAAACCCACAATGACTACTTTCTATAAGACGACCAGCACCAGGCCCTCGGGCCGGGCGTGCTGGCGCCGGGGCGCCCCACCGCCCCACCTAAACACATCTCAAGAGCAAGACTTCAGCTTCCACTTTAAGGACATCTGATTTGCTGTGAACGACTGTGAATGCCTGTGTTGACCGAGGGGAGCGGAGCCGTCCGTCGAGACGGTGGTGGAGTGAGCGTGGGGGGACCGCGAAGAAACTGAAACTGAAACTGAAACTGTGAATGCCTGTCTTCCTAGACTCTCACCGCTTTAGCTCCTGAGATTCCAAGAGATTTGGTTGCAGTTCTTCTCTGTGTCTCGTTTCACTGTTAACAAGTAAGCCCAGGCCCTTCCATCCAAGGCTTTACCAATGGCTCACGCAACCTCATCTACCACCTCCCCCCTCTCGACACGGTCGGTCTCGATCCCACCCCCACCTCCATCGCCCCCACTACCCAGCCCGCCCACACCACCTTCACCCCCTCCGCCCTCGCCCACGCCGCCCGCCGCTCCTCCTCCGCCAACCCCTTCTACTTCCCACCCGCCAACACCACCACCTACATGGCCGCCTTTGACGCCG
>ENA-UOXG01000040-UOXG01000040.1-mixed-culture-metagenome-genome-assembly--contig:-NODE-40-length-63483-cov-39.220407_pt1 | contig 63483 bp, 41 predicted proteins | sample MGYA00238159_ERZ761634 | MGnify/ENA primary metagenome ERZ761634 (study PRJEB28908, sample SAMN08776845) | mixed culture metagenome | isolation source: Freshwater growth medium | place: USA... | reverse complement strand
TTGGCCCCCGCTACTGCCGCAGCCTTCACCTCAGCGCTGGCGTGCTCCACGCTGGCGTTGGCTGACGCCTCTGTAGGAGCGCCAGCCTTCTTCTTGGCCTTGGCCTTGCCCTTCTTGCTCCGCGTCTTCTCAGCCTCGCTCTCCTCTTCAGCCAGTAGCGCTGCCATTGCCGCATCCGCGCGCGCTGCCGCGGCCGCCAGCGCAGCAGCGTCCTCGACCTGAGCCGTAGCGTTCTCGGATGCACCCTGGCGCGCTTTGGTCACACGCGGCTGCCGCGCTTCCACCTTGTCCTTGGGTCCGCCGAGCCCAAAGTAGAGCGGGTCAGCGAGGCGGTTCTGCGCTTCAGCATGCCCCTGCGCGGCCGCGAGGCCAAGCAGCCGCCGCGCCTCCACCTTATCCTTGGGTCCGCCGAGCCCTAAGACGAGCATGTCAGCGAGGCGGTTTTGCGCGATAGCATGCCCCTGCGTGGCTGCGAGGCCATACAGCCGCCGCGCCTCCACCCCGTCCTTGGGTCCGCCTTGCCCTGTGTAGAGCATGTCAGCGAGGTGGTTCTGCGCGTCAGCATGCCCCTGCGCGGCCGCGAGGCCAAGCAGCCGCCGCGCCTCCACCTTATCCTTGGGTCCGCCGAGCCCTAAGACGAGCATGTCAGCGAGGCGGTTTTGCGCGATAGCATGCCCCTGCGCGGCCGCGAGGCCAAGCAGCCGCCGCTCCTCCACCTCGTCCTTGGGTCCGCCACGCCCTGAGTAGAGCATTCCAGCAAGACCGCACTGCGCGTCAGCATCCCCCTGCACGGCCGCGAGGCCAAGCAGCCGCCTCGCCTCCACCTCGTCCTTGGGTCCGCCGTGCCCTGTGCAGAGCATGCGAGCGAGGCGGAACCGCGCTTGAGCGTGCCCCTGAGCGGCTGCGAGGCCAAGCAGCCGTCGCGCCTCCACCTCATCCTTGGGTCCGCCGCGCCCTGTGTAGAGCATGCTAGCGAGGCCGCACTGCGCTTGAGCGTGCCCCTGCGCGGCCGCGAGGCCAAGCAGCCGCCGCGCCTCCACCTCGTCCTTGGGTCCGCCGAGCCCATCGTGGAGCATGACCCCGAGGGAGAACTGCGCTTCAGCGTGCCCCTGCGCGGCCGCGAGGCCACGCAGCCGCCGCTCCTCCACCTCATCCTTGGGTCCGCCGAGCCCTTCGTAGAGCATGTGAGCGAGGCAGTTCTGCGCGTCAGCATGCCCCTGCGCGGCCGCGAGGCCAAGCAGCCGCCGCGCCTCCACCTCATCCTTGGGTCCACCACCCCTATCGTAGAGCATGCGAGCGAGCGAGTGCTGCGCGTCAGCATCCCCCTGCGCGGCCGCGAGGCCAAGCAGCCGCCGCGCCTCCTCCTCGTCCTTGGGTCCGCCACGCCCTTCGAATAGCATGTCAGCGAGGCGGCACTGCGCGTCAGCATCCCCCTGCGCGGCCGCGAGGCCAAGCAGCCGCCGCGCCTCCTCCTCGTCCTTGGGTGCGCCACTCCCGGTGAAGAGCATGTCAGCGAGGCGGCACTGCGCGTCAGCTCTCGTCTCACGATTCTTCTGACAGAGGCACGGTTTTCCACGATTGCGGACGCAGGACACGAGGAATGCATGCACGTAGGGCGTGCGACTACTCTCCATCTAAAAGTTCACTGCTCAGAAATATCTCATGACAAGACCGACAATCCCGGAGAATCTGACAAACACCCTCTACCTCCTCACCCAACCAAAGCCGCGAGCAGCGCGCGATCGTCCTCGGGAAGCACCTCGACGATGCTGCCGGGCGCGCTGTCGCCCTTGGCGCATTGAGTGGCCATGAGCACCGTTGCTGAGACGGGCTTCCAGTTGAGCGCAGCCTGCGCCCCCGCAAGCTCAAAGCGGAGCTCCGCGTGCGGTTCGAGTCCAATCGTCTGGCGTGCGCGCCACAGCCGCCGGCTGTCGAGCCGGCTGGGCGCCGAGTTGAGCAGTCGACGAATCTCTGGTGACTCGTCCGCGAGGCCGTCGAGGTCGGTGGCCATCTGCCGCATGTAGTTGCTCGTGACCGCGGCGCGGGGCGGCGTCGGGGTGGCGTGGCGTGCCACGTGCACGCTCCCCTCGTTAGCGCGCCCGCCGCCGGCGCCCTTGTCGCTCATCGCTGCGTTCATCGCCGTGTTCATCGCCGTCGTCATCGCCGTCGTCAACATCACCGCTCGCGGCACGTTGCTGGCGGCTGAGTCGTTCGCGGCGTGATGGGGCGTCATGCGAGCGGCGATCGCCACGGGCCAGAGGACGGGTACGGGCGTGCTCAGGCCGGCGCGCCACGTGGTCACCGCCTCCACCACCTTGACCGTGGCCTGGCGCAGCAGGGACACGCTCGACATCACCTCTGCCTCGAGGCCCTCGAGCATGCCCTTTGCCGGCGCCACGGTGCCAGTGCCTGGCACGGTGTCGAGGCGCGAGGAGCGCGCATACGCCGCATACATGGGCACGAGCCGTGCACAGGCCAGCCGCAGGTGCCGGCAGAGGCTCTCGCGATGCGCGATCGCCGATGCGACGAGTAGGGTGCGCTCCGCGTGCAGACGCAGCGCGAGCAGCAGCGAGGCGAGCTGCGCATTCTCGGCTCCGAAGACGCGCGCAGCGCCGCGATGGGCAACGACGGGATAGGCGCCGCTCGTCGCGGCCACCTGCGCGCGCGCCTGCCACTCAACGGACGGCGCAATGGGCGCCGTACTGGGCGTGGGCGTAGACTCTGCAATGGGCGCCGTAGTGAGCGTGGGCGTAGGCTCTGCCGCGGCCAGCGCCGTAGTGGGCGCCGTAGTGGGCGCCGTAGTGGGCGGTGTGGTCGTAGGCTCTGCCGCGGCCAGCTTGGCTCCCAAATAAGGGTCAGCGAGGATGGCGATCTTGGCAGCCTCGAGGTCACCACCGTACTTGAGGATCGCCTCTTCATACACCTTGACGTCGAGGTTGGGCAGCGCGGCACGCAGCTGCGTGATCGCCGTCACAATGTCTGCCGGCTTGAGCGCCGCCGAAAGGGCCGCACGCATGCCGGTGAGTGTCTCCTCTTCGGACGTGGCGACCGCCTGCCTCATCCGCTTCAGCAGCGCCTGCAGCGCTGCCGTGTCGAGCCCACACGCTTGCCAGAGCGCCACGATGCGCGCGCGCATCGCCGCCGCCGAGCGGCCGATCGCGACGTCGAGGGCCACGAAGGCGGCGCTCGTCTGACTGGCCGACTCCGCGGCAAGTGCGGGCGGCGCATGGGGCTCGTAGGCGACAGCTTCGAGCAGCCTCTGCACGAGAGGTACCCCAAAGCGTCGCAGCTCGGCGCCGCGCCAGGCCGCGCCGACCGTCGCGGCGGCCGCGACCGACTCGACTTCAGCCACGCACGCGAATGCACCAAAGTCGTCCGAGCTCAGGAAGGCGTACTCGGCCGCCCGCGCGCCGCCTGCCTGCCTGCATGCTTCTCGACCGGTAGCCCCCGAGCTACCGGTTCCATTCTCGATCAACTCGGCGCTGCCGCCCTGGCTGGCGCTGCGGGCACTGGCAGAGCCGCCGCTCCCCGAACGCGCTGTGGTGAGCACTGGCATGCAAGGCAGGTCAGCACTGGCAGAGCCGTCGCTCCGCTCGAGGCCGGCCGCCTTGAGGTTGTCGATGAGGTGCTCGAGATGGCGCGTGTTCGGCTCAAGCACCTCGGGGCCCCAGATGTAGCTCTCGGCGGCATCCTCGAAGGTTCGTCGAGCCTGCTGCTCCGCCACGTCCGCTGACGTGGCGAGGCTTTGAATCCCTTCGTCCACGTCGCCCCGAACGAGAGCCTCGATGCCGCGCGCCTCAATGTACGCGTCGGCTTCCTGATACGGCATGTCTCTCAACCGTTGGCGCTCAAACTCCAGCATCGCGATCACCTCAGCACGCGCGAGCTTCGTGGGAGGCGGTTTCGGCCCTGCCTCGGAGGACGCCTCGTGCACGAGCGTGCGCTGCATGCGCTGCAGCTCGGCGCCCGAGGGCAGCGTGTCTTCCGCAAGCACGTTGAGCGGCGGGGAGCGGAACTTGCCGATCTGCATGCGCACCTCCATATGCTCCTTCGACCACTGCTGCACGAAATCTTCGGTGGCCACCGCTTCCTTTGAACCCGGCGCCGTGGCCCGTCGTGCCGAGCCGAAGCCCGAGCCCGAGCCGCCACTGCTGTTGCGCGCACTCAGCTGCCGATCGAAGAGGAAGACGAGGCGGCTCACAAAGGGGGTACCATACGGCACGCTCAGCAGCGCGGCGCCACCCGCCGCGGGTGCCGCGCTCGGAACGGCGCTCGGAGCAAGCGACGCCTTGGGAGCGCCGTTCCGAGCGCCGGGGCCGCTGGCCGCGCCGCCGTCGGTGCCACCACTGCTACCCCTGCCACCACTGCTACCACTGCCACCACTGCTACCTTGGTGGGCTACCCCGCGGCTGCTACCCTGGCGGCCCACCCCGCGGCTGCTACCTTGGTGGGCCGCCTCACGGCCCGTCGTCGTCACTGGCGATGGATGGATGAACGCGGCGGGCCCATCCATCGCCAGATCGCGGCGGCGCTGTGCCTGGACAGCCTGCCGACGCTGCGCCGCTCTCTGTGCAGCGCGTGTGGCGCGCGCGTCGGCGAGCACCCTGCTGTGGTCGTGAGTCGACGAGTCCCATCGCGGACGCTCGGTGTGGTACCGGTGCAGCGCGCCCGTCTCCCCAGCGCCATCCCCACCGTCGCCGTCGCTGCCGCTCGCGAGTACGAGCGCCGCAAACTCGCCGCGGGGCGCATGCAGCTGCATCTGCGGCTGCAGCTCCAGCTGCAGCAGCTCTTTTCGGTAGCGCTCCTCATTCTGCAGCAGCAGCTGCTGGTACTGCGACTTTGAGGGCACCAGGCCCACCTGGTCGAGCAGGCTGCTCCGGCGAGCGCTGCCGTGCCGTCCGCCGCCGCCGTCCGTTACCGTCCGTCGTGTCGTCCGTTGCCACGAGGTCAGGTCCAGATCATGACCTAATTTGGGATCATGACCTAATTTGGACGGCGGCGCTGCCGGTCCGCCCCGCCATTCCGGGATGACCTCTGGCGGCTGCGTGCGGCGCGCGGAGCCGCCGCTCCGCGCGTCCTGTGGCAACGCCTTCTTCGGCGAGCCCACGCTACCTGCCCGATCCGCTCGTAGGCTGGTGGCGTCGGGTCGCGAAAGCGTTGGCGCGACTCCCAAATTAGGTCGGAAGCCGTAGCCGGCAGGGTGGAATCCCATGGTCGAGTGGCCGAGCGTGTCGTGGTACGCCGCCTCCGCCGCATGCCGCGCGAGCGCCATCGCCTGCGAGCGCCGGTAGTACTGCTCGCGACTCCTCTTGAGCTGAGCCATTTGCAGCCTCGCGGCACTCGCGATGGCTGCCTCGTTCGTCGGGTAACTATCCTCTGACGGCTCGTGGTAGCGTGTGCAGTGCGGGTCGCGCCTGGCGTCGTACGTGGGGAGCGCCCGCTCGCCCTTCGGGAAGGAGGAGACGAAGGGTTGCTTTTCGGTGCTGCTGTTTGTCGCGGCAGTAGCGCTGTATGTCGTAGCGCTCGACGGACGGCGTTTCGGCTTCGGCTGCGAGGGCGCGTTCGCGTTCGCGTCGATCTGCAGCACTTGACCGACTCCATCGGCCAGGATAGCTTGCGCGCTGCGTGACCGCATGGCGCCGTGGAAGGCGTCCGCAGGCTTTGCCGTGAAGGCCTTTGTGGACTGTGAGCTTGGGTTGCTGTGGACTGTCGCTGCTTGGGTTGCTGCGGCCCCATCCTTGACCAGCTTGTACGTCAACGCCGTCGTTAAGTCAGGCTCGGCAAAAAAGACCGTCTTGCCCACGGCAAGCCAGTCATCATTGCCGGCGGCGGCGGTGGGCTCGTCTGCAGGGAGGGCTGCGACCTCGGCGTAGTCATCTGATGACTGCATCCGGCCTAGCTCGGCTCGCAGGTGATCAACCTCGTTCTGTTCCTGCTCCAGCCGGTTCAGCTCGGCTCGCAGGCTGTCGACCTGCCTCCGTTTGAACTCTGACACGTCCTCCGCTTGCCCTTGCCAACGCTGCATCTGCGCCATCGCCTCGGACTGAGCCATTCGCGAAGCAGACGTTGTGCGGAGAGTGACGTGAACGTGAATGCGGGCGTCGTTGCAGGCGTTTTGAGTGCACTCACATACGCTACGAGCGCACTCTCCCAAACGGTTCATACAATGTAGGGAGATGAGTTCCAAACTCGTTCTCTTCACGAGCGGCATGTCGGAGATCGAGGGTGCTGCGCACTCCCTGTTCGCGTCCATTGCGGCTGGGTGGCGCTCGCTGCTTCGAAACCCAATATACACCGTCCGCCTTCTGCTGGCCTGGATCTACGGATGTTGCGTTGGCCTCGCCAGCATGAGCCTCCCATCCCTTGCGAGCTTTGGCTACACTGCGGCGAGACATGGGAAGGAGGCAGCTTTCTTAGAGGCAGTGACGGAAGGGCAACTCGAGGAAGTGCAGCGGCTACTTGGCGAAGGCGTGGACGTGAACTGCTTCGACGACGAAAAGTCCACTCCGCTGCACGTGGCAGCCTTCTGCGGACACGAAAGCATCGTGGCCATCCTGCTGTCTGCTGGCGCCTCGCTCGTTTCTGAGGGCCAGCTAGGTAGCCAGCCGTTACACGTTGCGGCATACGTCGGGCACGCCACCATCGTTCGCCGCCTCCTCGCCGCAAAGGCGGATGTGGATGCTCGTGACGACGAGGAGCGCACTCCTTTGCATCTGGCATCGGCACGAGGGCGAGTTGCGGTGTGCGAGGCCTTGATTGCCGCGGGGGCGAGCACAAGTGCGTTGTCAGAGCATGGCCTCACGCCTCTCAAGGTCGCCACACGCGAGGGGCATTCTTCGGTAGTGCAGATGCTCGAAGCCGCGAGCAAGCTTAAGCCGCCTTAGGAGAGGGTGCGCCACGCGGCCGCCAGAGGCGCCATGTCGTCACGTCCCGTGGTCAGATTGATCATAGCCTCGTGCGTTGTGTGTTGCCTCGACCTAGTCAAGTAGAATTACGTCTTACACGCACTGATACCGCCACAATGGCTGCGGGGGGTCGCGGTGTGTGTACAAAAACAGTAAACACCGTTCAAAAACACCGGTGGGAGCCGGGTAGGAACCTCTGTGCCCGTGTTTCCCGTCCTTTGTGTCCCGGGACCCCCGGAGTTTTTGAACGGAAGCGGTACATGTACATGTAGCTTCGGCGGAGTTTGAAACCGAAACTGACATGACAAAAAACAAAAGTCCGGATCCATCCAGAGTGTCGCGTTGCGACAACCTGCGAGCGAGGGCAAGCACACTCGTTACGAAACGGTCTGTTTATGCCGCCGAAGAAGGTGGAGCCACCACCACCGCCGGTGGAGCCCGAGCCCGAGGGCCCGAAGGAGCCCGATCCTGAAACTGTCGAGGCGGCCACAGAGGTCCTCAATGAGTTGATCAATGTCTCCTTTGCCGGTGCGCGTAATCGTGAGCTGGACAACAAAAGAGTACCGTACGTCGTCAATCGATTCATGCAGCAGTTCGAGACAATCGTCCCGCTGTACTTTACGAGCAACGACGCCGGAATCAACGGCCCAGACTTCGATCCAGCCGCCGCCACTGCTGCCACCCTGAAGACGGCTTGGGACGTCGAGCCCGAGGCCTCGCAGCCGCCGCTCGACTACTGGTCTCGTGGTGCGGTGCCATGGCGTAAGCGGTCTGATCTGAAGGTAGTCATGCCATTTCAGAAGCCGGGCGCGCTGCCGCCTCCAGTGGGCATGTATGGACAGCAACCTATCACGTGCACGACTGCGAGGTTGTCAGCGGCGGCGGGCAAACCCGGCCCTGGCCGGCCGCAGAGCGCGCAGAGCGCGCAGGAGCTCGCCCGCGGGCGTTCTTTTAGCGCCGCTGGCCCGTTGCGGCCCTCGTCGGCGGCAGCGCTGCGCGCTAGCGGCTCGCTCGTGCCATCGGCATCGCAGCCCACCATGGCGAGCGGTGACACGTCGGCATCGCAATCGGCCCTGGGGAGAGGAGATACGATCATCTTCGATAACCCGCCGCTCATCAAGTCGCCACCTCCGCCGAAAGCGGCCACAGCCACAGCAGCGGGGGGCGGAGTGTTCACAGCAGCGGGGGGCGGAGTGTTCACAGCCACAGCAGCGGGGGGCGGAGCTCGAGCAGCGGCGCCCAAGACGGCGCCCAAGATGCGCCCTGCGCCCAAGCTGACGAGCGCAGCCTCCACTGGCTCCTTAGGCAGTAGCAGTGCAAAGGCCGTCGGCAGCCCCGGCGGTGCCGGCAGCGCAGCGGCCGCTCCAGCTCCTCCCGAGCGCTCCTTTGTGTACCGAGCAGACGATCCTGGGGCGGAGTGGACGAAGTCGAGGCAGCTCCTGTGCCGAGGGCCCGAGCACCTGCAGCCAAAGTTCCGCAAGGCGGAGCGTAGTCGGCGCCTTGCGCTCGAGTTGGAGCCCGACCCGGAGCAGCGCAAGATCAATGCGCTGCGCGTGGTGCTGCAAAAGGAGCGCGAGCTCGCGCAGGCGGAGATTGCGACGCTCGAGAAGAAGTTCGCCAAGAGCGACTTTTTCTACTCCAAAGGGGCGCTCGAGTCGAAGGCGTCGGTGAGCGACTTTTTCTACAGGGAGCTGGGCGAACCAGTCGAGAAGTCGAAGCCCAACCACGCAAAGATGCAGCCGCAGCCCAATTACTTGAGTGTCTCGGAGCTCGAGAAGGGGTTGTTGCCTGGGCAGAAGCCCGAGCCCCCGCCGGCGCCTGCCAAGAAACGCCAGCCGCCGCAGCCGACGACGAAGAAGGAGGACGGGCCGCTCGAGCCCGAGGAGCTGGCCAAGTTGGAAGCGGCCGCCATCAAAGCGGCGCAGGAGCACCTGCTCAAAACAGTCGCAGCCGCGCGTGAGGCCGATGGCAAGGCGTCGTATACGCCCCTGGGCTCACGACAGCCACCCCTACGCGAGACGATGAAGGCCGCCAAGGGCGTGCGATTGGTGCCAGATCATGTTCTGGTCGCAGAGCTACTCGGGAACTCGAGGCCGCCCACTACGGCCGCCTTCACCGAATAGGAAGCCGGTGTCGTTTGAGACAAAGACGAAGAGCGCGCCCGAACTCGTGGCCGCTTCCTTGTCAGGTTCTTGACACTGGTCAGACCTTAGACGCTGTGCCCCGGTATTTAGATCGATTTTGGCGTGGGGGGAAACGGCGTCCCGTCCTTTTCAAATTCACGAGACAAGCCCGCGCCTTCAGGGGCTTCGCGGGCTTCCCCCGCACAGGATGGCTTCACCATGGAATACGGGCCGAGCTTTGCGACTTGCGGAGGACGCCGCTGCGGCCTCCTCGACCACGCTCACTGCTGGCGAGATCCAGCAGATCAGCCAGGACCTGTATGACCCGAAGCAGAATCAGCTCGAAGAGAGCGTCTTCGACGTCCTGTCACAAAGCCTTTTGGCAGGCGATGTGGCAGACTCGGGTGACCTGATGCTGGACCTGAAAGATGCGATCGAGGGCGTGGAGTACCCGTCGGGCGCGGTTATCAATCATGTGGGCAATCTGACCAAGGGTGTCACCGAGGCGCAGGCCGCGCGGATTTGGGAGTTGTACGACCACGACGGTAACGGCGTAATGGACCGCAGCGAGCTGCGGCGGCTGGTGCACGACCTCGGCAATGCCATCATCCGCCGGCTCTCGAACAAGGTGGAGCGCATCTCGAAGCAGATGAGCAAGCCGAAGGACAGCGCGAAAGAGTTACTCAAGGCCCTCGATAAGAACCGCGATGGCCGTGTACAAAAAGTCGAGTTTGTGAACCTCGCCATTCGAGGGTTGGACAACATCGACGCGATGTCGCCTGACGAGCGCGGCGGGAGCAGCAGAGGCCCGCCGTCCAAGCGCACCAAGGTCCAGGACGAGGCTCGTGCGCTGAAGACGGCGCGGCGCGGCGAGCCTGGCTTCGAGATGATCCACGTGAGGCGCAGCTAACGCGCACGCGTCTGCTGACCCGTTGCATGCCCTTGCCGCCACGCGTCCTGACCCATTGCATGCCCTCGCCGCCACGCTTTCTGCTGACCGTGGCTTGCCCTCGCCGCTCCGCCGCCGTCGCAGATGCTGATGCTTCGGGTGGCCAACCTCAAGGCCGGGCTGGCCAACCTCGCGACTGGCGTGACGGAAGAGGAGGCGGAGGCGCTCTGGAAGACGTTCGACGCCGACGGCGACGGCACGCTCGACCTAGCTGAGTTGCAGGCCCTCTTCACCGAGCAGGCGACCACCGCCATCCAGTCCATCTACGCGCGCATTGCCAGCTACGCCGATGCGTTGAGCCGCTCCAGAACCGTCGACGAACTGCTTGACAAGTTCGACGCCGATGGCGACGGTAAGGTACAGAAGAGCGAGTTCATCAAGCTTGCGGTCACTGGTGTTAAGATCCCTACAGACTGAACGCCTCACGAGGCGGGGCGCGCGCACCGTGTCTCTCCCGGGGCTGCCCGGCTGGCCTGCGCGATGCTTCATGCACACATCGCGTCGCACGCGGAGATGACAGACATTTCTCGGACGTGAGCTCGTTAGGGGACTGAACGCCGGTTGCGGGCGGGTTTCGCACGGCAGCCCGTTCGTTGCGTTTACCATCCCGGACGAGAACGAAGGAATTGGTCCAATTCGCGATTGCGACTCGATCGTCCGGTCATGTGAAACCCGACCGGTACAAGCGGTTAGGGGTGCTTGGTCCGGGTCAGGGTGCGGGTGTCGCATTGCGACCAAACTCCTCCCGACCCTCCGGAACATCAGATTACCGTTTTTGTTCAATCCGTCTCCTGCGCTCCTCCGCCACATGCTCTCTGTCCGACCCGCACGCCATCGAGCGCACTGTATGCCACCCAGCACGCTCCCCATTCAGCAAGATTCGAAATCAAGACTTGCCTCTTGGCTTCGATTTAGTCTGGAGTGCCCGAAGAGACGCCTCGAGCCGCTCGTGCACAATCGCATCTATGATCGCTTCCGTGGGCGGCAGCGCAAAGGGCGCCTGCGGCGGCGCGGGAGTGAACGGCCGCGTCGGATCGGGGGGCGTGTACGGCGGCGGTAGCGGTGCACAACCAGCAGGCATTTTCTTGCCGTTATGCCAGCGCAGGCTTTGCAAGCGAGAGAGACTCTCCTGCCGTCGTCGCGCCCACAGCCGCCGCTCCGCGTCGAGCTGCGCCCGCATCGCCCGCAGCGGGCCCAGATCTTTGACCAGATCTTCGCTAACGAGCGAACCGACGGTTGGCAAGAGGGGGCTCTGCGCGCATGGAGTGGCCGAGTCGGAGGATGTTGTCAGCTCGGCGCTCCGCTCGGAGACGAGGCCTGCTCGCGGCGAGTGCGGCTTTCGCGGCCGAAACGTCGCCCTTAGCTGCACGTTCAGCTCAGCAAAGTCGATTGTGCCTGATTGATTTGTGTCCAAGGACGCGAAGAGGTAGTCGATGACAGACGGCGAGCCCGCATAGCCGAGGAACGAGAAGGCGCGGTGGAACTCGGAGCGGCTGATGACGCCGTTGCCGTCCACGTCCCACGAAGAGAATAGGTCGATGACGCGCACGCGATTGACGCGGAGGAGGTCTTTGAGCTGCTCGGCCGCGCTCGCGTAGTCTGTAGCGTCGAGCTTGACCGTAGAGTCGAGCGCCTGACCTCGCGCTCCATGTGCCTCATGGCGCAACGAGTGGAGGTAGTTGTGGTGATTGAAGCCTTTCTTACCTTCAATCTGCTCCCCAACCTCAGCCCTATGGCGTTCGTGGTAGGAGCTCGGTTTGGCTGCAATCGGCTCAAGTTCAGGCAAGGATGTCTCCCGCTGCCTTTCCCGCTGGTCATGTTGCAGTTGCTTTGCCACGTGGGGTGTCGAGGGAGCGCTCGGCGTGCCTGACGGTCCAGGAGCCGGTGCACCTCCCGCCAGCGCCAGCGGCGACTGGATACTGGTGGCTGTGCGGCGTGGCGATTGCGGGGATCTGCCACCACCCGTCTGGCGCAGCAGGTGGTTCAGCTCGCCAAATGAGAGGGCGCCCGAACCGTCCTCGTCCCAGCTGTCGAAGAGCTCGTCCACCGCCTCTGGGTTGGCGCCGTAGCCCATAAACTCGAACGCACGATGGAGCTCAAGGCGCGTCAACATGCCGTCCGAGTTTGCGTCGAATGAGTTGAACAGGTCGATGACACGCACGCGATTCACTGCGAGCACCTCCTTAAGCTGGTCGATGACGCTGACGCCGTTGCTCGCGCTCAGCTTGAAGTGCTCGACGACGAACTGACCACGGTGGCCTTGCAGACGCACTCGCAGGGCGTGCTGCCTGTTCGGGTGGTAGAAGCCAGGCTTGCCCTCGATGGGAATCAGCTTCTCGCGCAGCTGACGCTTGCGCTCGCGAAGGGCCTCCTGTTCTTGGCGTTCGATAGTATCCCACACAGAAAGTGGTTGGATAGTTTTCCACGCCAGAGCGTCCCATGACAGCGGAGTTTCACACCACGTGCGATCGCGCGGTGAGTTGGCACGCGGGCTCAACCCTCTCAGCTCTCTGAAGGTTTGTGCGTATGGGTGCCGGTGGTCAAGCGTGCCGATCGTAGGGGTGCCGTTGGTAGCAGCCATCCGATCGGGACCGCACCACCCAGCGTAGGCCGGCTCCACGCTGGAATCCTGAACGACACGAGCCCTCTCCTCTCATGGAACTTTGGCTACCGGTACAGTACCGGTACGCAAGCGTGAAACGTCCGTTCAGTACCCCACCAGCGTGCGGCGCTTGAAATCGGCAATCGGTACGCAGGCGTGAAACGTGTGTGTCCCGACTCCCCCGGTGTCTTTTTGAGCACGCATGCCGAGGCGCGCGCTCGCGCTCGCGCGCGCGTGCATACATGTACGCTATAATGTACGCAAGTCGAGAAGACGTCATCACTAATCAACAGTACTCTATTCAAAACTTTCTAACAAAAGCTACAAGCCTACGCCAGCACTGAAACCCAGCAGCCCCCCCTCTGAGAGGGACACAACACTGCGAGCGGTAGGGGGGTCATTCCCCCGGTGGGTTAACCCGAGGAGCCCAGTCGCAAACACTCCATTATATGCCACCAAGGAGCGTGAGGTGAAGACTGAAGAACTCCTTTCGGTTTTTGCAGTTTCACGGGCCATCCACTTCAGTCTTTTCACACCACTCTCGCACAACCTGCACCATCTCCTCGAGCGACGCCACCTCTCTCCAGCGGGCGGGGTCCTTCTCGAGCGTCTCGAGAACCTCAAGCTCCTGCGGCTTGCGTGGCAGCAGATCGGCGCGTGACACGAGCACCGCCCGGAAGCCGGCGTCGAGCGCCCCTTTGAGGTCGGTCACCACGTCGTCTCCTACGTGTACCATCTCACTCGGCCGGCAGCCCGCAGCGTGTGCTGCCATCCAAAACGGCGCCGCACTGGGCTTCGTTGCGCCTGCATCGCCCGCGCTGACTGTGAAGTCAAAGAACTCGACGACCTCGGCGTGCAGGCGCACATCGCAGTTGCCATTGGTGCACGCGCCAACCGTGAGCCCCGCTCGCCGGAGCGCCTGCAGGCTCGCCGCCGTGTCCGAGAAGAAGTAGTCCTTCACATCAGAGCGAGCGAGCACGAAGCGACGCATCAGCTCATCGACGGGCGCGCCCGGGTCGTCTCCGTGCGTGCGGGCCTGCTTGGCCAGCGCCGCGTGTCGCAACGCACTCATATCGTGCACCAACAGCGGCTGCTCCTTCTGCACCTCGGTAATGGATGCCTTGAGGGCACCCCTATCCCCACAGCCCGCCGCAGCCGCGCGCGGCAGCAGCTCTGCCATGTCCGACTCGAGCGCAGCACTGGCCTTCAAAATGGGTGGGAAGGTGGGCCAGCACGTGTCGTCCAAGTCCATCGTGACGGCACGGATCTTGGTGGCTGGCGGCGGAAGCAGCGGCGGCGGAAGCGGCGGAAGCCGCCGCGGCGGCGGCAATGGCATCCCGGACGTCATCCATCGCGTGTATGGCTCCGTGTGCTTGGCCGCGAGTGCCTGGAAGCACGCGGCGAGCTGCGCGCGAGCGGGCGCGTACGAGTCGAAGCCCGTCTCGATGACGTAGTCGGCCGCCGCACGCTTTGTCGCGTCAGGCACCTGCTTCGAGAGGAGGAAGGCAAACTTCTCCTCAGTCATCCCTGGCCGTGCGAGCACCCGTGCTCTCTGGATCTCGGCCGGCGCGGAAATGACGACAAGCGCATCGAAGTCCTTTGTGCGCGCCTCGGGATCCATCGTTTCAAACAGCAGCGGTATGTCAAGCACCACGCACCATGCCCCATCTGCCGCCGCCTGGGCGACGAAGGCCTCGCGGTCAGTGGTGACGAGTGGGTGGACGATACCCTCGAGCGTCTTCAGCGCTGTTTCGCGCCCAGCCGCCGCAACCGCTGCAGAGAGGGCGGCGCGGTCGATGCCAGCATCACTCGCTACTCCAGGGAAGGCTGCACCGACGGGCTGCACCGCAGCACCTCCCGGACCATACAGCGAATGAACGCATGCGTCTGCATCGTGCACGGGAATGCCCACCTTGCGGCACCACGCCGATGCGGTGCTCTTGCCCATGCCTATACTGCCCGTGAGGCCGACGATGACGGGCACAGCGCGACTCATCATCGCCGTTCGCGGTTCGTGAGTATCTCTACCCTTTTGTCGTCACCCAGAGCGCCGAGCGAGGTGCACACAGGGGACACAGGGTGAGGTGCGAGATCGAGCGCGTAACCTTTCACAACACACCAAGTCAAGTCAAGTCAAGTCAAGTCAAGTCACAACACACCAACACGCACAAACCAAACTCAAATGCGTGAAGGGCAACACCTCGCACACGTCACTGTCACTTCATTCTCATGCTCGCGACGTGGAACGCGTGTTGTGTTCATAGACACGGTGCCCTTCACGGACGTGACTGAAGGGTGCGGAAAAATCGCGATATAAACTCTGCTATTCCGGACGCCCCAGGGTCCGGCGAGGAACCGGAGCGTCAGAAATACAAGTGCAACAAGGGCTGCGGGGCTCTCGCTCCTCAATCTCGCACACTGAAAATTCGTTCATATTTAACACTCAAAGTGTGAGAGAATTTCCAAACAGCACTAATTACAACGTCGCGTGGAATTGTACTCTATCTCCTTGGAATGGTACTGTAGTATTGTCGTTGAGCTCAGGCCTGTCCGCCGGCGCCGCTCGCCGCGGTCCCGTCATGTACTGACGATGTGATGTTGCCGCCGACGCCCGAGAGAGGCCTCACACTCAGTCCATCAGTCCAGCACGGCTGGGTTCACTGAGTCACCCCCATCCTGGAGCAGCGCCTCGACCCGCGCATCCACGGACTCAGCCTTCCAGGGGCCAATCCACGCGTCGAACGACATCGGGTCCGTGCAAAAGACCGCGTCGGAGATCGTGGCGAGCTTGACGCGAGAGAGATCGCTCCAGTCCCGCACCAACACAAGCAGCGACGGCGCGGCGGGGAGCCCGGGGGCCTCTGGCGCAACGCGCTCGGCCTTGAGCCAGCGTGGCGTGAACACGTTCTCCTTGTCCCGCAGCCATCTCTGTTTGATGAGCGCGTCGACCATATGCAGCGTATCGAGGGTAGGCGTATTCGAGCGCGTCAAGCTGGTTTCACAGCGCCGCACACACTCTGTCGGATTGGCGTGGAGCACGATTGTGAGGTGCGGCGGGGGCAGACCCAGCTCGTCGATCTTTCGAGAGAGCTCTTGGTACACCGAAAATTCCTCTGCTGTCAAGTGGCCTTGTTGGAAGTGCAACGTGCCGAAAATGATGTCAGACCAGACCGAAAAATCGAGGATCACGCTCTCTTGCTTGGTATTCATGTAGCGCAAGGCCTCGATGTACGTACGCAGGCGCGCGCGCAGGAACCAAATCTGCATGGCCAGTGCGTGCTTGTGTGGCTCTTTTTGAAATGCAGACCAGTGTGGGTTGCTCTCGGGATCCGGCGCTGGGAAGAATGCACAGTCCGGGATGTGCTTCGCCACCAGCCGTGCGATCGTCGTCTTGCCGGTGCCGATGTTGCCTTCGATGGTGACCAACTGCAGTGGCATTACCGCGTGGTCCAACTTTTGCCGCCCGAGCACTTGGCGACGTGGTGCCGATCCGTCCGATTAGGAAGTTGACCGAGACAAGGGGTTTTGCCAAAAACATCCATATGGAGGGATGGACTTCCGAACCACGCAGTACTTCGCATGCAACACACAACTTTCCGAGCCTTTCAACTGTTTTGTTTCACGTATGGTGTACATTTACCTGAAGGTTGCTGCGGCTCCAGGCTGCACACTCCATGAATTGCGCCTCTTCCAGTGATGGGCCTAGACCTCTTCCAGTCATGGCATTCCCTTGCCTGAACGCCTCGGGCCGTCTGCCATGGCCGCTACAGTTTGGCGACCCACCAGCACGTCAAGTTCCACTTTTCATTCGGTGGGAGGACTACATCAGGAAAGTCATCCCCAGGCGGCGGTTCGAGGATGTCACGTTTGTCCAGATTGGCGCTAACTGCGGGAAGAACACGTTTGGTTGCGCTGTCGGCGGCGATCCGATATGGTCATATGCCACCATGTGCGGTTGGCGAGGCGTAGTTGTCGAGCCCGTCTCTTATGTGTTCAAGAAGCTCTGCAAGAACTACGCCCGCTGGCCTCAAGTTCTCCCCCTGCGCGCGGCAATATCCGACGCTCCTGGTGTCACTCTGATGAGTCTCGGGGCCGGCGAGATGAACAAGGTGATCATGAGCAAGAACCACATCGGGGCTCAAGGACGAGCGCCACGGCGGAACGAGAGTGTTCCTGCGCTCACGCTTGGGATGCTTTGGCAGCAAGCTCTCAACGCGAGTGGTCCGCGCGAGATAGACATCCTGGTCGTTGACGCAGAAGGGCAGGAAGAGGCCATCCTTGCGGGACCAGGAGGTGCGTCCACTTTCCCTAGGCCCCCCCCACCGCTCATTCTCTTCGAGCGAGCGCACTTGAGCAAGAGGCAGGAGAAAAGGATAGACCTCGCCCTTCGCTTGCAGGGCTATCAGCTGCTCGTGATGCTGCGAAACGGCGATCCAGTCGGCGCCAACCGACACACCCCGCCCGCCAATAGCCTCTACGGCAGGATGGACCCTCCTTATGGCCATTCATTAAGCCATTCATCCCCTCCGCCGCCCTCGAACGTCGGCGGTCGAAGATTGACACCGGTACACGCGGTACAGCAGCAGAGTGAGAGTCAGCAGTAACGGGACGCGCGCGACGTACACGGTACAGCGCCGCCCCTTGCGCGCTGAGAGCGTTTGCGTTCCAGGCCGCCAACCGTTAAGCGCATATATTGAATATTCCGACGCTTCGGCCTACGCGTTCTTGGTTCTATGCCCGGTTCTACCGGCTAGCGCTTCTACTATTCTACCCGTGTACAAACGGTTACATGTAAGTCCACGGTGGACAGGCATGATGTGAGCGCGCGGCTACGTGTAGAAATGAAGTCGCTCAGTACTCGAAACAACACGATGTGAATTTCGACAGCTGACTCCAACGGCCGCGCCAACGGCAAATAGTTCCTCTAGAAGCTCAAATCCACAGTTAACTCCAACGGTGTTGATGGCCCTGCAGTTAAATCACCCGAGCCACCACCACCACCACCTACTGCTGCCCCTGCAGACGCCGCACCACCATCGGCGTCGGCGTCCGAGCCGGCCTTCGATCGCCCTTTGAGCCACACGTCCACCATCCGCATCCTTGCCCGCACGTCGTCGAGCGCATCGAAACAACGTTGATCGAGTGGATCGTCGAGCTTGATTGTGGCAAGAAGCGTGTGCAACCGTGTGAGCGTGGCTAGGATCCTGCGAGACACCGCGACTCGAGGGGCACCATGAGACCCATGGCGCCGCCTAGCCAATCGTGTAAAGCCTCGGCTTCCATGATTCGGCACACTGGCGCACCGTGCGGATGCAAAGCCTGTATGCGCAGCTGAAATGGCAAGTAGCGTGTCGACGCGTCCTCGGTACTGTCCAAGCTCAAGGCCGAGCTCGTGGCCTTTCTGGTATCCGAGCTCCCAGCCTGCCTCTTGACCCTTTTCACGACCATGCAGCTGGCCTGCGCACGCGTGGAAAGATCGCCGTAAGCAGCCGCAACATCGTGCTGCGAACTGTGACGCTTGCGCACCTGCGGCAAAACCCGACGCGAGGAAGTGATCCTCGAGCTTGAGCAGCGCGTCGAACGGATCGGCGCCAGACGCCTCGAGCTCCGCTACCGACGCCTGCTGCATCACGGCTTCGTGAGGAGTTTGTTTTGAAATTGAATAAATGGTCGCGTCGGTTGGTGATTGCGGTTCATCACACGGCAGCCCGGTGAGCGCAGCGCACACTTAAGTCCGATTGATAGCCTTCACAGAGCACGCATAGGAATCTCGCGGAAAAATTATCCCGCTATGTAAATTTGGATGCGTCGGTCAAAAAGTGTTAGGTGTTTAGAGACTGTTTTTTGACTGTTTTTTGGACGGATCTGAAATCGCCAGTGTGGAAGCGAAAATCCCCGCGGCATTTCCAGCTCTGGAAGTGTCTCGAAGGCGAGCAGTGGATCTCTGCTGACATCTGTGAGCTTGAGCGTGCGGAAGGTGCTGGGCAAGCTATGGATATCAAACGAGACGACATCGATCTAGACGCGCAGCTCAAGCGCAAGATCGACGCTGCCTCGAACGCTTCCGGCTCATGTCCCATATCACCCAGCGAAGACGACATCCTATCAAAGGTGCAACCTGTGGCCACCAACAAGGACCAAGGCCTCTCTTTGCCTTGTGAAATTGCCTCCACCCCAGGCGGGCTTCGGCGGAACTGCTACTCGTCTGTCGACCTATGCAACGTGCCTCGGGTCAAGATGGCTCGGAACAGCTGGTCCTCCCAAGATCTTTGCTCGCTGGGCTCTCGTGTTCTCAATGACAACGATCTCTCCCACTGGTCACTCAGGCCGGTCGCGGCGAACGATGCGCTCCTCCGCGACTCGTTCCGTCAGCTGCTGGAAGAGAGCGAAGCCGTCACCGTCCCCGAGGACCGCCTGGTCATGTACGATGCGTGCGACGATGAGGAGGTGAAGGAGGAGGTCGGTTTCTTCCGAAAGAGGTTGGACGCACGCCGAAACACGAAGCCCAAAAAGCCAGAGGCACAGCTGCGCGTGTGCACGCCGTTTGACGCGAAGGGCTTCAATTTCTCCAAGATCCGAAACGAGCGCGAACGCGTGCTTCGCCTCCAGTTCCCTGACGGCCAGTACGACGTCCTCTCGAACAAGTTCCCGCTCTTTCCGCGCCACATGCTCTTGGTCTGCCGCGAACTCGTCGCCCAGCAGATGACAATGTCGCACCTCAAGTCGCTGACGTCGCTGCTTCAAGCAACGTCCTTCTGCGCCTACTTCAACTCGTGGTGCGCCTCGGCGTCGGTCAACCACTTTCACTGCCACCTCATCGACGAACACCCTCCCGTCACGGCGTTTCCGTTGGTCTCGGGGCCGACCGTTGGCATGATGGCGAAGCCCGACGGCACGCCGCTGCCTGGGTGTCGCACTCTGAGCCCTCAGGGCTTTCCCGGCTTCTGCTATGTGTACCCGACGGGCTCTGCCCTCGTGCACGTCGACGCGGCCATACGCGCCATGCAGGCCGACAATCAACCTCATAACCTACTCTTCACACCGCGCTTCGTCTACGTCTTCCCGAAGCCACTCGTGCGGCCGGAGAGGTCCGCACAGCTCTACCCCGAAACGGTCGGCGGTCCCGAGCTCATTGGCTCCTTCACCGTCTACGGAGAAGGCGACTATGCCGCGTTAAGTGCTCGCACTGTTGAGGAACTCGTACGCATCAACACGGCACCGCTGCCCTCGCGCTTACTGCAGCGTGGTGGCACACACGGCGGTTCAGTCGACGATCATGCCGTGCATTCGACCAGCACGATCGACCGGGCGGAGCCTGCCACAGGCACACTTCCTCGCGTCCCGAGCGGGAAGCATCTGGCGGGCGTCCCCATGGCGCATTCTGTCACCTTCGACTGCCTGCCGAGGATGTGAGCATGTGTGGCGGGACGCTCGCACCTGCCACCTCGCAGGGGTGCGATGACCTCCGGCGTCTGTGCGCGCGCACGTACATGTGGTTTCCTACCGGCACTGTAGGTATAATCTATATCGTAAAGGGTTGCCTAGGAGACCGGACCCATGGACCTAGCGCACGCTAGAGACATCCATCGTACTACGTACACAGTCCTAGTCTCGTGCCGAAGTCTTCCTCCCCGATCCAGATCACTCACATCGGCGGCGCGATCAAGCCGGCGGCGCACATGCCCTCGGAGATCTCGACGACCGCGCAAACATTAGCTCCCATCTCTCCCGGGAGGTCTCGTAGCTCCTCCATGGTGTGCCAACGCACGGCGGCGGCATCGTCGCCCGGCATCACGCGGTCCTCGTACTCTGCGTCCACCCAAGCGAAGCATTGCACGATGCAATAGTGGTAGAGGAAACCACCCGCGTCATTCGGCACGATCGCATCCGTTGCAGTTATCGGTCGTGGGTGTACTTTCAGTGCAGCTGGCGGAAGGCTCGTCTCCTCGGAAATCTCCCGCACGGCGCCGGCGATGGCCGATTCGCCGAGCTCGAGCTTCCCGCCTGGAAGCGACCATGCTCCCTTGTTTGGTGGTCTGCCTCGTCGCACAAGCAAGTAACGTGGTGGTTCAGTCGCCAGGCGCAGCACACACGAGACAGCACCACGCGGATACGGCAACGGTGTAGATGCGGCGGCACGGGTGAAGACGGCGAGTGCGAGCGGGCGGATGAGACTCATCATGGACGATCGTTAGGAATTCCTTCTTTATGGTGAAGGCCGCGGAAACGGCGTTCGGTCAGTTCGGTCAGCGTTCGGTCAGGACGGGAGGCTGGAGAAAAATAGTCGTCGCCGGTCGTCGGAGCACATGGCGCTCGCGATGAATTCCTATGAATTCGAATTCTTACGAAGGGGCGTGAACGCCGGGCTCGAAAGTTGCTCAAAACGGTCGCGTAACTTTCTGCGGTCAAACTACAGTATCGGCTCTGATCCTGCGAGTGGCACGTAGTCGCTGGGCACCTTGACGCGATTCTGAAACCGTCCGATCTCGCGCGATCTCGTTGCGACCACGCGACGCGTGCCGCGTCGGCTGCTGCCTGGGGATGCCTCTGCGCCGCCGGCGCCGTCACGGCCGCTCAGCATGGCCGCGCTGGCCGCGATGAGCGCTGGCCCGGGCGTGTTGACGGCCGTCATGTTGAGCAGCTTCGTGCGCTGCGCCTCGCGAGCGTCACGTCGAAGGGGAACGACTCCGAGGTCATCCAGTGAGACGTCCGCGAAGAGGCCGGTGCCAGCGCCGTGTGCTCCCCCCCGCTCAGCGGACATGACGTCGCGCGAGGCGCTCCAGGTGATCGTGTGATTGAACCACGCCTTGTGCTCGGTGGGCGGGATGGGCTGCGGGCGGGTAGCCTGGATGAATGTCAACCGGTCGATCTGGACGGATAGGTCCGGCTCTGAACCCCGGGGCGAGTGTCGCCATCCCGAGCCTCCAGAGCTCAGTGGTAGCCCACGCGCGGGTGAGGTGGCGTACTCGGCCGAGCGTGTCGGGGAGACCACCACGCGTGGCGGAGAGCGCTGTGTCGAGCGTGGCGGCGAGCCCGCCCGCGGACCGGGCATGTGGAAGGAGGCTGGGCGCGGTAGGGACGGTCGCTGCGCATTCGGATCGTACCTTCGCGAGCTCGCTAACGAGGCGGACGTGCGCGGTGCGCTCAAGAAGCCGCCCGAAGGCGGACGACTGGGCAGCTGGCTATAAGGTGGGCCACCGGGTTGGGGAGGCCGTGACGCTGTGGAAGGGCGCGACGCTGTGGGAAGCCATGACGCTGTGGAAGGGCGCGACGCTGTGGAGGGGGCGAGGTCTAGCGCGGCCGATGGGGCGAGGTCCACCACAATCGCGGGCGAGGTCACCCCCGATTCGAGAGTGATCGACGCCGACGGTGGTCGTGCGGGCGAAAAGCCGGGGCCGTACGGCAAAGGCGCCGACTTCGGTGCCTCGGGCGACTTCGGCTGCGTCGGCTCCGATCGTAGCGCTATACGATTCTTGGCCTCCAGCGCGATCTCGCCCGCAGCTCCCACGCGGAGCTTGGCATCGAGGCTCACGCGCAGGCCTTGCCGCAGCATCGTATGCAGCTCGCGGTAGTCGATCGTGCCGGAGCTGTCCCTATCAAGCAAGTGGAAGAGTGCTTCCACATCCGCCGCACCAAACGCCGCCGGCGCGCCCTCCCCGCCTTCCGACGCCACGCCCTCGTCACCTCCCAAAGCCGCCACCGTGCCCTGCTGCGCACCATCGTCCGGTGCGGCCGGTGCAGCCGGTGCGGCCGGCACCGGCTGCTCGGCTGTGGTGCGTGGCGCGATGAGGCCGAGGACAGCCTGAAACTCCTGAGCGCTCACCTGTGGGGAAGGGACCAGACGCCGTGGTGAGCCCTTGCATGCTGGGCGAGGAGGAGCCTGGAACTCCTGGACGCTCACCTTGCCGTCGCCGTTGGCGTCGAGCTTGCGAAAGAGGTCCATGACGCGCTGAAGCTGCGCCACAAGCGCCTGCCGGAGCGATTCCATCGCCGGCGTCGCCACATCATCTGCTGGCGTCGTCTCCGCCGCGACCGGATCGGAGGCTAGAGTGCGCTCCAGTAACGAACGGCGGCCGCTGCTGCTCGGGCGCGAGCTTTCGCAGCCCGAGGTCGGCCGGTTGGTGGATTTGAGTGGGATGCTCTGTGGCTCCTGTTCGCCCTCGACCAACGGCAGCGCTGAACGACGCGGCGGCGGAGGGAAGGGGGGCACCTTCGGCCAGATCTTCGACGGTGACTGCGGTTGCGGAATCGTCTGCCAGCCATTACTCTCTTCGTCGGTTTTCTTGTAGTATGCGAGCCTTGCGTCAAGGTGCGCATGCTGCCGCTTGATGATGCCGGCCGTCGTCGGCAGGGGGAACACGCTCGTTCCACCGTTGGTTCCAACGGGCACTGGCCAGCGGCGGAACACGAGCGGATCCTCGAACGGATCGAGCAGAACCTCCAACGGTGCAATCAGGACGGAGGATGCCGCACTCGAGGTCGGGTGGCGATGCTCGGCATCGTCGTAGCTAGGGGAGGTCGATTCTTCGTAGCTATGCGGTGAGGCGGGCCGCACCCACTGCTCGCTCGGAGCCCGAAAGCGCGCCGCGCGCTTCTCTCCTGCTGCGTGCAGGGTGTGCGTTCTCTTTGGACCCGAGGCGGCAGGATGTATCGACATGAGCATGAGGTTGCGCACTGGCAAGGCATGCGGAGTGCGAGGCCTCGTTTGCGGAGTCCGTGGTCTGGAGCCCAGTGGTAGCCCGTAGGCCAACAGTGGAGCGCTCACGGGTCGGTGCATGTCTTCCAGACCACGAGAGGGAGAGGGCGCTCCCCTTGAGCCCGAGAGTGTTGGAACAGCCTCCTGAGAGGGACGACAAGGTGTGAAGGAGGAGTGTGAACTTGGCATGTGGTTTAAAACCTGGTCGCGTGTTGAAACTGGAATTGCAGTTCATTGAGCTACACGGTGAGCGTAGAGTTCGCAGACGTGGAGACAGTGACCGTAGAGTGCGCAGCCGGCTTGGCATGGATACACAAACACAGGGTGCGGGGTTATCAGGTTGAGTAACCGAGACATGCGGAGTTCGATCCGAATGACCGTTATTCTGCCTGCCCGCGCGAATGTATAGAAGTGGGGACACTCCACTTGCGACCCGCTCCCTCGCCGTAGGGCTGTCGCGCGGCGCTCGTGCATCGAGCGCATCCTTCCCAATTTAAAGGAACACTGGAAGCTTGGAGCAACGTTTGCGCATCTCATGACTGATGTCAGTGCGAGTCTCACTTCGTGCGTGCGCGTTTCCGCTTGCTCTTGCGCACATATTCGAAAGCCTGCGGGTGGTAGTACGAGTCGACTTCGAAGCGCAGTTCGGCAATGTTCTTGTCACGCGTCGCGCCAGGCGCCAGCATCCTGCTGAAGGCCGCATTGTGCACACGCAGCGCGTGGATGGCCACCGAGAGCGATGCGCTGTTGCGGGCGTTGTGCACGGCCTTGTGCCAACGATCGCGTGCATCGCCTGTGCTCCACAGCCTCCGGTTCTCTGAGGCAGAGCCAACTCGTACCGCGGCATGCTGCGCAGCCGGTGTCTCGCCGATCGCGCCTGGCTCGGCGTTATCGGCCGTGCGAGCTGCCAGAGTAGCAGGGAAGGTCTGAGGCAAGGTCGTGATTGAAGGGCCAATCTGAGGCAAGGTCGTGATTGAAGGGCCAATCTGAGGCAAGGTCGTGATTGAAGGGCCGAGTCGTGCGCTGACGGCGGTGGCCGCGCTGGGCGCTGTGCTCGGCGCTGTGCTCGGCGCTGTGCTGTGTGCTGTGTTTGGCGCTGTGTTTGGCGCTGTGCTGGGCGCGTTGCGCCCAGAGGCAAAGGCCTCGATCGCCTCCTCCACCTCTTGAAGGTCGAGCTCCTCATCGTCGCCATCTTCCATTTCAAAATGCCACAGCGCGCAGTCTTCACCCTCGGCAGGTAACCAGCCCGTGATCTTCCCGTCATAGGCGCGAAAGCTCACGGAGTCACCCTCGGTGGCTGTGGGTAAGAATCGGCGCGCGGGCATGCCAATCTTGTCATCCTCCGTGCGATAGAGTCGCTGCTCTTGCAGGTCGGGCGCCAGCTGCAGGGAGTACACAATCGCCTCCAGTTGGAGCAGCAGCGGTGCAAGCTCTTGCGGCGACTTGGCGTCCTTGACTGCCTTGAGCCAACGTGCACGTAAGCCCATGCCGCCGCCGCCCTTACCGCCGCCGCCCTTGGAGTCCTCAACCGTAGCGTCAGCGCTCTTGGCCTCAGCGCTCTTGGCGGCCCCGCCCTTGCTGCCACCCTTGCCGCCGCTCGGAGCACCTCCAATGGTAACGGCTGCCCACGAGGCATCTGCCAGACGTAAGTTCGGACCCAGCTCACTCTCGACCGATATGAGCTCTGCACGCAACCCAGGCAGCCCGAGCGCGCCCACGGTGATGCCCCGGTTCTGGACGCCCCCAGCACTCTGCTCGTTGGCGTACGGCGGCTGCTGCAGTGCCCTGCCCTTGCTGCCGCCGCTTGCGTATGCCTCGATCGCCTCCTTCAACTCGTCCGCATCGAGCTCCTCAGAGTCGCCGTCCGCATGCACCACCTTGAAAAGGACGGAATCATTGTCCGCGGCGCCCAAAGGCAGCACCGCGTGCACGCGGCCAAGAACAGAGCCAACGCGGGGAAAGCTCCGGAGCACGCGCTGCCCGATCATCTCGTGCCCGGCGCTCAGCCAGGGCTCGATTTCGCTGCCCCTTGCCCCTTGGCCCTCGTCGCCGCTCTCGCCACCGGGGTGGCCCTCTTCGGCCCACAGCGCGCGAAAGGAGGGCAGCCTCTCTCGAAGCGCCTCTCGCAGCTTCGCATCCGCACCGGATGCGTCGAGATGGTCGAGAAGGGCTTGCACCTGCGACACCTCGTAATAAAAGCCCCAAGTCCAATCGTCTTGAGCGCCCGCGCCCGCAGAGACGAGGAGGGGGTGCCCGCGCGGCCGCTGCTCCACCCACACGCGACCGTCATCCATGTTGGCAAAATGCCAGTAGCGCCGTCCAAGCCTATCGGCGCCGAGCGGCATGGTGCGTGGGAGGCACCCGGTGGACTGCACCAGGTGCGCCGCGAGCGCCGCGGTGCGCTCCTTTTGATAGATGGCGAGCCGGCGCCGGTCGTCCTGGGCCTTGCGGAGCATGCCGAGCATCGCATGCGCTGCGTGCAGCTCGGACGTCCACCACCGATGAGCTCCAGGGCCCCCGTCACCTTGGGCGACGCTGCTCGAGCTGTGGCTGCTCGAGGCTCCATCGATGGCAACCTGCAAGGTTGTCTCGTCTGCGGATGCGATGGCTTGCAAGAGCGCTGCTGTCGCGGCGGCCGATGGAAGCGAAGGGGCTCCGGCGGCGGCGGCGGTGCCGGCGGCTGCGGTGGTGCCGGCGGCGGCGGCGGCAGTGCCGGCGGCGGCGGCGGCGGTGGCGGTGGCGGTGGCGGTGGCGGTGGCGGTGGCGGTGGCGGCTGTGGCGGCGGCGGTGGCGGCGGTGGCGGCGGTGCCGGCGGCGGTGGCGGCGGTGCCAGCGGCGGCGGCGGTGGCGGTGGCGGTGCCGGCGGCGGTGGCGGCGGCGGCGGCGGTGGCGGCGGTGCCAGCGGCGGCGGCGGCGGCGGTGCCGGCGGCGGCGGCCGCCGACGCGTCGAGCAATGCCAGTTGGTGATGTGGGTTGAGAATTTGGATGCGCCGATCGGGCTGCGCCTCCATCGCGGCCCTCTCATTTTCAAACCTTTCTTTCGACGCGCGAGCAATCGTCTCGCGGGAGAAGCTCGCGCTCAGGTCGAAGTGCGTCGCGGCGTCCGCCGCGAGCCGTTGCTCCATGCTTGGGCATCCAAGCCAAGCGTCGCACAGCGCGCGCAGCAGCGACAGCTTGTGCGCAGGGCTGAGTCGTGAGTACTCTGCCTCAGCGAGCGCGCCGAGCGCTGCGGCCGGAGGATCAACCTCGCGGCTAGGTAGGAGCAGCAGCACAGCGCGCAGGACCTCGGGCCAGCTCAGGGGGCTCACAGCCTCCGGAGGAGGCAGCTGCTGCAAGAGCAGCCCAGACCCAATGGGTGGCAGCTGCTGGCTCATGCGCAGCGTGCTCGCGTTGACCAGCAGTCCACGCAGCAGCTGCACGTGAAGCTCGGTCAGCAGCACCGACTCGCCGGCCCGTTGGAGCGCAGCGCACAAGGCCTCCGGCCCAAAATAGGAGAGATGAAGCGTCTCTCCGAAACGGCAAGTGAGAGCCCAAAGCCCCATCACCTCGACTCCGTCTGGCTCCGTCAACGGCTCTGACGAACTCGGGTCCTGCACAAAGAGGCGCCCGGCCGGCGGCGGCCACGGCGGCGGCCCACTCGAACCGGCCACCTGCACTGGAGCGCGACGAGTCAGCTCCCGCGCCCGATAGCGTTCGGCGCCCGCACGGAGGGCCTCGTGGACGCGAGCCTGGTGCGCTGCCACCCGTGCGGCCAACTGCTGCTGAAGCACGAGCTGCTGCTGCGGCGGCTGCGGCGGCTGCGGCGGCGGCTGCGGCTGCTGCTGCTGCTGCTGCTGCCATAGCTGCAGCACCTGCTGCTGCTGCCTTAGCTGCTGCTGCTGCTGCTGCTGCCTTAGCTGCTGCTGCTGCTGCTGCTGCTGCTGCTGCTGCTGCCTTAGCTGCTGCATCCTGTCACGTGCTGCTGCTGCTGCTAGTAGGTGCTGGTGCTGGTGCTGCTGGAGCTGCACTTGGATCTGCTGTCGCTGCTCCGCCTGCGCCCTCTGGATCTGCTGCTGCCTTAGCTGCTGGAGCTGATCAGCAGCTGGTAGCTGTAGCACACTCTGCGCTTGCGGTTGTGGATTCTGAGGAGGCGCTAATGCGGCGACCCCGCCGCTAATGGATCCTATGGGCCCGCCGGTCGCCGTATTTGCTTCAGCACTCTTTATGATCGCCAGGACTTTGAGCGAGCCACATGCTTGGTTCAAGAAGGTGACCAAATCCTTCTTTGGCAGCCCACCCTCGCGGTACAGGCGAATCCTCGAGTCCAGCGCCAGCCAGACCTCCGGGGCCAGTCTGGCGCGCAGCTCAGCGTCCGCCTTGAGCAGTTCGACCAACTTGTCCATGGTCACCTGCTGCTGCGGTGGCGCCGCACTCGGCTCTTGTTCAGCCATGTGCTCGCCTTCTTCCAGACCACAGCCACTCTTTTCTCATTGTGAATGGGGCTGCCCACGCCGAGGTCCGGCGCCGGGCCCACTCCCCGGTGGGGAAAACGGGGAGGAGTGCTTCCAGACACAGAAATGACACGCGTTGTATAATTTCGGAAAACGTCACCTCATAAAGACCGAAAACGAGGGTCACCTTTTCGTTCGAGACATTATAATTTAGGAAAACGTCACATTGTGTGTATAATGTGACGCGAGTCAAAGAGGTGACGCCTTACCGTAGTTTCCGAAAGTCTATTTTTCGAGACAAAAACGCCGAGGTGCGTGAGCCAGGTGCGAAAAACGGTCCGACTGGACTGCTTGTCCCTCAACACTAACCGTGTGCCTACTCGCCGTGTGCCAAGTACAATCGCGTAACGTAGCTCTATCCGTAGCCAAGGACTGCTCTGAGTCTAGAAAGTGTATCCGAGCTCTACGCCGTGTAACGCTCGTGCGACGAGCGATGGCGTCGGCCGTGGAGGTTCCGACCGACTCGCTGGTGCAAGCGCTGCGGCGGTGCGGCTTTGGCGCAGTCGCAGACACAATGGGACTTGAGCTTGAGCACAATGTCCTCAGCGGCAAGGTCGACATGACGGCCAAATTCTCACGAGACGAACGCTACGATGTGATCCGTGCCTTGTCAGATCCTTGCTTCACAACCGAGCTGCATGAGGAGCTCAACCACTTATCGGCGCTCTCAGGAGATTTTGATCAATTTGTGGCGCTCGAGAGCGATCCGGTCCTCACGTATGAGGTGATCTTGGCGCCGTCACCGCCTCCGCCCTTGGCGCCGCCACCATCTCCGTCACCGTCGCCGCCGCCGCCTTTGTATCCGCCGCCGCCGTTGAGTCCACCGACGTCACCGCCGCCTCCTCCATCACCGGCGCCGCCGCCACCACCGCCCTCACCACGGCCACCCCCCCCGCCACCGCCCGAATTGCCACTGCCGTTGCCCCCGCCCCCGTCACCTCCCTCACCGCCGCCGCCGCCACCAGCAGCACCGCCACCGCCCGAATCGCCGCCACTGTCATCGCCGTCGCCACCGCCTCCCTCACCAGAGCCGCCGCCACCAGCACCTCCATCACCGCCGCCATCGTCGCCTTCTCCCTCAGCGCCGCCTGGACCACCATCCTCACCACATCCCTCACTGCCGCCGTCGTCACCGCCAAAACCGCAGCCACCACTACCGCCGCCACCACAGCTTCCGCCATCACGACCGCCGCTTCCACCACCCTCGCCGCCATTACCATCGCTGCCACCCTCAACCCCGCCCTTGCCGCCGCCTCCCTCACCGCCGCCTTCACCACCTCCCTCACCGACGCCCTCTCCGCCGCCGTCGCCACCACCGCCGTCGCCACCACCGCCGTCGCCGCCACCTCCCTCACCGCCGCCTTCACCACCTCCCTCACCGCCGCCCTCTCCGCCGCCGTCGCCACCGCCGCCGTCGCCGCCGTCGCCGTCGCCACCACCGCCCTCACCACCTCCACCTTCGCCACTACCATCAGCTCCCCCACCACCTCCACCTCCGTCGCCCAGACCCCCGCCGACGGCTCCGCCGCCGATCGTCGCAGTCGTCTTCGGTGCGATCACCACCACCACGTTACGCGCGATGCTGCTCATTGCGGTTCTTTCAGTCGTGAGCGCATCATTGGCGGTGACAGCTTCGTTGCGCGCACGACGGTCCACAAAAACCGACGATTATGCGACGCTGGACGACGAGGTAACATAGTTCAAGTTTGGGTTCCTTCCACCAAGAGACGCCACATATTCGTTGAGATGGTTAGATAACTTAGGAAGCGAAATGAATCCCGAATCGGCTGGGGTGCCTGGAGTCATGCTGCGCCTAAAGAGGCGTATTGCGTCGTACATGTACATGTTGCAATTTTTGTGTTTCGGTTTCAGCTCCAGAAAAGATTTTATACGCCTTGTTTTTTCTCAAGAAATGCTGGCCCTTGACCTCGCATGAGGCATCGTATGGATGAAGATAAGGTGCAGCACTGACCCGCCTCCTTGGGTGCAGCGTTCGCCACACATCCGTATTGGACCCCTCTCACGGCTGGCGGTCGGCTCTCGCTCCACACCCCGGTCGCAGACCTCGGACGACGAGGTCACGTTGAGGCCACGGTCACGAGACGCGCGAGACCTTTCTTGCAGGCTTATTGCGCTTGTGGCTTTCGGCATCTGCCTGTGCATGATCCTCGCAGGCCACATGGCACTGAGCAGCAGCGATGACGAAACATTCAAGGACGGTGGTAAATACCTCACGGCACGATTCGCAGGGTTACAGGATCGCTTCCATCGCCTTCAAGAGCGGTCACGCACAATCTTATTGCGCCGCCAACGGCTCAATGCAGAGAGAGAGCGTCGAGAAAAGCAGGACGCCTTGGAGCAGGAGGAGCAGGAGGAGCAAGCTGTGTGGAACACATCGCTTCACGTCTATGAATACGAGAAGCTGACGAAGGGAAATTTGTCTCGCGCAGCCGCAGGTGCCGCGCTCGAATCGGGAGGCCTCGGCGGCGGCCCTGGCGGCAGCTCTGGCGGCGACCCTGGCGGCGGTCCTGGCGGCGGCCCTGGCGGCGGCCCTGGCGGCGGCCCTGGCGGCGGCCCTGGCGGCGGCCCTGGCGGCAGCCCTCTGCCGAGCCGACTGCATCGCGTGCCCGTGCTTGCGACCATGCGCATCCTGGCATCGCCCCCGCCGCCGCACGGCCCTCCGATGCTCCTGCGCAACGGCCTCGAGGCCGCGTGCCTGCGCTTCCAGGAGCCTCTCGAGCTCCTCGCGCGCGCGGTGTGCGACTTTGACCGAGTCGAGCAGCGCTTCGTATGGGACGGCGCGACGCGCACGCTCCGCTACGCGCGCGACACATCCCAGTGTGTCGACTACTTCACCAGCCTCCGCGACTTTGGGGTGTGGTCATGCTTCGACGCGGCCAATGACGAATTCTTCTACGACGCGCCGGCGGCACGCTACTGCCTCCTGCTGGACCACGACAAGTGCGTGCGCACGGTGACGGGCGAGGCGGATGAGGCCGTGCAGCTGCGTGTGCCGGGCGAGGCGACGTGCTTGCGCTTGGACGAGGCGCAGACGCCACTCTCGAGGCACACGTGTGATGACACGCGGCTCTCCCAGCGATGGCGTTACGAGCCCGCCCTCGCCGCCTTCCGCTCGGTGAGCGCACCGGAGCAGTGCCTCGACTACTCTGCGGAGGATCAGGCCTTTGCAGTCTGGCCTTGCGAGCGTGAGGAGGCGCGGGAGACTGACCGTCCGAGTACGCGACCAAACGATCATGGCTTCATCTATAGGCAGCTGCAGAGCCGGTACTGCGGGCGCCGAGCCCGGGCGCTTGCCTGCTGAGTGCATCACGATTGCATGCTGAGGCATGGTGGCGGCCTCCCTCATCAGGTACTGCCTGCGCCGAGGCAGAGCCTCAGTTTGCGTGCAGGAGGCCGTCACGGGATCCAACGTGCTACTTCGTCGCCCCTGGCAGCCCACACTGTGCTTGCAGTTTTCCGGCAGTGAGCGACGCGTGCGCAGTGCCGCCTGCCGGGCGGCCGACGCGTCTCAGCGATGGATCTTCCACTCAGCTACGGCAACGTTCCGCCCCGCCATCGACGCCGGCTTGTGCCTGGACCTGTTCCAAGCAGGCCACATGGAGGCGGAGGCGGCAGAGGGGGGGGCGCAGGCGCAGGCCTTCGTCGGCGCCGACGCGCTGCGGGCAGCGCTGAGCGGCGGCGGCGGCAGCGATGAGCTCACGCTCGACGGTGGCGGAGCCCTCGGTGCGTGGCCGTGCGTTGGCCAAGCGCCGAATGAACGATTCCTCTTCGATCGGTACATGGGACGGTATTGCCTCTCGGTGAACCCGTCAGTGTGCGTCATGGAGGGTCTGCTTGGCACGCCGCTCCGGCTGCAGCTGCCTGACTCCCTCGAGTGCCTCCACTCGGACGGCGCTCTCTCCGCGCTGCAGGAGCGCCCGTGTAACGCAAGTGAGCCGCGCCAGCATTGGACGTACGATGAGGCTGCGTTGGTCTTCCGGCTGGCATCGGACGCGCAGCGCTGCATCGACTTCTTCGCGTCGCGCCTCACCTATGGCGTCTGGGCATGCCGCGACGGGCAGGAGATCAACTCGCAGCAGCAGTTCCGCCTTGATGAGCCGCGGCACCGCTTCTGCTTACTGAGCGACCCTGCTCGCTGTTTGCAGGAGGCTACCTCGTCCTTGCTTTATTGAGCGCCCCAACGTCGAGCCGCGCACTTGACACCGCTCCCGTAGAGTGGCGGCGCTCAAAAAAGCTGCACCCTGCAAGTCAAAGGGGGGACTGTAGCTTGACAGTCGGCGGGCCTGTGGCCGGGATTGGGCTTTGAATAAAAGGTTATTTGCGGAGCTGCGGTCGCTCTGTTACGCTATCGTGTATGAAGTTCAGTTCCAGTTCAGTTTCTTCGCGGTCCCCCCACGCTCACTCCACCGCCGTCTCAACGGACGACTCCCCTACGCTCCACCCTCGGTCTCAAACACAAGTGTATGAAAATACAGTTGTGAGTTCTTGACGGACGTCGGTGCAAAGTCAGGAAAGTTTTGTACACGCCGTTGGTGCCCAAAGAACGCAGACCCGACCGGGCCGAAAGGGAGATGCCCGGATTGCGCTAGGAGTATTAACAGCCCAATCCGGTCATCTCCCACTCAGAGCGGCCGAGTATTAACAGCCGATTCACACACAGAGTATCCGATGACGCTGCCGCCCTAAGGTAGCGTACCGTCGGCGATAGCTTTGCGCGTCGCCCGCCCGCGCTCATGGCGCTGGATGTCGACGGCAGGGTCGAGAGCCGCCTTTTCGGGCTCCGGGACCACAGGCGGTGCGGTGTCGGGCGTCGCGAGCCCCGTCACGAAGCCCACACGCTGCCTGGGCATCACGGGGTCTTTAAACTTTTTGGCCATGATGGAGGTGAGCATCGCCTGCCTGGCTAGGTTGGCCACCGCCTGTGGTGGTGCGGCCTGCACCTCAGTCGTCGCAGTCTCGAGCATGTCGCGCATCGATTTGCCCCGCACGAGCGCCTGGATCTTAGTCACCGACTTTTGCACCGTGACCTCGGCCGGCACGTCGTCCATACTCGCTTGCACCTTCGGGCCCGCATGCGTGACGACATTTCTGAAGCTCTTGGTCGCCTGCTTGATCAGGCTGGCGCGATGAATGATGTCGCCGAACGACTGCTTATCCTTCTTGATTTGCAGCCCCACGAAGGTCAACAACTCGGCGATGTTCTTGAAGCCTCGCATCTCGGCGAGGGCGGCGGCGCTGCGCCCCGCGTTGTTCTCGAGCAGCGGATCGGCGCCATGATCAAGTAGGATGTCGATCACCTGCGCGTGCCCGCGGTATGCTGCCCACATGAGCGGCGTGAAGCCCGCGTTCGATTGCGGGTCCTCATTAACGTTGATCGCGTGGCCACGTAAGAGGAGCTGCGAGACGACCGCCGGGTTGCCTTCCTTGGCAGCCCAGATGAGCGGGTTCCACCCATTCATCCCAATGGACGAATTACCTTTGCCCACTTGGCGCACGAGCTTGGCGTTGCCCGCCTTCGACTCGGCAGCGCCCGCCTGCTCGACCCAATTCTGCGTGTCGATCTCGCAAGCGATGATGGTCGCATCGACGTCGTTGAGTCCTTTGCGAGGCACCTCGAGCGTGGAGCTCGTGGGCATGATGCCGCAGAGTGAGCGCAGCGTAGTTGAGTCCTTCATCGCCTGGCCCAACGCCATGGCGCCAGAGATTCCCATGGTCTCATTCTTGAGCACGTTGAGCGTGATGAGCTTCGGGCACGTGCTCACGACGGCCGCGAGCGTCTCCGCCTCGTGCTGATTGAGCTTGCACTCGCGTATGTCGATCGCCGTGGCCGCAGGCTTGCAGCTGAGCCATCCGGCGATTAGCAGCCGGCGCCCCGGATGTGGCTTACCGCTATGGTCTTCCATCGTCCAGCCCCGTATGTCACATGTGGTCACGTCGAGTGGCAGCGGCTTACTCGCCTTGTTCACGAAGCAATTGATCACACCCTGCTTCACACCCAGAGCCTGCTGGACGGCTGACGAAAAGTTGTCGTCGTTGTTGAACCATTCAGGCAGCTGTTGCAGATGCCCCCACTCGATCGCCTTCGAGAGAATCTTGGTGGCTGTCTCCGAGTGCCGATCGGGCACCTCCTTCTCCACCTCCATCTTCATCCCGTCCTTCATGTCCATCAGCGTCTTGCGCCGGCGCGAGAGCACCTGCTCGAGCGTGAGAGACGTCATGTTGAGCGAGAGGCGCGTGATGATCAGGAGTGACGAGCCGTCGACCTCGGTCTCGAGTGCCTCGAGGCCCGTGAGTGGCGGGAAGAGCACCTCCTTCTCGTGCGGGTACTGGCTCAGCCAGCTCAGGTCGGCGCCGCGGTCGACCATGCCCATCTGCATCTCGAAGATGGTTGAGGCCGAGCCCTGCGCGTAGCTCACCGCCTGCGCGCGGTCGGTCGTCGTCGACGAGAAGCCGTACTCAATGCCGCCGCGTACGCCCGAAGAATTGGGCTGGAAGAACTCTTTTGGGAGCGTGGCGCCTTTGAACCCGCGCCATACCTTGACGGCCTGCGTCAGCTTCGAGAGCTTGAGCACGGCGGAGTTGATCGCGTGGATCGTGGTAGCGTAGTTGTTCCCCTTGCACAGCTGATTGAATTTGTCGATCAGGTATTGCACACCCGATGCCTGGCGCAGCGCCGCGTTGTACTTCTCGTACATGGGCCCGGTGTCTGCGATGGGTGTGGGCGGCGCTTAGCATCTGAAAGGGGGCAGCAGGGGGCAGCAGGGGGCAGGAGGGGACAGGAGGGGGCAGCAGCAGTGGCATCGTGCGGCGGGCGGCGGGCGCCAACGTCGTCCCCGATTAGGGTCGTCCCCGGGAGGCCTCCGTGAAATCTCATGTGGTGTGAATTCGACCAGTTGTTGAGTCTCGATCGTATGTGATCATCCCTGGCCCCGCGTCCGAAGCAAGGCGTAGCAGCGGCAGCGGCGCAGCAGCAGCGGCAGCGGCGCAGCAGCAGTGGCATCGGCGCAGCAGCAGTGGCAGCGGTGGCGGCGGCGGCGTGGCGGCGGCGCGCATGTTAGAGGCGGTGGAGGCGGAGAGGGCGCGTACAGAGCCGACCGGCGAGGGCCTCAACCAAGATGATCTCAACGAGGTTATGCTTTCGGAGCCGCGCGTTCTGCTCCTCCACGAGCGCCTCGAAGGCCTCGACCGCCATCGGGGAGCGTCCAAACTCGTGGCTTGGGCTTGCACTCGCAAATGCTCCCTCGAGCGGCGGCAGAGCCTCGCCAGCTGCCTCGGCCGCCGCCCTGGCTTCAGCGCGCGCCTGAACAGCGGCCGTGAAGTATGGTCGGTCCGGGTAAGCCTTCTGCAGGTCCGGCTCGGCCACGAACTCCCATTCGATCGCCGAAGAGGTCGTCACGCCGTTTGCCGACTTGAACTCCTTATTCGAGTCCTTGTACGTCGTGTGCTCGGCCTTCATCGCCTTGTGAAGCGAGCCGTCGATCATCTGGGGAGGTCCGATGACGCCCTCGAGGCCGCCGAAGAAGAGGTCGAGCGAGCCGAAGGCCATCTCGAAGCCGCCGCCGTCCATTTGGAACTTTTTGTTGAGCTCCTCGGCGCTCGCCGCCGCGCGCGACTGCAGCATCTCGACGCCGAGTACGAGCTGCTCGATGAGGCCGTCGAGGAGCGCCGGTTGGCGCAGATGCTCCGAGATCTGTTGCTTCGTGAGCTTCTTGACGTGCTCGAACGGGGAGTCATCGGGCACGTCGAGCGCTGACGCGATGATGGTGTGCAACTCGAGCGACTCGCACCACTTGTCCACCGTCCAGCCGCCGCTCTTGCCCCAATCAAAGTCCTCTTCCGTATCGAGCTTGGGGCCCTCTTCGACGACGGGCTTGGGCTTTGGCTTCTTGATCGCCGACTTGCCGCCAGTGCTGAGCGGACCCTTGAGCATCGGTCGCGCCTGCACAAACGACTCGCTGGAGGCCGCGGAAGCAGTGGACTTTGACGATTTCACCTCTGGAGGGGCAGTGCTGGGCGCGTTCCCTTCGGGCGAGCCCGACAGCTTGGAGGCGGAGGGCCGGTCCGACACTTTGGGTGCGGCCTTGGCCTTCTGATCTCGGTTGCTGCCTTGCGAACCCGCACTCGACGGCTTCGCAGGAAGCGAGGTGTTCAGCTTCGCCTTAGGCGCCATGAATGAGTACGCAATTTTGCGTCCCAAAACCCGCAAACATGCCAGATCGAAAAAGTCTGCAGAAAAAGTCCACGACTCAATCTTTCATTCACTGCTGACTAATGGAGCACTAGGTTGCTCCCTTTTAGATACTTGATTTGTTTCGACTGTGCTTGCTTGCTTGCAGGCATCTTCATGGGTCCAGGGAAAAACCCCTCCCCGACGGCGCAGACCGGCGCCGCTCCCGGCGAATGAACTGTCGGGGTCCTACACCACCTCGAGACCATGTGCGAGCGACTGCGACGCGGCGCCGTTTTCGCTTTCGTCTCTTGACAGCGATCTGACGGCCCTTAACGGTTGGACGCGCTGCGGAAGACGCCGCCGGTCGCCTCGGCAAGCGTCTTCATAAAGGACTCCGCAGCCGCCCTGTCCTCCGTCCCGCCCTCCATGAAGAGGATCGTGTTGCACGGCACCGTGCCGTTTTTCGAGAGCGTCGAGGCCATGGCAATGATCTGGCTCGGCGGCGCATCCGAGGGGACGCCGTCCGAGAGGAGATAGACAGCCTCGACCCCGTCCGGCTTGTACGCCGCGCCGAGTGCAGCGAGGGTGCTCGTACCGCCGTTCGCCACCCAGCTCGCTACGTACTGGGTAGCGGAGGCTGCATTGGATGTGTTGGCGGGAAGGAGGCCGGGTGCCCACGAGCCAACGGAATCAGAGAACTTGAGGACGTCAAACATACGGCCTGCCAGTTTTGGAAGCTGGTCGAGGATCACGTCGGAGAGCTGGGCTTGCACATACGAGAGTCGCGTGTACATGCTGCCGTCGGGCGCGGTGAATGAGGTGCTCATACTCCCGGAGACATCGACCAAGAAGATGGCCTTTTTGACGGAGATCGGCCCGAACGTGCACGACTGCTGCGGCGTGCTCTGCAGGATCTTGAGCGCCGCCGCTTTGTCAGAGGAGAAATCGAACGCGTCCAGTATCGAAGCGTTGTTGCTCTTCGTGTCGAACAGCATTGCCGCAATGCCCGGCAGCACCGTGAGCCTGTCGCTGCTGAAGCTGAAGGCTTTCAGGATGCCTGCGCCCTCTGAACAATTCATACCCTGAGCGTAGCGCAGCATGAGCTGAAGCGCCGTGGCCTTGTCAGCTGAGAACGAGAGAGGTTGCAGCAAGGCAACCATCGACTGGGAGCGGAGCGGCAAGTTGTGATCCATGCCCTCTGTCAGGCCCTTGGACAGAGCCTTGAGCTGATCCGATGAGAAACTTGCGCTAGTCATGTTCTTGATGATTGCATCGACCTCAGCGTCGCTGCGAGCCGGCCCCTGTGGACACCAGTCGGCCGTGGCAATCGCAGTGGAGCACAGGAAGAGCAACAGCTTCATTTTGCGAAGGGAAAGCGAGCCCGTTTCGGGCCGGGACACGTGTGAAAAAAACCTCCCGACATGTATCCGGGTACCGTGTAGAACTGAATAGAAAAGTCTCCAAGCTTAGCTGGTCAAAACATCTATTTTTTTGCGATCATGCTCATATGCGTCGTCGTCGCGGCCTCGGGCGCGACGGAGTCGCACTTGGCCGAGGAGCAAGCCATGATGCGAATGCTCACGCTCAACCACCGTGCGCTGCTGAGTGACCGGCCGCTGCCGGTCCAGCCGATCGATGATGACGCCTCATCGTGCGCGGCGGTGGCCGCAAACGCTGCAGACGCTGATGGCTACCCGGTCGGCACCTCGGCGTGGCTCGCAGATTTTGCGGCCGTCGAGCAGGCCGACGCCACACTGCGTGGCGCCCATGCTGCCGACATCGAGCAGCGCTTCACGCGGACGGTGCACGCGCTACGCGACAGCCAGTTTGCGATGGCGCGCGAGGCACTGCATGGCGCGTGCCTGAGCGCTCAGCAGCTGGCGCAATCGTCGAAGCAGCAGCTACTCCAGCAGCGCATCGGGGCCATCGACGTCTTCGAGGCGCTCGAGCGGCCAGCTGCGGGCTCGGTGAGCACCATCGACGAGAAGTCGGCGCAGGTGTTCGATGGTTGGGTACACGAGTGCGCCACGATGCTGCAGTACATGCCGACCGCGCCGCCGAACCGCGAGGACCACAAGCGGCTGTTCATGCTGCTGCACGACCTGGGGAGCACCCTCCTCCTCACGCACCTTCTCGGTGTGCTGCCGGCACCCGTGCTTCGCGCCGAGATTATGGCCGAGCTCGCGCAGCTCGTGCTCGAGTTTGGAGAAGCCAATCGCAAGACGGCGCTCAGCCGAGCGCTCGGCACGGCGCTGGGCACGGCGCGCGGCGCGGCCGTGGGCGTGCAGCTGCTGCGAGAGCATGGACATTGCGACCCGCCGGAGTCGTCAGGTGCGGATGAGCACGCGGGACCTGCGGGATGATTCCATGCTGATTGCTTCTTTGAGTACGTGATGATTGCCTCCTTCATCAGGTGAAGATGAGCGCGCGGACCTGTGGACCCACGCGGGGGTGCGCGTATGTGCGGCGCTGCTGCTGCGCGCGGGGCGCGTGGGCGAGGCGCTCGAGTTGCTGAAGGCCATCGTCACCAGGATGCCCACGATGCACGCCTTCTTGGCCATGTTCGAGGTCGCGTCGCGGCTGCCACCGCCCTCCTCACCCTCCTCGCCCTCCTTGCCCTCCTCGTCGCCCTCGCCGCCGCCGCTGCCGCCGCTCCGCTTCAGCGCGGAGCACATGCTCGAAGTGCTCGAGACAGCGCTGGGCGTTCCACAGCACGGGCTCGCGTCGGAAGGCAACCTGCTGCGCTGGCAGCTGCAGAGAGCGCTGCGCTTTGGACAGGCTCAGCCGGCGCTGGCGCCCCCACTCGCATGCCCGCCGACGTCGGCGTCGGCGCCACTCGAGCGGCCGAAGATCGTCATCGTGATGCCTTTCGTCGCAGCGGAGCGATCGCGGCTCGTGTCCAACCTCGGCAGGCGAGTGTCGTTAATTGCCTCTTGATTGCCTCCTCTGATTGCCTCCTCTGATCGCGGCTCGTGTCCAACCTCGGCAGTTGGCGTGACGGCGGCGGCCTCGAGCCTTGCGCTGCTGACGGCGACGCGAACGGCCGCGGCGCGGGCGGCGGCAGCGCCTTCCCGGCGTCGTTTCGCGCGGACTTGATGCTCTATGCCGCCGATGGGCCGTCGCACCCAGAGCTCTCTTGGATTCCGTGGGCGGAGCCGACGGCCCTCCTCGGGGGCGCCGCGCGCTGCTTTGGGCGCGTCTACGTGCGCCCTGCCAACCTGACGCGCGCCGAGCAGTACTACGTAGGCGGCTGGGACAACACGGGCCCGAACAACCTCTTCTACCGTCTCTTTTTCGACAAGGCGTTGCATGCCCAGTACGACGCGATGCTGTGGATGGAGGCCGACGTGGTGCCCATTCGACCGTTGTGGCTCGCGCGCGTGGCCGAGGAGGCCGCAGCGCCACGTGGCTACTGGCGCAAGGGCCCCGCGCAGCAGCCTCGGTTGGCACATGCCATGGTGAGTACACACCACTACCACATGAACTCGGCCGGCCTCTACCGGCTCGGCCAGCCGTGCTTCGTGGCGCTGATGCATCGTGTGGCGCACGAGCACCCCCGCCAGCCGCATGACGTCTCGACGCACTTGTTCCTGCACGAGCCACGCCACTTCCATATATGGCAGGCGCACGCTCACCGCTTCCTGTACACCGACCTCGTGCAGAATCGTCTCGACGTGTGGAACGAGGCGAGCGTTCGCGCACTCTCGGCCGACACGGTGCTCGTGCATGGCAAGCACCGTGCCGAGCCGGAACTCAAGTCCAAGACCAGGCCTAATAAGCCCCCCAAGGCACAGGACGATAAGAAGGGCAAGTCCAAGCGTAGTCCAAGCGAGTAGCAGTATAGCAGATTAGGGCCGTGTGGGCTGCGACCTGCGTTTGGGCTGCGAGTCGAGTCGGCGTGGGCGGTAAATAGCAGGGGGCGTGTGGTTCACACAGCCGAAGCGCAAGCCGAGCGGTGACGTGCTGAGTCGCAATTATACTACCCGGTCGGAGCTATCAGCTAACGGGGGCTACTCCTAAGTTTTTGTGTACACCTATAGTACAGCGCAAGAGAAGGTCCCGCAATGTACACGCGCGCACACGCGCCGTCTCATCCACGAGTCGAGGGTCAGAGATTGTCCTCGCCCGCCGCCGAGCCCGCCGGGCGCGCCTGGCTGATGGGTACCTTCCGATGCCCGGCGAACGATGCGTCCGGCCCGACGTGGCCCTCGCGCCAGCAGCGGTTGCAGTATGGGTCGCCATCGCAGCCGACGCACCACACGTGCGCGTCCTCATTGCAGACGATGCACCAGCGCTCCATCTCGTCCGGCGGCGCAGGCGCTGGCGGGGCCGCCGTCCTGGGCGCGGGCTGCCGTGCTTGGTGCGTCGGCGCACTCGGGAAGAGAGCGGCGACGGAACTCGGTGCGGGCACGTGCTGGGGCACGGTCGGCATCTGCGCGAAGCGCACCTCCGCCTCGAGCTCATCTGCCATCTCGGCGAGCAGACGTTCCGCTTCTGCAGCCTCGTCGTCCTCCTTGGCCTCATCAACGCCATCGAAGCCGAGGGAGCCCATCACGGCGCCCATCAAGTCGGCGGCGGCGGCGCCGCCCTTGGCGCTGGTCGGCGCGCCCTTGGCGGCGGCGCTCGTGCCCGCGCAAAGGCCCTGCAGCCCCTCGCAGAGGGCGCGATCCGACTCGCCCTTGATGCTGGCGAGCTCTGCCTTGCTCAGCGCAGCGAGGGGCTGTTCTTCGGGAGGTGCGCCGGCGGCGAGGGCGGCCAGGGCGGCGAGGCGCGCGGCGTCGAGGGCGGCGTTGCCGGCCCCGTCGGCCTCGCCGCGCGCGTGCAGCCACTGCGCGACGCGGTCGTTACCGACGGCTGCGTGGGCGCCGCCGCCCTCGAGCCGTACCGCGTCGGCCGCCTGCTGCAGCAGCACGTCGGCCTCGGCGGCGCCGGCACTAGCGCCGCCACGCCCGCCGTCCACAAAGGTGTCGAAGAGCCGTCCGAGCTTGTCGTTCACGCTGGACTTGCCGGCGCCCGCCGGCCCCTCGGGCGGCGCTGGCGGCAGCCAGCCCGCTACCGGCTTCGGCAGCGGGGTTGTGCTGGGTAGGTCACGCAGCTCACGCGACTTGGCGATGAGCTCGTCGTCGGTGGCGCCGCCGGGCGCATCGTCACCGCGCAGCGCTTGCAGCCGGCGCATCAGCTCGTCGTCTGCCATGGCAGACGACTGATCATGCAAAAGAACGGCAGCAGAGGTGGTAGCGGCTGCGACTGCGTGGCGTGGGCGCGAAGAGCGCGTGGTTAGAAGAGGAGAGAGAGAGGGAGGGAGGGAGGGCGTGCGCGGGTGGCGCTTGCGGACGACGCGCGATGCGGAGGATGTGCAGCTCGTCTAAACCCGGCCAGGTAGAGGGAGTGCGAGGCACACGCAACGGCCGCGGTGGCTGCCGAAGCGTGTTGGTACGCTGCCCGGTCGGGAGTTATGCGGCTGGCGGCTATTGTAGGCAAACGAGTCAACGCGGGGGTCACGGGAGGAGTCCACCCGCATTGCTTGTGTTGGCCACCTATGTGAGAGGTGCGCGCGCGCGCGGAGACGAGACCGCGTACTTGGCGCGACGAGGTCGGGCGCGCGTGTGAGCGGTGAACGCCTTCACACCTGAAGTGACCTCGAACAGGTCATGGGAAGGTCCTATCCCATGAGATCCAAAGTCACGAGGAAAGGCGCTCGCCAACGCCCATTCCGGGAATGTCTTTTGCATTCCACAACCTCCAGGGTTGTCCCGCTTGAGTTCGAAGCGTCGGTGCGGCCGCCATTTTACCAGTCTCGCCGCCGCTGCTGGCTGCTGCCGGGTGTGGCCGCGGCGCTCGCGGGTTCGCGGCGAGCCAGGCAGCGCTCGCTCTGCCTCCTTCGAGGCGCTGACTAGCTCGCGCGCGCGCTGCATCGAGCCTCGGGTGGCTGCGTGCCGTGTCGCACCTCCACCTGCTCAGCGCGGAGCTGGCCGTACTGCCTGGCCTCGCCCGCGTTTGGCGCGGACCTGCACCTTCGGGCGCCTGAGGGCGGGCCAACATCCAGCACGCCACGCGCCGCGCGCCGCAGCCGTGGCCGCCACCCGCTCACTCGCTGCTAATGCTCACGCGCCATGGCCCACCCGCAGGCACCATGGCTGCAGCTGAAGCCACCGCGTCGTTCAAGTTGTGGAAGCGCGGCGAGAAGCTGGGTGAGGGCACATTCGGCGAGGTCTACGTCGCGACGCACGAGAAGACGGGTGAAATTGCCGCGCTCAAGAAGATCAAGCTCGAGTGCGAGGATGAGGGTGTTCCGGGCACCACGCTGCGCGAGGTGTCGCTGCTCAAGGAGCTGCAGCACCCCAACGTCGTCCAGTGCGTGCACCGCGCGCGCGCTCGCTTAACCCGGCTGCGCGCTCGCAAAGGCGCCGCTCACTCGCGCGCGCGCGCGCTCTCTCTCTCGCTCTCTTGCAGGCTCAAGGACGTCTTCTACATGCCGAACGACAACAAATTGTACCTGTGCTTCGAGTACTGCGAGTTTGACCTCAAGAAGTACATGAAGTCACAGCAGTACAAGCTGAGCGCGGAGTGCGTCAAGTCGTTCACCTACCAGATGCTCGACGGCCTCCGGTGGTGCCATTCGCACCGCATCTTCCACCGCGACCTCAAGCCGCAGAACGTGCTCGTGGACCCAAAGAAGGGCTCGCTCAAGCTCGCTGACTTTGGGCTCGCGCGCGCGTTCACGGTGCCGCTGCGCACGTACACGCACGAGGTGGTCACGCTCTGGTACCGCGCGCCTGAGATCTTGCTCGGATCCAAGCAGTACTCGTGCCCGGTCGACATGTGGTCGCTCGGCACCATGATCCCCGAGATGGTCACCGGCCACCCGATGTTCCCGGGCGACTCGGAGATTGACGAGATCTTCAAGATCTTCCGGGTGCTCGGCACGCCGAACGAGACGCTCTGGACGGGCGTCTCACAGCTGCCCGACTTCAAGACCAACTTCCCCAAGTGGCAGCCCAAGCAGCTGCGCGAGGTGGTGCCGCAGACGGACAGGCTCAACGACGAGGGCCTCGACCTCGTCAAGCACATGCTCCTCTACACGCCGCAGGCGCGCATCACCGCCAAGGACGCCCTCGAGCACCCGTACTTCAACGGCCTCAACCTCGACACGGTCGGCAAGATCCCGCTGCCCTTCTAAGCGCGCGCGGGGTCTCCTGTCGCAGCGAGCAGCAGCGCAGGGTGTGTGATTCGCAGCGTGACGGTTTGGAGCCGTCGATCGCGCCACCCCCCGCGCGCCGTCCTTCCGCGCGCGCTGCGCACTCGGGATGCGTGAGGTCGTAAAGCACCACGAAGATGTTGGGAGATGTTGTGCCCGGGTGAGGCGGTGAGCTCTGATCTGGCTGGCTTGATGTGCTTGAGCGTGTGTGCCTATGGCTATGCAATTGGACCTGTGGACGTCGATGTGCGGGTCGCGAAGGGTACGTCGCGTTTGTGTGGCGGATGCGCGCGTGTTGTTTGGTACATGGACACTCAGTTTTCCGAACTTGTCCCGCTTGCAACGAAAATTCAAAACCCCACAGTGGCTCGCGAAACAACTTCTCGAAACAACGAAGTTGGCTCCTGCCAAAAAGCGTGGCTCTCCGCACTCGTGCAGCCATGTCGTACGCTGGCGGTAGCGGCAACACCGCGGTGGCGACGAAGACGGCGCCGGTGCGCAGGAAGCCCCCCAACCCCGATGGCCACAAGTCGCTCGTCGAGGCCCCGCTGCCATACCGCCAGGAGGATCCGGCAGAGCCGAACACCCGCTACTGCGACACGGTCAACGGCGTCATTCCGGGCTATGCGGGCCACCGCCCCCGCGCCCAACACACGTACGGCAAGGCTGCCTTTGGCGATCCTAACGGCCTCTCGCACGCTGGGGAGCTGCGCAAGAAAGGCGATCTGGAGGTCTTCGGCGACATGGCCGTGTGGAATGACAAGGGCACTACATATCAAGGCGCCGGCGTAGGCGTCGACGGCGAGCAGACAGGGCACCCGAGCACGAAGGCCGATGCGGGTGTGTGGGCGGAGGGCCTGCCCGAGTACTCGGTTCAGGTCGGTGGCGTGCTGCCCGGCTACGGCGGCCACGTGCCCCGCGCGCTGCACACGTACGGCAAGAGCGCCAAGGGTGCGACTCCGCCCTTCGCCAAGGTGCAGGAGCACGAGGAGATCGCAGAGCTTCGTGAGCTCTTCTCGCGCTCGCCCAAGGTGCGCGGGCTCGAGAGTGGCGACTACCAGCGCTCTGACCCTAACGACGACGGCGAGGAGTGGTGGCCCCAGGGCCCACCCACGGCGGCTATCAAGGGCTTCATGACTGACTTCCGCGACGAGCGCAACGGTGTGGTGCCCAAGTACGCGGGCCACGTGCCCCGCGCGAAGGACAAGTACGGCGCGTCGGCGATGGGGCACACGCGCACCGTCGAGGCCAAGAAGCCGGCCCACCTGAAGGACGAGTCTAACTCCGGTGTCAACACGGGCGACCAGATTATGGGCACGGTCAACCGCGTCAACACGAAGACTGAGGTGGCGTTCAAGCCCACGATGCGCATTGACGGCAACGGCGTCATCCCCGGCTACAGGGGCCACGTGCCCAACGCGTACAACGCCGTCGGCATGACCACCTTCCTGTCTGGCCCCGGCTACACAGAGGTCAAGGTCGAGAACATGGAGAAGATGGGCGGTGCCGGCGATCTGGGAGACTCGGCGGCGGCGTACGGCTGCAATGACTGGGGCGCCTCCTCCTTCTCGGACGGATACGCCGACTTTGACGGCGCGGCCCCAGATGCGAGCTGGATGGCGAAGGACGCCGTCTCGGCGGGTGGTCACATCGATCAGTATACCTTTGGCGATGCGAGTGCGGATGCCGCACGCGAAGCTGCGCGCAAGAATGCGGAGCATAAGGCTCTGCATGACGCGGCCAAGCGCGCGGCGCGCGGCTTCTGAGGCGCGCACAGCGGCGGCAGCGGCGGCGGCGGCGGCGGCATGTCGCCGGCCGCCGCAGCGCCCGGCGGACGCAAGGAGTGCGCAGCGAGCGCGTGAGCCCGCCCTCGGGCCCGCGCGGCGGTGCATGTGCCATGGCACCAGGTGGGGGGGGGGATGCACGTGGGATGTGGTGGCGGTGGCCGGGCATGAGCGTGGTGGTGTGTACCCGTGGTGGCCGCGGTGGCGTGTCAGAAGGCGACGAATGATAGCACAGGTTCTGGGCTGGGTCTGTGCGTGCGGGTGGCGTCTCCATTTACGTTGTATGCGTCGTTGACCCGGGACGGTGAGTTTGCGAGCCATGTAGTGAGTAGTGTGTACTGCGTGCTGCGCGCGTACCAGCTGTATCCTGTTTGTAACAGCTCAGATTGGAAATGCGACGCGACTCAGTGTGATCCTCGATTCCAGCATTATATTTCGTACGTCCTCCGCAACGCAACGGCGTTGGCGACGGCCCGCAGCCCGGCTACGTAGGGGCTAGCAGCGATGAACCATGAACGCCCCACCGCGCACCGGACGCCAGGCCCGGCAGGACGACCCCCGGGGATTTCGGATTAACCCGCTACCCGGGGACGGCGGACGACACCCGCGGCCGGTCCGGAGCGCGAGCCGGGGTCCGGTAAGGTGACGCCACATGGTACCGAGATGACGTAACACCGATCTCACACGTGGGGTCACGTCACACGTGCGTGACGTGACCAGACCGTGACGCGTATCGGACGCGGCGGATCTCGTGTGACGGATCTCGGCGATCCGTAACCGCGACGGGGACCTCATAATTTATATGCGGACTTCGTGCTCGTCCGGCTGGTATGCGCTTTTACCTCGTACCTGAAACCCTATTGTCAACTAAACTGAGTTAACACTGAAAACGCGCGCCCCTCCGCGCTCCGACCGCGCTGGCTTCCTCATCGCACATCTCGCGGGACCCAGCTGACAACCAGCACAGAAACGCAAAATCGTGCGCGCCTGGTCGCGCGCGCGGAGCGTCTCGCTCTCGGGGGTCGGTCAGTCGGCTACTGTCCCATCACTGGCGTGGCGTGTGGTGCCCATTACTGCTTTACTGGATCTCGGACGTCCCGGCGCCGTGGCGCGTGTGGCCCGCTGGGCGCGACACGCATGTACTCTCTACCTTTACGCCTTGATGCGGCCTTTGATGATATCCTGTTTGTACTTTAGCATCTCTAGCTCCTTTTCAAAAGTCGCCTGAGGGAAGTAGGCGTTCGGGCCGGGCTTCTTCTTCTCCTCGTCCATGATGGTCTCGATCATAGATTTTTGGCCCGCTTTGGAGAAGCGCGGTGCACCCGTTGAGCGCAGCTCCGTTTTGTGGCCGTACGCACCCGGTCCCGGGAGATCCCGAGCGAGATCCATAACCATATCGAGCTCTGACTTGCAATTGCCACGCCCGGTGACCGTGACCGAGCGCCCCGACGACAGTCCTTTTTCGAGACTGTAGGTGCCCGGTCCAGGCACTTGAGGCGGCTTCGGGTTCGAAACTGGGCGGCCACCCACGGGCTGCATCATTCGAAACGCCCTATTCGCTGGCTGAGGATCCCTGGGGGAGTAGGCGGCGGGCGATGGCAGGTCGCGCAAGTGGGCGACCATCCTGCCCATGTCGTGCGCAGATGGTGCAACCTTTCCGTGCCGAAGCTCGGGCGAGAGTCCAAAGGTGGATCCGCCCATCCCTCGCTGACTACTCAGTTTGGGATCGTACGAGGCGGGGCCTGGCTGCTGCGAGGCTATCTTGACGCGGTACGAGTCGAGCGAGCCTGCGTCGCGGTCTGGAATAGAACCAGTGCCCAAGACAGAGCCTGCAAATATGATTCCGGACTCCGTGATGGCCCGTACGCGCGGTGAGTACTGGGCTGGACCGGGGATCTCAGCCGCATCAGCGCACATCTTGTCATCATACATCACCCGGCGTGCTGGCGTGGGGTCAAATGAGTCGAGCTGCCGTTTCTGCATGATTGCCTCTTTCTTCAGCTTGGACATTTTCAGACGTGCATCCTGCTCTTCGAGATGCTTCACCAGCGCCTCGCGTTCAGCTTCAGCCCGTGCGGCCGCGCGTTCACGCTTGAGCTTACGCTGTGCTGCGGCGTCTTCGGCGGACCGGCGTGCAGGACCAGGATCGTAGGCGTCCAGCATTCGCAAACTTCGTTTTACGAACGGCGTCGTCTGTTTATTATGGTTTCGCCTCTTAATGAACTCCCTCATCAGCAGAGCATCACGCACAGTGGGTGTAACGGGGATAGTCAGGGGGCATGCAATTTGCTGACATACGCCTCCTCCAAGCGTCAGAGTTCATGAGAGTTCTACCTCGTCTATTTCTTCGACGTTTGCAGCTGGGGCGACTGCCGCGGCGGCGTGCCCATGGTGCGAGAATGTTAATGAGCTGGCCGTTGAAGCCACCGATGCCGACATGATCTTGGGCCGGTGCGCGGGTGTGGCGGTCGGCCTCAATATCTTGGTCGAGTCGTCGCGTCCAGAAATATCGACCGGTACGATCATACGAGGCGGCCTGTGGGGCGAGTCGTCGCGTTCAGCGGCGGGCTTGCCCGTGTCGAAGGACTCGACCGGAGTCATGCCCTCTTCGGCTCGGACGCTGGAGCGCACACTTCTTGATGATGGGCTTACCCGGGATGGCGAGATCATGCCGATCGCACGGCGGATCGCGGTGGGGCTCGTCTTAAGGCTGGTGCCCAGCCCTACGGCCATCGCGAAAAAGTAGCTCCCGCCGTGTCGGCTGCCCTCTGAACTACTCGTGGGGCTAGCTGAACGTGGGGACGTCGAGAGGGTTATGCTGCTGCTGCTGCTCCTGGAAGTGGTGCTCTCACTTATGGAGTTCTCACTGTTCTGAGCTGCTGCTCCTGCTCCTGCCTTGAAGCCTGAGATGAGCGCATGCATCTCGGGCTGGCCGAGCTCACGTGCGAGCTCTGCCGGCGTGAGCCCGTCCGCGTTGCGTGTCGACGTGTCTGCGCCTGCCTCGAGTAGCAGGACGACGCACCGACGAAATCCGCGCGCCGCCGCCCAATGCAGCGGCGTGCGATCGCCGTCGATGTCGATCGCATTGACGTCGAGGCCTGTCCGTAGAAAGGCCTCGACCTGCTTCGGCTGGTTGAGGGCCACTCGCACCGAGACACCCGTGAGTGCCTCGCTCACCATCTTCGGGTCGTTGTGCCGAGTGGGGCTGGATGTTCCAGTGATGTTCATGAAGAAGTTCGTTCGAGGCGCTGGGTCCGCTCGCGGCATATGCAGCGGCAATGTGGCCGAGAGGCTCACGAAGATGCAGCTCGTATCGTCGAGGAGGCCTCCACGCATTTTGACCGCCTTGGCGATGATTGCATCGGCGAGCAGCTGCGAGCTTAGCTGCCTGCTCGTGTTCTTGTACACCAACCTCGTGAGCTGCTCCACATCTTGGAACGAGTCCCACACGCCGTCTGACGCCACCACGACTGACGCGCCCAGCCGAGGCAAACGGATGGACTTCACCGTCGGCGTTGAGCAGATATAGTCACCGCAGTCGGCATCTCCAATGGTGCGCGCGATCGCGAGGCCTCCGGGCCATGCGCGTAAGGGCCCCGCGGGCTTTCCGTCCGGCCCCGCCGCCTGAGCGACCTTGGCGCCGGCCGTGAGCACTCGCTGTCGCTCCTCCTCGCTACTCTGCAGCCGGTGGTCGCTAGTGAGGCGCAGCGGCGCAGGTGGGTTACCGTTGAGCTTCGCCTTGCCGTCGCCGTGCGTGTACGGGAAGAGGTATGCGGCCGAGTCGCCGAGCGAAGCGCATGTCATCTCACCGAGCGTCGCGTTGACACACACAACTGTGAGCGTGCTGCCCGCTTTTCTGGTGATCCTGCACACCTCGTCTGCGGCCTTAGAGAAGGCATCCTTGCAAGCTGCCTGGAAAGAGGCGACCGACGCGTCGCGCCCGGCAAATAGGCGCACGTCGTTCAGCGTGTTGCGGGCGCACCACTCAGCAGCCTCAGCTCCACCGTGGCCGTCAGCAACCAGCAGCAGCAGCACCTCGTTGTTTTCGAGCTTGCCCTTCCAGGTGGCCATCCGGTCCTCGCCCTTGAGGGTGCGGGTAGACGTGCCCACGGAGGAACTGTCGAATCTCAATTGGGACGCGAGATCACCATCGACCGCGAGGGGGTCCAGGCCCAACATTGTGTTCCGAGCAGTGATGGAGATGATCAACTCCCGCTCTGGCAGCACCAGAGCAAGTCTTTCTGTGTAACGGAAAAACTCTCGCTCATTTGAAGGGCGTCTATTTCCGTAACCCTAATAAACAATTCAGGAAGAAAAGAAGTGAGATAGTGGACAGATCCGGCCAGTAGGTTTCTTTCATGACAACTTGTGCGTCGCGACGTCCGAGGCGCGGGCGACGTGCGTGACTGAACTGACTGTCACTGTGGGGCCACGCGTCTGAACCGTGAACGCGTGACTGTCTGTCCGCACTGTGAGTCTCTGACTGTGGGCGTGTGGGGCGGTCACTGGCCCATTGCACTGGTCGAAACACACTCGAATAAGCGCTCCCGTTCCTAGGAATTCCTGAAAATCATGCCGTTCACCATAACTGTGAAACGTGTCGGTTAGAAGTGTGTCGAACTGTCGTGAATGAAACGGAGAAACGCGAAGTTCACGAGGCGGCCCCGTGAAGGCCTTGTTGAGCCGCCTCCAGCACTGCCTTGACGCGTGCCTCTCGAAGGCGCTCAGCGAGTTGCGCCTTCTTGCCCGTGGTGTCGAGGCCTCCCTCAGCGAGCGCGGCTCGCAGCGCCCCCAGATTCAGAACCTCAATCTCCGCCGTAATCTCGGCGAGCGCTGCCTCGATCTCCTCGTCCTCCGCGGCCGCCACTGCTGTGCCCACCGCGGCGCCTTGCTCCTCCTCGTCGTCACCGGCCTTGTCGGCATGCCCACGCTGGGTCACAGTAAGGGGTGGATACAAACCATGAGTCACAGCATTGGCCGCCGCCTCAACGGCAGCGCGGTGCTTGGCGGTCGCCGCCCGCGCCGCCGCTGCCGCCATCACCGCCGCATCGGGCCGTGGCCTCTGCAGCGACGTGAAGCAGCGGATGTGGATGCGATGGTGGAGCAGCTCGCTGGTCGCTTCTTCCCATCCGTGGTCGGCGTCAATGTGCGGCCGCTTGTGCGGGCTTGCGACCACAAGCACATCGCAGGCACGTGCGAGGGCCATGAGCGTCGTGCGAAGAAAGGACTTGTCGATGAGGTGCAAGCAAAAGGCGCCGACTACAACGTCGAATGGCGGGTGCTCCTCTAGCACGCCGCCCGAAATGTCCTCAAATGACCAGCGCTGGCATGGGTAGCCCATACGCTTCTCGTAGGACATGTACGTGTATGGATCTGCAGCTGTCACAGAGGCGGCGAGACGCTCAGAGCGCCCGTCGACCCAGTTGAGGATGGCGAGATGACCCTCGCCGCTGCCGCACGCATAGTCGAGCACGCGCAGCGGCCGTGTGCTCGCGTCGATGAGCCCAGCCTCCTCCAGCTTTGAGAAAGCTAGGCACAGCGCCTCGATCAGGATGGGCTCATGCGGGTTCCGGTAGGCTGCGCCGTGGTCTGCGTAATAGCCATCGACACCGACCTCCTCGTAGGCTTCACGCAGTGAGTCGAAGCCGCCTGCGGCGTCGTGCGCGCGCGAGAGCGTCATACCCTTCTGGACCGAGAGCGCCGGGCTCAGCCCGTCCATGGGAGATCGGGAACCACGTGTGAACGTAAACACGACACAACCGATCCGGCAATGTTCCCGCTCAGAATACACGTACCTTACCCCATACTTGTACGAGAAACGGAGCATGCGCGCACTCGCGGTGTTGAGGATGTGAAATGGCTGTAAACCTCGCTCGGTGCGGGTGGGGAGCCGAGGAGCGGCGTAACGTAAAGGAGGCGATTTCATTATTGCAGATATTCAGTCGCACAAGACCAGCACGTTTATTCACAACACGCACACAGACCATCACAACGCGTATTCATTTCTGCCGCACGGTGTACCCGAGGTCACCCAGCGGTGCAAGGACGTCGCGTCCGACAAGCACCGCCGTGTCGCCGCCGATCGCACCGATCACTGTGCCCGTCTCCACGTCGCCAATTCGCAGCCTAAAAGCAACGCGCGGGTACATAGATGTGGCGCCATTGACTCCTCGAACTTGGAGCGGCGGCGCGGATTCCAACGGCTCAACGCCGAGCATGCGGGCCACCCGTGGGGCGATCAGAGTGCGCGCTTCGTTTCCGGTGTCCAGAAGCGCATCGCCGATCGGGACCCATGTGCGCCCGTCGCCAGCGAGTATCGCGACGCGCTCTCCACGCGACAAAAGGACTCGGCTGTAGCCGCTGGCACTCACATTGCTGCCGCCCTTGGGGTCACCGAGCGCCTCGAACGTGATCGGCGTCACGTCCACTTTCAGCGGTGCTGCTCCACGGCACCGGTCGTTGCTTGATGGCGCTGGCATCCCCATCCATTGACTCAGTGTGGCGTCGAAAGCGTCGCGCAGTACCCACGCGGCTTCCGCATCGTCCCGACACGACTGAGCTTCCATGAGAGCCGCTTCGAGTCCAGGAGGCGGCGTGCTGCCGATGCGCAGACAATCCTTCGCGACCATCATGTAAAGCTCCAGGCACTGCCGCTGCCGACCTGCGTTGAACATGGGAGCGCCCTTAGAGATTCCCATGCGCATTGCCGAGCAGACACTGCAACGATCGAACGAATTCCGCATCGCCCACGCCTTGTCGTCCGCGGAGCGGCATTGCTGCGCCCTTCGTAGGCCTGCACTCAGTAGTTCAGAGGTCGGCTCGTCTTTGACCGTAGCAACGATCTCCTTCGCAACCTTGCTGTAGAGGTTGTAGCATGCGTCCGCCCCGCCAGCATTGTAGAGTGGTGCTCCGCGCAGGATGGCTGCGTCGATGGCGCTCCTGACGGCCGAGATGTCCATGCCCCCGTGTTTGCGCGGGCTGTGAATAAACATTGGCTGTGAAGGAAAACTTGCATCCAAAATTCTCCCGTTACTAGTGGAACCCCTGTCCACAAGGTCGCCGATCAAAAAGGGATCCCTACTTCCGCTACTTGACGCTGCCCCCCAACCTTCACACGCGATGCATCGCCCACCTTTTCAACCACGTCGACCGCCTCGAAGTCGCCGTAGAGCGCATCGGACGCGAGCCCGTGCGCGATGACGATGGTCGTCTCCACCTGCAGCCCCTTGAGCACACGTGCCATGGCCGCCTGCCCGTCGACATCCATCTGCTGCATCACCTCGTCGAGCACGAGCACGTTGCAGCTGATCCCGAGACGCTGCCGCGCAAAGTCCGCAAAGGCGAGAGAGAGCGCGAGTGCGAGCCGCCGCCACTCGCCGCCCGAGAGCTGTGAGATCGAACGCTCCGCCAAGGAGCCGTCGGCGCGGCGCACCTGCACGCGCTTGCGCACTGTGCTGAGCTTCTCGTCAAAGGCGAGCCGAAGCCGCAGCCGACCGTCGCTCAATTCGGACGCGTAGCGCGCCGCCGCGGCCTCGAGCTGCGCGAGCGCCAGCTGATAGAGCAAGTTCTGCACGCCGCGCTTGCCAAAGTGCTCCTGGAGCTCTCCGAGCTGGGCGTGGCGCGTGGACGCCTCGCGCGCAGTCACTTCGAGCGTCGCGTGCCTCTCCGCCAGCTCCGCTTCGCGCGCCGCACCGTCTCGTTGACGAAGCGCGTGCGGATTCTCTTCGGCCTCAACGGCCGCGAGCGCCGCACGCGCATGGCTCACCTGCAGAGCGGTGAGCGCCGCCCGCCTTTCGGCCTCGCGTCTGACGCGCGCCGCCTCCTCCGCACGCGCCGCCGCCTCTGCCGCGCGCGCCGTCGCCGATCGCACCCGCTCGTTCGCCGCTGCGAGCGTGGCCTTGGACTGCTCCTCAGCCGCCGCACTCTCCTGTTCGAGGTCGAGCAGCATGCAATCAGCGGTAATCAGCGGTAATCAGTGGTAATCAGCGGTAATCAGTGGTAATCAGCGGTAATCAGCACTCTCCTGTTCGAGGGAGTGCGCCTCCGCTCGACGTTGCTTGAGCGCGTCGCGCCGGGCACTCGCCTCCGCCTCGGCCGACACCCTTGCGGCCTCGGCAGCCTTCATCTCCGACTGAACCCTACCCAGCTGTGCGAGGACGCTGGCGAGGCGCGCGCCGTCAGCCGCTGCCTGCGCTCGGCTCGCCGCCGCCTCACTCGCCCTCGCTGCCTGCTCCGCTGCCTGGGCAGCCGCGTGCAGCGCAGCGTGCTGCGCGTGCAGATGGTCCGCCGAGACGAGCTGCCCACAGGTGCCGCACACATGCCCCTCCCCACGCGGCTGCCCGTGGGTGTGCGTGTGTCCGTGGGCGTGCTGGTCCTCCGACCGCGGGGGTAGCTCGTCCAGCCGGCGCCTCGCTGCCATGGCGCTCGCGCGCATGTATTGCGCCACATTCTGGAGAGAGCGCACGATCGCCTCGGAGGTGTCGATCTCGGCGATCTCGGTGATCTCGGCGATCTCGGCATGCACGCCCGCTTCGGCCGCTGCCTCCTCGGTGACGAGCCCATCCTTGCCAGCCTTCGAGACTGTGAATGTGAATGGCTGTTCGAGGGGCACAAGGCCTTTGCGCGCCAGGTCAGCTTCAATGTCGACGCCTCTAGGTGCCTCCCGGGCTGCGTCCCGAAGGATGCCTTGTCGACTGACCTCGCCCGCGTCCGCGAGCGCGCGTGCGGCCTTGAGACGTAGCGCATCCCAACCCCACGCGCTCACAGACGCGCGGAGAGCCGCAGCTCGCTGCTGCGCGCTGTCCAGTCGCGCTCGGCTGCTCGCCGCGGCCGCATCGGCCTCAATGACCCTCTCGGCGGCGGCCTGCGCCTCTGTAAACGAACGGCGCACCCGCGTCTGCATCTGGGCGAGCGTGGCCGATGCCTCCTCTCGGAGCTGTGCGAGCGCCTCGCTCGCACGTTCAACAGCCTCCCTCGCACTCTTGAGAGCCGCGTCCGCGTCCGCGGGCGCAGCGACGCCAGCATCATCCTTCAAGGCGACGCCCGCACCCGTCGAAGTGATCTCCGTGATCTCCGTGATCTCCGTGCCCACCGAGCCGAGAAGGGCCTCGAGCTCGGCACGGCGCGCGTTGACACGTGTGCGCCGCTCTTGCTCCCACGCGGTGGCCTGCGCGTGGACTGCCTCGAGCTGCAAGGCGGCCTGCGCCCGCTGCCGCGTGGCCGCCGCCATCTCACCCACCATCCGCTCGCCCTCGTCGCGCGCCGCCGCGGCCTGCAGCCGCGCCGCGCATGCATGCACTCAGAGTCGCAATCGGTCGCAAACAGTCGCAATCGGTCGCAATCAGTCGCCATCAGTCGCACTCAGTCGCACTCAGTCGCACTCAGTCGCAATCAGTTGCAATCAGTCGCACCTGCAGCCGCGCCGTCTCGCGCACACTCTCCCAGAGCTCGAGTGGCAGCAGCGCCTGGAGCTCGGCCTTGAGCGCCGCGTCGGTTTTGTCCAGCAGACCCCCCCCACCGTGCTGGCCGAAGAAGATGGTGCGTGCGAGCTGCGTGGACTGCAGAGCCGCATCCAGCTGCTCCTGAACCTGAGCGAGCGTACCCTCATGCACAGTGTCGCCCAGTCGGAAGCTCAGGGTATGCTCGCGCTTGCCCATCGTGCGAGTCACTTCGAAGGGGAGGGCGTGCGCCGGGCGCTGCGCCGGGCGCACGCCGGCCGAGGCGCCGTCGTGGGCGCCGGCCGAGGCGCCGGCCGAGGGGCTCCCGCCGTCGTGGGCGCCGTCGTGGGCGCCGTCGTGGGCGCCGTCGTGGGCGCCGGCCGAGGGGCTCCCGTGTTTCGTGCGGCCGCCCCCCTCGCTCTCGCCGCCGACTGCCGCTTCACTGGGCATCATCTGCACACTCCCCCGCAACGTCACCACCGCGCGCGCCGAGCCGTCGTGGATGACGCCGCGCGCCTCGATTGGCTTTCCGTCCGCGCGCGCGTCGGTACTGCCGGTGAGTGCCCAGAGCGGCGCCATCGCGAGCGTCGTCTTGCCCGCACCGTTACTCGCCGTCACCTCGCCGTCGTCGCCCTCGTCGCTCACGTCCGCGCCTGCGCCCGCGTTGTTGGACTCACTCGCCGTCGCGCCGCGCAGCAGGAGCAGACCACGCCGCTCGAGCGGGTACACGAGCGCCGACTCGAAGCACCCAAAGCCCTCCACGCTCACGCTCGAAAGAGAGAGCCGCACAGGCGGCGGTGGGACGAACGCACTTCCGGCCGCCGTGAGGCTCGCGTCGAGCAGCGTCGTGGCAAGCGCCCGCAACGGCGCCGAGAGGTTCTTCGCGTCCGCATACGCCGCGAAGAGCGCCGCGGGCTGCAGCAGATCCGGCTGGTCTGCGCCGCCGCCGCCGCCCGCCGCGCCGAGCTGTGCGGCGGCGGTCGAGGCCAGTAGCTCCATATTAGGCAACTCCTCGTTCACAGCACGGAGCTCGACGTTCACGCCGCGGCGGCGCTGCTCGGCAGCGAAGGCGGCGAGCCCCCCCTCGCCCACCTCCGCACTCAGCAGCAGCAGCCGATCGCCCTGACGCAGCGCCGGTGCGAGGGTGAGCAGCTGCTCGTGCAGCGGCGCGCGCAGTACGTGGTGACGTGGGCCGAGGTCCAAGGGCACTTCGTCCTCGACTGCCCAGCCGCGCTCGCGGTCGAGCACCAGGAGTGCCTTGCGCTGCCCCGCCTCCGCCATCGACGTCTGGTACGGCGAGCCGGCGTACCGAATGAGCCGGCCTCGAGCGGTTGGCTCGGCCACCGTGTGCGGTTTGTGGTAATGCCCCGAGTAGACGATCGTCGGCAGTGGCGGGAAGGCGTCCGGAGGTAGACCTCGGGTAGCGGCCACGCCCTCGTTCATCAGGCCGCCCACAATGTCGGCGTGGCAGAAGACCGCCGCGAGGGGCGCGTGCGCCTGCGCGCGCGCGCACGCGGCGCGCAGCTCATCAGCGCTCGTCCCATATGGCACCCACAACGAGTCTGCCAGTCGCGTCGGGCGCGAAAAGACGCGGATTGTGGAGGGACTGGCCAGCCCGAGCGGCGTGAGCGCGTGCAGCAGCGGGTCCGGGTTGCCGCGCATCGCCTGGTCGTGGTTGCCCGGGATCATCAGCACCGGCATGTCCCACCGCCGGATCTCGTCGAGGATCCGGTTGAGCTGCCGCGTGTGCAGCATGCCGCCCGCGTGCCAAAAGTCACCGAGGCAGATGATGCCCGCATCGCGCGACTGCGCTTCGGCCGCGACGCGTCGTAGCACGCGCACGCACGTCGGGAGCGTGTCCTTTTGCACGTGCAGGTCGGTGAAGAGGACCCATCGTCGTGGGAGCGTGCAAGCCTCGTCATCAGGAACCGCGTCCAGCAATTCAAGCTCTGCGTCAGCCGTGGCGGTCAGGAATCCTGCACGGCGGCTGCGCAGCAACGGCGACATAGCGCATGGCGCACTTGGGCCGCATAAGGCGCGGTAGCTCAGCGGTCGGCCGAGCATTGCTGAGGGGAAGTGTGAATGTCGAGTTATAAACATTGGCTGTGAATGTGTGAACGACAGTCGCGACAACCACGGCACTGTTACTGCCCGCTCGTGTGTTCACACCGACACAGTCTGGGCACCGCGCAGGGGTGTTTTCTAGAGGCACGGGATTGGAAGCCATGGCGCATGGGAAGCCGGGCATGTGGTGCGCGCGATGCGGAGGTAGCGCTCGTCGTATAGCTGCCGTACTCAACCATCTTGGGGATGGTGTTGCCGTTGGTGTCGTGGAGGTCGGGGAGCGCGTTGATGATGTCATCTTGACGTGTGGAAGCCTTTTTCTTTCGTTTGCAGACAACTTCACAACACTGTGAAACAGCTATAAAAGCGGATACATGTAGCTCAGGAAGCGTACGGCCACCCAGTATCATTTCGTAACAGTTCCGCGCGCTTGCCCGCCCTACTTGTCCGCCCTACCGCGAGGGTCACCACGCCAGGGCGGGTGCGATTGGGTGCCGCCGACGCTCTCACTCGACTCCTCGCCGCTCTTACATACGTACGCTCGTACAGATAACTCTGAGGTTGTGGTTAAGGTTGTGGTTGATTCTGGATACCCTTATGATACTCTATGCTCAATGATGTTTCAGCAAATAACTTAGTAGAACACGCTACACGCATTGCATCACGCCCCCTCCCCCCTCACGTGTGCACGAGACGCACCTGATTCTTCACTCCATGCTCTGGTACCTTGCGGCGGTTGACCTTGCGGTTGACTCGTCGGAACGGCTCGAGATCTACTCGGCATCAGCACGTCCTGGCTCTTGCATCGGGCGCCTCCCTTGCATCTGCACCTCGTGGCGTCCACGACCCCGTCCTAGGACTCGACCCCGCCTCACTATCACTCAAGCTCACGACGGGCGTCAACGTCGAGAACGCCTTCGCCTTTACCTCCACCGCCTCGCCCGCGTGCACGCCAGCCACTCCGTCCGGAGCTACCTGCACCCACTGCAACCTAGGCTGCACCCCGGCCGGCGCAGCAGACGGCGCAGCCGCCTTCTTATGAGCGTCATCAGCCTCGACCCGTGCCCCCCGCTTGAGCAGAAGTCGGAGAGAGCGGGGTGGTGGTTTCGCGGGGCTCGGATTGATGTGCAGCGTGTACGAGTCGAGCTTGTCGTGCCGGATCTCGAGGAGCTTCTTCCCGTGCTCTAAGGACCTGCCCACCATTACGTCGAAAGTGGCGCCGAAGATCAACTCCCTGTGGCTGTATGCGTGGAAGCGGCGCACATCCTGGTTGTACGCGACGTCGAAGAACACAATGGAGACTTCGAGCGCAGAGAGCGCCGTAGGCAGATTGTCGCGCACTGGCCAGAGCGGCGACCTCTCATCGATCGTGTGACACACCTGCCAATGCTCGAGCAGGTTGTAGTAGCTGCTCTTGAGCTTGAGCTCTGTCAATTGCGAGTCATCCTTTTCGCCGTCGGTTCCCTTGGCGATGAAGCGCGCCTGGACGCGAATGTTGGCGTCGCGCATCGTGGCGTCCGACTCGCGCACCAGCCGGAAGGTGATCATCTTATACGACGTTCCCGTCCGCGGGTGCACGTCCACGTCCACGAGCGCCTGCTTCGAGAACCGTATCCTCGAGCGCGGCAACATAACATTGAAGAAGATGGCACCACCGAGGATCGCAGTCACGATGAGCGAGGAGAAGCACTCGAATACGACGACCAGGTGGCCACTAAAGCAAATGGGGTAGATCGAGCCGAAACCGACAGTCGAGAAGGTTTGCACCGAGAGCCAGAACGCCTCGTAATGAAACGCCGTCGGTCTCGTTGGGATCACAAAGCAGTCCGCGCCCTGTGCGTAGAAGAGGAAGGCGAAGAAGAGGGTGCAGCAGATGTAAATGACGAACGACATGAATATGAGCGCCGGCGCGCTGAGCTGCAGTATGGACGGTATGAAGGTGCTGAAAAAATCCTTGCGGCGCTTGCCCAGAACCTTGACCTTAAGGCCGTCGTGTGAGATCGGGGGTTCCTTGGCCTTGAAAGTACTGCGTATGGACATGTGTCTTCGCATGGCTGATTGAGCTTTTCTCGCAAAGACAGGCTCTTTTCACCCCCGTTGAGCGAGGCGGGCAAGGACGCTGAAATGATGGCGTGTTTCTCTTTCCGACCGGTTCGCCTCAACGGCGTCGCCCGTCAAAAAAAGACTTCTACCCACAGACATGTGCTTCGTCATTTTCTTCGTCACGACGATTTCATGTTTGACTACAGTAGCGCGTTTGACTGCATCTCGGTCGCGAGACACTGTAGCCCTTGAAGTCTGTATACCGGTCACAACTTGTCCGCGTCGTCGGACGATCGTCCTCCGCTAACTCCGCCCACTGGGGCCGTGATCAACCGTTTCGCTTTCGGCCTGGCCGCGCGGGTTAGGCGCGGGCTGCAGCACAACTTTCACACAGTCTCTGTGCTCCTTTGTTCCTTAGCTTGTTCAGTCACGAATCTCTCTCTCTCTGTTCCTACTCCGTTCTAGTTCCACCGAAGCCTCCACCTCGGTGCACAGCTGCTCGGGCTCGTTCTCGCGCTCGGTACGGCGCTCCGCCTCGCGCTCGGGACGGCGCTCGGTCTCGCGCACCTCGGCGTCGATGCCCGCAGGCTCCAGTGGGAGTAGCGGCGCGAATGTGCCACCCGGTGCGAGTTCCACCGGCGCGACGATGTTGGCTGCCGCGAGGGTTGTGGAATGCCTCGCCTGGTGCGCCTGCAGCGCCGCCTCGGCCAGCCGAGCGCGGCCCTCTGCGGCTGCGAGCGCGCGCGTCTCGACTTGCTTCTCGGCCTCAAGTGCATCGACGCGCTGACGCAGCCGGGCGGGGTCGTCGGGTCGCTCCTCTTGGTTGGCCACGTAGAGCCGGCGCACGTCCTCAAGCCCCCTGCGTAGCCTCGTCTTACAGCTCGGACACTGCGCCGTCTGCCGCTGCTGCACGGCGTACTGCACGTACTGGCGCAGGCAAATCTCGCCAAACGTGTGCCCGCACGGCGCGGAGCAGACCGCGTGCGCGCCCCAACGGTGCAAGTGCTCGCCGCAGAAGGCGCACTGCTCGCCATTCTGGGGGTGTGCGGCCGCAGTAGCGGCGCGCTGCTCGGCGGCCTCGCGTTTTGTCGCCGCCGCCTTTGCCGCCGCCTTCGCCACCGCTTTGCCTCCGCCTTTGCCTCCGCCTTTGCCGCCGCCTCGGCCACGTCCACGAGCGCCGCCGCTGCCGCCGCCGCTGCCGCCGCCGCTGCTGCTGGCAGCGCCGCGGCCGGCGGTCCCACGGCCGCCGCCGCCCCGAGCGGCCGAGACGGGCCGCGCATCAGCAAAATCCGCATCGTCGTGAGCGTCCTCAGCCGTCTGCGTAGGCATCGCCGGCGCACGCGGATGGGGCAACTCCGCGGCTGCCGCGGCTTCGGATACGCTTGCGGCTGCGACTGCGGCTACACTTGCGGCGGCCGCCTCGGCCTCGACCTCCGCCTCCATCGCTGCCTCGTCTGAATCGAATCGCCAGGAGGCCAGCGGCGCTGGTCGCGTCGACGACGGCAGCGGCGGCGGCGGAGGCTGGGCGAGGGCGACAGTGCGCTCGGCAGCGAGCCGTCGCGAAATGGGTGAATCTTGCTGCGCCCCGTCCTCCTCGTCCTCCTCGTCCTCGTCGTCCGTAGCCAGCGCATGCTCCGGCGACAGCGCCTCGGGTGCTCCGCCTTGCACTGCTGGCAGCGAGAGCGGCGGTGGCGCATCAGGCAGCACTGATGATGCTGGCTGTGGTAGCGGTGCCCGAGGCGGCTCATGTAGCGGCGCTCGCGGTGGCGACGGTGGCGGTGGCGGGCATGGCCCGCCTTTTTGGAATGCGTCCTCCTCGTCCTTCACAGCAGGACGAGGCGTCTTTCGGCTCGGAACCTCATCCGGAGGCGCCGAGGAGGGTGCTGACGGAGCGGGGCGCTTCTTACTGATGGCCATGTCTGTGCGGCCCTCGTGATTCGTCCTGCTGCCCTGCAGGCCAATCGGCTGCCTGGCCTCCAGAGGGGGACGAGGCGGCCGCGGCGGCGCCGAACCCTTGCTTGGGACGGCAATGCCCGCAGCAGAGAGGATACGCGAGAGCACCCCGCCGTCTGACGACCGGGGCCATTTGTTTCCGATTGAGTTGCAGAAGCCTTCAGAGTGCAGCGCGGCGTCAATATCCGAGAGTGTCGCGCCATTCTTGGCGAGATCGACGACGCGCCGCACGAGCTGCGGGTCCTGCTTGCACTTGGTGGTGGGCGGCACGGTGGGCAACGCAGGCTGCTGCCTCGGCGGCACTGGGAGAGAACTGGCGAAATCGTCGTCTAGGTCCAAGCTATGCTCGCGTCCAGGCGGCATCACTTTTCTCAAATCGCTACGCACAGAGAAAAAAGGTGTGAAGGCGGGAGGAATGCGCGGCGTTGTGGTTGGTTTGACGTCGGTTCCAGAGAGCTCGCGGACGTGCTGTGAGAAGGGAAAACTGTGTGAAGGAGAACAGAGGAGAACGGGTGAGATTGCCTCCTTTCACCGGCGCTTTGTCATCATGTTATCGCTGGCGGCGCTCCTGGCAGCGACGACGGCCTACACGACAACGGCGCTACATGCCGCCGCTCCGGTGGTGCACTGGCCGAGGCACTTGCGCTGCTCACGCTATCAGGAGCAACAGCAGCGGCGGCCGGCGGTGCGCATGCAGCACGAAGGAGAGGTTGATGAGGACAGCAGCGATGCGCCAGAGGTGGTTCTGCTCGAGCCAGGCACAGGGCGCGAGCTCCCGTGCTTCATGGCGGCCAGCCTCGAATACGAAGGCGAGACGTACGGGGCGCTGTATCCGGTCCATGTGCCGGTCACGCTCGCACAAGAGATGCAAAATGGCCGGCTAGTGCCTCTCGACGAAGATCGCATGACGCCCGAGCTGGTGGCGGCGTGCGTCAAGGCGTGCGCGTCGAAAGACATCGAGCTGCTGGAGACACCGGTCGTGATGACTGCGCGCGGATCCGGCCTCGAGCTCATCGAAGATGAGTCGCTGCGAATGCTTGAGTATTCAGACGACGACGGCGACGACGACGACGATAGCGAGGAGGCGCTGGTGTTGGCGGAGCTCAAGCACGACAAGCTGAGCGTGCTCGTCCTGCAGACGCTCGAGCCTCTCTACGTGGTGGGTAAGCTGCTCGAGGAGGACACCTTTGAGGTGCCCACCGACGAGGAGCTCGACGCCGTCCAGGACACCATCGAGCAGCTAGTCGTCGAGTTCGAGGAGGGCTTCGACGACGAGGATGATGACTTGCTCGACGGGATCGAAGACGACGAGGACTATCGCCCGTAGCCCTGGGATGGCTGACGGCGCGGGCTAGTCGCGGGGCTGGCTAAGTTCGATGGGACACGGTGGCGCATCATCCTGTTTGATCGTACCCGACCGCCGACCCGCCCACGAGATGGCGAGGCCCGAGACTGTGTGCACTGTCGTAACACGCCCGACGTCGAGTCGTGTCGTCTCTAAATCGTTCTTTATCTCTTTGTACAAACGAACAATACATCGCCTCGGCTTGCGCGGCGGGCGCACTTTGTAGGCCCACGCCGCAGCAGAACACGTACATCCTTGTTGAGTGATGCGTCCCACTGCCAGTGCCACGATAAGACATCTACGCGAACGTCGCAGGTCGCACTCCCCGGGGTAGAGACACCGGTCACACCTTGACTCGGTCACACAGTCTGAGCCAGTCCAGAGCATCGCGGCGTGGCGCCGCACCACGGCGCAGTCCCCATACACAGCATGCCCCGCATCCCTCCCTAGACTCGCCGCGCCACAGCATGCCATGCCCCCCAGAAACGGAGACGCCTGCTCCGTCGTGGCGGCCACCTGAGCACCACGGCTAACGAAACCTCACAAGTTCTGGATGCCATCGACCGCACACGGAAGCGATGGGACACGGTGGCGATGAGTGCCGATCAGTAGCCATTCACGGCACTCGGGGGCACTCATGGGGCAAATCAGTGGCCACGCCCGCCCGCACCTATGTGCGTCAGCCGTACTGAATGCGCTCAGGCGCTTAGTAGGCACCGTAGCCGCCCATGCCGCCATAGCGGCCGTAGCCGCCCATGCCGCCATAGCTGCCCATGCCGCCGTAGCGGCCCATGCCGCCGTACATGCTGCCGCCGTAGCCGCCCATGCCGCCATAGCGGCCGTAGCCGCCCATGCCGCCATAGCCTCCCATGCCGCCATAGCGGCCCATGCCGCCGTACATGCTGCCATAGCCGCCATAGCCGCCCATCCCGCCGTACCCGATCGAGCGCATGCCCATGCCGCCGTAGCCACCCATTCCGCCATAGCGGCCCATGCCGTAGCCTCCCATGCCGCCATAGCCTCCCATGCCGCCATAGCGGCCCATGCCGCCGTAGCCGCCCATCATGCCGCCGTAGCCGCCGTAGCCGCCGTACATGCTGTTCATCATGCCGCCGCCACCATACATGGACGTGGCCATGCTCACGGGCGAGTAGACGGGCGAGGATCCGTAGCGCGCGAGCTGGAAGTTGGTGTTGTCGTATGGCGAGATGGTCGATGAGCGTCCATCGAATGTGAATGGGGTCGCGAGCGCCACGGCGCCGGTAGTGCGCATCCGTGTGCCAGCGATGGGCATGCCGCGGCCCGAGACGAGCGCGGCCGTGAGAGCGAAGAGGTGAGCGACCATGACTTGGACGGAGAGTGTCGGCGAGCTTCTCACAGTCCCTTCTCGAAGGCACGCGAGAGATTCCACTTTCCTAATTGAGATATACGAAAACTCCGATATCAACCCCCTCCGAAGGAACCAGACCCCGAGGGAACTCGTCGCGCGGCCACGCGCTTGATGTGTGACACAATCCTTTTGCGCGGCCGCGGGGCCGCGCCGCCTGCACATCACCGGCCAAGGTCGCCTCCGATGACGACGTCGGCTGCGGACATGTCCGTGTTGATCGAGTGCGGGACAACGCCGGCGGTCATGGGGAACTCGATCGGCGCGGTGTTGACGATGCGGACGACGTTGCCCGAGCCCGGGGTCTCGAGGATGG